>WNGL01005072.1_pt1 | contig 17471 bp, 15 predicted proteins | sample 5400591 | NCBI WGS metagenome assembly WNGL01 (sample SAMN13153377, study PRJNA577476) | soil metagenome | isolation source: 80 cm soil or saprolite under Garry oak tree replicate 1 | place: USA:California | collected 2016-06-15 | reverse complement strand
AGCGAGCCGAAGGTCGGAAACTTGCGCCAGTAACGCACGCGGGTTCTGCTCGCACTGTTGCCACAGGCCCGGATCGAGATCGCGAAAGACCTCAGCGCCATCCGGGGCCCAACTCCACCAGTAATTCCAGACCAGGCGTCCGAGTGGTTGCAGCGTCGCCGGTAGATCGCGGGTTCGCATCGCTGTTTCTGGTTCGTTTTGTGTTTCCGTGGTCATTCGAGGGATTCGCCAATTGAGATTTTCAGCTTCTAACTACAGAACATAAAGAAGGCGGCGCACGCCGCCGAAAAAGAATGAGTGATTTAGCAGAATATTACCAACTGGTCAATCTCGAAAGGTGTCAGAAGCCCGACCGTAAGGGAGGGCACGCTGAGATTGAGGGCCCTCCCTTACGGTCGGGCTACTGACACCGCTTACTCGCTGAATTTCTGATGTCTGAGAAATCTCTCCGCGTCTCGATCCTGAAAAAAGACCAGCCGCACTTCCTTCAATTGGCGATCGCTCGAAAGAAAGTTCTCAATCGCTTTCGACGCCACCTCGGCTGCTTCCTCCAGCGGATAACCGTAAACTCCGGTCGAGATCGCGGGCAAAGCAATCGTGGTCAAATTCTTTTCAACCGCCAGCGTCAACGAATTGTGATAACAGTTGGCGAGCAATTCGGCTTCCCTCCCCCGATGCTCTCCGTAAATTGGGCCGACAGTATGAATCACGTAAAGCGCTGGCAGTTTGCCTCCGGTCGTAATCACAGCTTCGCCGGTTGGCAAGCCTTCGGGAAAACGTGTGCGACGAATTTCGCGACATTCTTCGAGAATCGCTGGCCCTCCCGCACGATGAATCGCGCCGTCAACTCCACCGCCACCGAGGAGCGAAGAATTTGCCGCATTAACGATTGCGTCGACGTCCTGTTTAGTAATATCGCCTACCATGACGCGCACGCGGCCGTCAAGAAACTCAGTCTTGCGTTCAGAGTTCATGAGCGTATTAACCTTGACGATTCGCCTGCAACAACCTGAAGGTTGAACTCTGAGCCGTGATTGCGCGGGTTCAGAGTTCAAGCTTTAGCTTGCCTTCATTAGGGACAAATTAAGTCTTGTTCTAAGCCTCCTCCCGCGGCTCGACATTAACCTCATCAAACATGTCTTGCCGTCGCAGCGCTTCCGCGACGCCTTTGGCTTTGTGTTCCGTCAAAGGATGTTCCGGATCGACACTGGCGATTTCAAAAACGCGGTCATCGATCATCACGACGCCGAGCGAACCCAGGGTCACGCCCGGCGTCAACTGGATATCGTCCATGTTGTGAATCTTGAAGTGTCCCGTTTGCTCGACCCAATCCTCAATGAACGGATCGCGCAGAGCGTGTTCGGCTTCGCCTTCAGTCAGGTAGGCGCCTTCGACGATCAGGCAGTACTCGCGGCCTTTGTTCTCAGTCATGTTCGGGAAAGAGTTTGGTGCGTCGGGCGGACAGGGTGCCCGCGGTTTCGAGCGAAGAGGCGTTTGCGGTTTTAATGGCAGTCATGACAAAGGCCAGTGACGATCAGCATGACTGGCCTGACTTGTGACGGTTAACTTTACCATCTGATCAGCGATTAGCGCCAGAGTTTTTAGCATGGCCACACAAACAAGGACGCCGCCAGAGTCCAATCTCCAGCGGCGTCTTGCCAGCATAAGTGCTCTCATCCTTAAGAAGCAGTCGCATATTGTCGATTCAACTCTTCGCGCAGTCGCTTGAAGTAAGAATCGAACGTCACGAATCCGGTCATTCCCTGAAAGAAGGCCATGCCGCCCGTATCATGCGACACGCGATTCAGCGAACTCTGGCCATAGCTGGCCGCCAGATAACTGCGACTGGTTAAGCCGACCGACGGCGCGTAGAACGAATAGATCGCCAAGTTGCGCCGGTTTGCTTCACTGATTGTGCGATCGATGTCGAGCGTGTGGCCAGCCGTCGTCGCATCAAAGCCGCGCGACGTATCAAGCCCGTCGGAAACCAACAGCACAACGTTGTGGCCTTTCCAACTTGAGTCGAATCTCTTTAGCGCTTCAATCACTTCGACGTAAGGGTTGTACGCCGACGCCGAAGTGCTGGCGATCGGAATGCGCAATGAACTCGCCGCGCGATTCAGATCGGTCGTGAACGGCTGGCGCACTTGCAAGGTTCCAGCAGTAATGTAACCAACCATCACACGAGCCATCACACGAGAACCGGCAGGCAGCGATCGGATGAATTCGCGCGTTACTCCCAGCTCGTTGCCGACACGGGAGACTAGATCATCCTGGATCAGAATTGCGACGTTAAGCGGCGTGCGCACTCGCAACGGCTCGCTGTCGTTCGTCCTGGCGTTCGCAAAGCAGGACGCGCCAAGACTCATCGTTACCAAAATTGACGCGATTAGGAACGCGGAGATTTTTCTAAACATACTTCCACCTCAAAGCCCGGCGATTCCTCGCCTGTAGTCTGTTTCAATTCCTTTGTCTGGGTCGATTTTTGGATGCTTTAAGACGTTGGAAGGTTGGCGGACCGCCGACGTCTTGTAGCTGGAGCCAACGTCTTCTCGGCGGTTCGCAGTCAGTGGGTCTACTTGCTTTCGTGATAGTCCTCTTCGGTGTTGACGGCCCAGATGTTTGATTTGTCGGTACGTCCCTCGACGAGGTTGTCGACGGCGATCATGGCGGTGAGCATCGAATGATCCTGATTGTTATATTTGTGCATGCCATTACGTCCCAGCAGGAAGAGGTTCTCAAAGTGGTCCAGGTACTCTCGCAACACGTCGAATCGATCGTATGTGCCAAAGTAAGCCGGGTAAGTTTTGGGCACTCGGATCACAGTCGCATCGAGCACCTCAGACTTCTCGATGATGTCGATCTGTTCTAATTCGTCCGCGGCAAGTTCGATCATGTCGCCGTCTGACTTGCTCCACAGTGTGTCCCCTTCATTGCAGAAGTACTCGAGGCCAAGCCACACCTTCGAAGGATCAGCGACCAGATACGGGCTCCAGTTATTAAAGATCTGCAATCGCCCCAGGGCTACGTCTGGTTCCTGGATATAGATCCAGTTGTCTTTTATCAGCTTCTCGCCGGCCAGATTTGCGTCCTTGACTTTGATACTGTTAACCAGCAGGCCTACGGTAATGAAGTCGCGATAAATCAAACCCTCGCTGATTTCATTTATGTCTTCGGGCGCGTGCGGCTCGAGCGCGCGCATGAGTTCTTTCACAGGCATCGTCGAAAAAAAGTAGTCGCCCGCAAAACTGCTTCTCTCGTGGTTCAAACTGTGCCGCGATTCAATCGCGCTGATCCTATTCGCCGTGGTGTGTATTCTGTCGACAGTCTGGTTGGTAATTATCTGACCGCCAAGTTCGACGACCTGCCTGGCGGCGTGCTCCCACATCTGCCCCGGACCATACTTGGGATAAAGGAACCGCTCAATCAGCGAAGTCTCGATCCTTTTCTGTTCGATATCATTTGGTTTGGCCCTGAACAGATCTTTGATCATGTGCGAAATCGCGCGGCGAATTGACAAGCCTTTGACTCGCTGCGCTCCCCAGGCGGCGCTGATCTCACGGCAGGGTACGCCCCAGACTTTCTCCGTATACGCACGAAAGAAGGCCTGATAGAGCTGCCAGCCAAAGCGATTGATGAAGAACTGTTCGAGATTTTTTTCGTGCCTGATTGGCGCAATGACGCTCTTCAAATAGCTGAGGCCGATGCGCAGAGTCTGGCCCAATCCCATCTTCTTCAAGGTGTCAGTGCTCAGTGCGATTGGATAATCAAAGAATTTGCGCCTGAAGTAGATGCGTGACTTGCGCTTGCGCACCAGCATTACTTCTTCATCCCGGGCCGGATCCGCCCTGCGTCGCTCTGGGGATCGTATTGTGCGCCGGCGCCCGTGATAAGCGATTTCGCGTACGGCCTCAGATTCCGGCTGACCTTCGGGTGGCCGCTCGAGGGGGAGCATTTCAAACCACCACTGCATGACGCGATCTGATTTGGAAAAGAATCGATGTCCGCCAATATCCATCCGATTGCCCTTGTAGCGCACGGTGCGTGAGATGCCGCCCATGTATTCGCTTTGCTCCAGGATCACCGGTTGAATATCGGTACGTCGCAGAAGCTCGAGGGCGAGAGTTAATCCCGCGGGGCCGGCGCCGATTATGATTGCTTGTTTCTTACTCATTAGAGATCAAGTCTGATCCAACAGCGGGCGCTAGCTGCTACTAACGGTCGCGGAAAAAATAGACATAAGCTCCAGTGTCGGTAATCTCCTGCCACCCGTCCATCTTATCGTTACGCGGCGCTGGATAAACAACCACCGCGCGCGCGCCAGCTTCCGATAAATGTCGCAAGACTTGCTCCCTGACCGCGGGCTCAGCTTTCCAAAAAGCCATATTCCCCGACGCTCCAAGCGGCACCTCGGCGACCACACGCACATGAGCCAGGCGATACCACTGCGCGTAAAGAGTGTCACCAATTGAGGCGACTTTTTCTCCACGCTGCACACCCAATTGATTCAAGCCATTCGCAATCTGCCATTGTGTGGGCTCTGGATAGGGCGTGTGGTAAAGAAGATTTCGAGCCGTTTCTATCATCGGCATTGGCCTCACGGCTGAAAAAATGAAGAGGAACGCCAACCAAACAGCAAGGTTGTCAAACCACCTCCGTGATACCGCCCGTCCCGCTCGCAAGCCTGAGAACAGGCAGAGCCATAACAAAACCACGAATGCTGCAAGATATCTGGTCGACACGAAAACCATGGAATACATAAACAGCGCTACGACCGAAATTAGAAAGAGGCCCCCATACGAACCCACCATTTTGCGCAGCGACCACCGCCGGCGATTCGTTGACAACAGCACAAACAGCATCGCGAAGAGACCCCCGGATAGCTCGACCGCACCGTTCAAAGAAAATGGAATCCAGCGTTCCAGCGCATCCAATTGCCGTCGCAGGACAAACCTGGTTTCAAGTCCGTCGTACCAGTATGACGGATCGAACCAGGGCGCATACGAAGCAGAAAACGGCTGCGCGAATTCGTAAACATTCGGAAAGTCAAATACCTTTCGCGTCGGATGCTTAGGCACACCGCTTCCCGGAGGGTCGCCCTGCCAATGTCTGTACTTCGGAATTTGGTTCACTTCCCACGCGTAGTTCAGCTTGCCGGAGTCGCCAAATGTTAGCCGTCTCTTCGACCACGATAGTGACAGAACCATCGGCGCCGCGATAACGAGAAAGATCACGAATGCGAGGAAGACCCTGCGGTTCGTCCGGCGCCAACCGCGGGCTGTGACAAAGGCCACCGCCAAGAAAACGAACGCCAGAGGAAACATCACCGTCTTTGAAAGATAACCAAAGCCCAGAGTGAGGCCCAGCAGGATGAAATTCACCTTGCGCTGAGGGTTCTCGCGAATTCTCAATAGCAGTGCCGCATCTAGATAGACGCACGCGGCCACGCACATGTCCGGTGATACCACCCCGGTGGTAATGAAAATTAGCGAGGTGCTGACAAAAAGAAGGTAACCGATCGCCAGCCAAAGAGAGTCTGGAAGCACGGCTTCTTTCTCATTCTTCTTTGCCTTGATGAACTCCCGGAGAAGCCAATCGAAGCCTACGAGGGCCAATAGATAAATCAGGAAGTTAACTAAATGGACGGCCGGAAACTCCCAATACGAGGAAGGCTTCAGAATCTTGAGCCCGAGGCCGAGAAAGAGGCCGTAGAGGGGACTCCAGTAGCCATTCACCAACGCTGGCCAATCGCCGCTCCAGACTTTGTCGCCGATGTCCAGATACGATATTCCGTCAGGGTTCATCTCGAACCGGCTGACCCAGGCTTGGATGAGTCCCATTGCCGCGGCCCCCAACCAAAAGCTTAATCTGAGGTATCGATACCGAGGGCGCTTAGCGGTTTGCTGAGGACACACTGATGAGGTTTCGGTCATGGGTTATGGAGCCGGCACGCGCCGCTCGCATCGCAGGGCGGTGGCGCACCGAACAGAGTATAGCGCCGTGAGGCCAACCAGGCGTAAAAAATTGGTCCGAGTTTCGTAAACGGCCAGATCGAAAGAATCGGCACGAGCCACTTCCAACGCGGCAGTACGCGAATGACTTCGATCCAAGCGAAGTAACCTTTACTCCAGCGGCCATCGGCAGTGCGCGTGTGCATCTCTTCCGCCATCTCTTCACGCGTGTGCGGCCCCGCCCGCTTCAAGATTTCGGGGTCGTTGTAATCCAACCACTCAATGCGACGATCGCGATCGAGCGGCTCCACGCGCACGCGCATCCAACGGCACAAATTGCAACGGCCGTCGGTATAAACTTCGATCTTATCGTTCACCCTAATCCCATTTCTTTAATTGTGGCCATAATTTCGCAAGCGAGCCGAACTTTGCTCCATGGCAAAGGAAGACCGGAATGTTTCGCTCCAGCGCGTAGCGATTGTCTGAGGTCCCTACATATTCAACCTTGTCGAATAGTTGATCCAACCTCTCTTTCTTGTCGTCCAAAACGATCAGGCAGTTGCCGGAATAGTTGCGCGGGCCCCAAAGAAAATAAGTTTGATGTCCGCTAAGCGCCGGCGGTAAGCCAAAGCGCGGGCCAAAGAAATCGATCGCTCCCGCCTGGCCATAGTCTTGCGCGAAGATCCCACAGTCTCGTCTCTCTTCCGCCGGAACACGCGACCAAGCCTGAGCAGTCATAGCGGCCATCTCTTCCCAGCCAAACTGATCGGCGTAGTGTTGCGGGAGAACGGCGCGCTCGTGGCTGTGCTCACTACGCGGCACTTTGAACGGTAAGTTGTTCATGTAAGAAATAAAATGGTCCACCGAGAAAACCGGAATCACTAGTGGAGCGAACCAGGCCCCTCCGGCAATGAGAAGAACTATGATCGCGGGTTTCAGCCAAGCTTGACGCAATCGCTCAACACCCGTTTCGATCATGACCGCGCCGGCCGCGAAAAGCACGGGATAGATTGGAGCGAGATAATAGTTCTTCCCTTTCAGCGCCACGAACGCGATGAAGGCTACCACGTAAGACCAACCTAGTACGCGATAGTCTTTCAAGCGCCGTGACCACAGCAAAGCCCCCAGGCCCGTAATCCAAATTGGCGCCGTCAGCGGATGCAACAACAAAACCTGCTGGGCGAAGAATTCAAACGCTGAGAGTCGCACGTCTCTTCCACTGGCTCTGATGTTGTGCATCAGTTCGAAAAACGGCCAGTTATTGTGGATATTCCAAACCAGGTTCGGCAGGAAGATCAGAAATGCGGCGGCGCCACCCAACCAGAACCACTTCTTCAACAGCATATTGCGTTGTCTGGTCATCAGAAGTCCGACAACAATGCCGAAACCCAGGACCGCAATCGAATACTTTTCTTCCAGGCCCAGCCCGGCGACTACACCGAACCAAAGCCAGTAATGTGGATCGCGTTTGATGGCCAGAATCGCAAAGTAAACGCAGCCCATCCAAAGAAGCGGTTCGAAACTGTTCGTGGTGAGCAGGCTGCCACCGGAAAGATAAATCGGAGCAATAAGAACTGCCGTCGCGCTAAGTAAGAGAGCGAAGCGCCGGCCGCCGAATTCACGCGCAATCATTGCGGCGAGAACCACAACTACTGAGCTGGCTAAAGCAGGAAGAACTCGTATACTCCGAAGTGAATCTCCCAGCACGATTCGGCTAAGCCTAACCAGGAAGGGCACGAGTGGAGGCTGGTCCACGTAGCCCCAGGCGAGATGATTGCCGCACGCCATGTAATCGAACTCATCGCGAAAGTATCCGTAGCGATTATTGAAAACAAAATGAAGTAAGAGCTTGCCCAGGGCGAGGACAACAACCACGATCATTCCCTTCGCGAGAAATGTTCGCGGCTGGCCACCTGAATCACTTGAGAGGTTAGGGACGTTCATCTTGTGCCACCGATACGGCAGAGAGAGATTCGCGCGATCGTGTTATCCTAAAGCCCGCACGATACAATAAGCTTTCGTTCGCGAGCAACACATAGCACTCGCTCGATGCCAGGGATGGAAAGTTAACGATGATAAAGAAACTCATTCTAATAAGCCTGGTGTTAGCCGTGGCTGTAGGTACTGTCGCTATCGGACGGTATCCGCGTAAACGTTGGAAATCGATCGTACCGGTCTCTCGTCCAGCCGACGCGAACAGAGTACTCCCTTTGGCAGAAATCAAGACCGACATGTTGATTCCCGCCGGCAGCGCGCCCGCGGCGCCCGAGTTTGCTGAAGGAGTGTGGATCAACTCTGACCCGTTGACGCTGAAAGCATTGAATGGCCGCGTGGTGCTCGTCGAGTTTTGGACGTTCGAATGCTACAACTGCCGCAACACTCTTCCCTCAGTAAAAGATTGGGACACAAAGTATCGCGACCGAGGGTTAACGGTCGTCGGCGTGCACTCGCCCGAAACCGACAGCGAGTACAACATCGATAACGTCCGCCGCGAAGTTCCTGGCTTGGGAGTCAAGTATCCGGTTGTCACTGACAATGATTACAAAACCTGGAAGTCCTACAACGTCGAAGCCTGGCCCACGATCTTTGTACTCGACAAACAAGGCCGCATCCGCTGGCTGCATGTCGGCGAAGGCAATTACGACGCGACCGAAGGCGTGATCAAGGCATTGCTGGCGGAGTGAAGCGCCGATTAACTCCCTCTCCCTCTGGGAGAGGGACGGGGTGAGGGCCTAGCGACGTAACCCAAGAACACTTCTTTCTCCTTTTTGTTGGAGAAGACAGGGAAAGAGGGCAGTGGTGCAGTTTGGCCTTTCATTCACACCGCGGCTTTAGCCCGGTGATCGGCAGACCTGGTTGCAACCCAAGCAGCCGTTTCAACGGCTTTCACAAACTACGAAAGAAAACCGTTGAAACGGTTCTTCATATCTAAAACCTCTGCTCACCCACCGGGCTGAAGCCACGGTGTGAATGAGACACTCCAAAAATCAAACTGCTCCGCTACCGGGAAAGAGAGGGTCCTGTCCTTGTTACTGGCTAAGCCCTCACCGCAACCCTCTCCCAAAGGGAGATGCAGTTTCCTTACAAATTCTTGGTGTGCTAGGCGCAGTGATCGTAATTGACGCTTCGTTGCGCTCTTAAGTATCATCCGTCGGAAATATCCACAACAGTCTCAATTCATTTTCAGGAGTTCGCCATGCTTATCGCCATGACTAAGTTGCGTCAGAGTCTTTGTGCCTTTGCTCTCTTGCTTTGTTTCTTCGCATTCAACCAGGCGCAGAAACCGTCTCGTTCGATCGCGGCGCTGCGAACTGCGGCGCCCAACACCGCCGCCGCTGTTGACGAGAGCCTTTTCAAAGCGATGCGCTGGCGGCAAGTTGGGCCGTTTCGCGGGGGCCGCGTCCTGGCGGTGACCGGCGTGCCGGGCGAGCCCAATGTTTTTTACTTCGGCGGCGCGTCAAGTGGCGTCTGGAAAACCGTCGATGCGGGCGCCAACTGGACGCCTATCTTCGATCATGAATCAATCGCCTCGATCGGCTCGATCGCGGTAGCGCCGAGCGACCACAACATCATCTACGTCGGCTCGGGCGAAGCATGCATTCGCGGCAATATTACCTACGGCAACGGCGTCTACAAGACGATCGACGGCGGACGCACCTGGCGAAACATTGGCTTGCGAGATACCCGCCACATCGGCGCGGTCATCATCGATCCGAAAAATCCTAACATTGTATTTGTAGCGGCATTGGGCCATGCCTATGGACCGAACGAAGAACGCGGCGTCTTTCGCACAACTGATGGCGGCGCGACCTGGCAAAAAGTGCTCTTCAAGGACAGCAAGACGGGCGCGATTGATGTCGTTTTCGATCCCGCGAATTCGGCAACGCTCTTTGCCTCGCTCTGGGAGGTTTATCGCACACCGTGGAGTCTCTCGAGCGGCGGCCCGGGCAGCGGACTCTACAAATCAACCGATGGCGGTGCCACATGGAAACGCCTCGAAGGAAATGGACTGCCCGCGGGAATCATGGGCCGCATCGGGGTTTCGGTCGCCAGCGATTCCAATCGCGTGTATGCGTTGATTGAATCGAAAGCCGGTGGGTTGTATCGCTCAGACGACGGCGGCGACAACTGGATCAAAATGAATGACGACGGCCGCTTGCGTCAGCGCGCGTGGTATTTCACGCATATTTTCGCCGATCCAAAATCGCCAGACACCCTGTACATATTGAACACTGGTCTCTTTCGCTCTATAGACGGCGGGCGCACGTTCAACCTCTTGAACGCGCCGCATGGCGATCATCACGGATTATGGATCGATCCCGATCATCCTGAGCGGCTAATCAATGGGAACGACGGCGGCGCGACGATTTCGATCGACGGCGGCAAGACCTGGTCCACGCAATATAACCAACCCACCGCGCAGTTCTATCACGTCATCACGGACAATCGATGGCCGTATTACATCTACGGCGCGCAACAGGATAACAGCTCGATTGCGATTAAGAGTTACGACGACGACGGCGTCATCGGCCGTCAGGATTGGTATGCGGTTGGCGGCGGCGAGAGCGGTTACTTCGCGCCCTACCCTCCCGATCCAAATATTACCTTTGGCAACGCGGAAGGATTCATGACGCGCTTTGACAAGCGCACCGAGCAGGCAGTCGACATTTCCCCTTGGCCGCTCGATCCTTCGGGCCGTGGCGCGGGCGAGCTCGTCCATCGCTTTCAGTGGACCTCGCCGCTGTTCGTCTCGCCGCACGATCCAAACACGCTCTACACCGCCGGCGAGATGGTATTTAAATCGACGAACGCCGGACAGAGCTGGCAAGCGATCAGCGGCGATCTGACGCGCAACGACAAGTCAAAACAGAAACCGTCCGGCGGACCAATCACGCTGGATATCACGAGCGTCGAATACTATGACACTGTGTTCGCGCTGGCTGAATCACCGTTGAAGAAAGACATGCTTTGGGCCGGCACCGACGATGGCCTGGTGCAACTGACGACAAACGGCGGGCAAACGTGGGACAACGTGACGCCGCACGATCTTCCTGAATGGAGCATGATCTCGATCATCGAACCTTCCCACCACAACGCGGCGACGGCTTATATCGCGGTTGACCGGCACAAGCTCGATGACTTCCGGCCTTTCATTTATCGCACTACAGATTCCGGCAAATCCTGGACGCTGATCAATTTCGGAATTCCCGAAGGGTCGTACGTCCGCTCTGTTCGGGAAGATCCAAAACGCCGAGGCTTGCTGTTCGCGGGCACGGAAACCGGCGTTTACTTCTCAATCGACGACGGCGCGAACTGGCAGCCGCTGAAACTCAATCTGCCCACCGTGCCAATTCACGATCTGAGCGTCCACGACGATGATTTAATTGTTGCCACGCATGGCCGCTCGTTCTGGGTGCTCGACGACATCACGCCCTTGCGCGAGATCGGTGAGGGCTCGGCAAACTCAGAAACGATTCTCTACAAGCCGCGGCCAGCAATCCGTTTGCACCTGCCCGAAGCCATCGAGCGACGTGGTCCAGTGGGCGATAATCCGCCTCCGGGTGCAATTATTGATTATTACTTTCGCACGGCGCCGAAAGACGAAGTGAAACTGGAAATCTTTGATTCCGCCGGCAAGTTGGTGCGCTCGCTTTCGAGCAAAGAGAATAAGGAAGACGAGCAGCCGCCCGAATGGCCCGACCAAATCAGAGAGGTCACAACCATTCCCGCCGCGGCAGGCATGAATCGCTACGCGTGGAATTTGCGCTGGGAACCGCCGGTCAAAATTCCCGGCGCCTTTTACTCCGGCAATGGACCGCAAGGCCCGCTGGTACTGCCCGGCAAGTACACCGTGAAGCTCACCGTCGGCAGTCGCAGCACAAGCCAGCCGCTGGAAATTGTGTTGGACCCGCGCGTAAAGGATATGAATCCCGCGGATCTTGAAAAGCAGTTCGCGCTATTGATGCAAGTGCGCGATGCCAACACCGAGTTGCATCGTGCCGTGAATGAAGTGCGCGATTTGCGCGCGCAAATCAAGCAGCTCCACACGCGCTTCGATTCCGATCCGAAAATGAAATCTCTGCTCGCGCAGGCCGACGCACTCGACAACAAAATGAAGCCGGTCGAGGAAGAACTGATCCAGGTAAACATGAAAGGTTCAGAAGCAAACCTCGCCTTTCCCAACATGCTCAACGAAGCCTTCGACAGCTTCCGCGCATCGCTCGATTACGCCGACAACGCGCCCACCGCGCAGCAGTACGAAGTCTTCAAACTCTTGCGTGGCCGTTTGGATCAACAATTGGCAGTATGGAAGCAGATCATGTCGTCGGATCTGCCGGCTTTCAACGACGCGGTCAAGCAGAACAACATTCCTTTGTTGTATATGCCAGGCAGGGAGTAGAAAGATTAGATTCCCGCGAGCGTGGCCGTAGTTATCGAAGGAAGATGCAGAAACCGGAGAGTGGAAGTATGTGATCTCCGGTGAAGCAGTCGGCGGCAGGCCCATTGCGGTCGTCGCGAAGTTTGGCACATCAAATCAGATGGTATATATCATTACTGTATATGCGGAATAACGGGGTACAAGATCGCTGCGAAAACTGCGGACGCCCTGGCGTGCAAATCCGACTCGTAACGCGCAGCTATGGCAAAGGTGCGACACTGTTGGTCATTGAGAAAGTGCCGGTCATTAGCTGTCCACATTGCGGAGCCAGTTATCTCACGGCAGAGACACTCCACGAAATCGCTCGCATCAAATTGCATCGCCGTAGCATCAGCAAACGTCGTAACGTGGCCGTCGCTGAATTTGTCTAACTCAACAAACTGATCAGCGGGCTGAAGCGCAGCAGCATCAAGCGCCGCATATTCATGTTCAGTACGGCGAGCAGCATGTGGTTATCGGGATTCCCGATGGAAACATTCTGGACGGAGATCTGAGGACAAAATGAAATTGGTGCGAGCCTGGATTGAAATTCATCAGGAAGAGTTAATGGCAGATTGGCAACTGGCCGTTGAAGGCCAGAGAGTCTTCACGATAGATCCGTTGAGGTGAGCTATGAATCCTAAGGTGAAAACGGTCGAACCAACGAACAACCACACATTGATTGTGGCCTTCGCCAACGGAGAGATCCGAGAGTTTGACGTGAAGCCATACCTCGACAAGGGGATCTTCACGGAGTTGAAAGATCTCTCTTATTTCCGATCAGTGAAGGTGGTGGCCAGAAGCGTTGAATGGCCTCATGAACAGGACTTTAGCTTTGACACGTTGTATATCGCGGGTACTCCGTTAGCGCCTAGCTTCAGCATGCAGCGGGACCGGCTGATGCCGCCGGCTGAGGCGCGGCGTTAGATGGCAGTCTCCTCAGTTCCTGACCGAGCGCTCCTTGGAACATCATGACGTTCTGAGAAAAGCATTCGATGAGTACAATAATCGATGAGCCACGCGGGTCCGTAGAGCCCGCCGCATTGCGAGCATGGGCTGAAGGGCGAACGATATTCGTTGAGCTTCACGACGAGCGGATCGTCGGCTTCCCTGCGGATCGCTTCCGGGAATTCCACTTACTAAATCGGGACGACAGCGCAAGGCTGGTCGGCTGGTAGGCGATGTTGTTGGCACAGCACTGATTCAAAACTTGGCGCACGAGACGTCTAAAATACTCTCGATAAGCGACGAAATCAGATGGGAACCAGACGGGGCCGGTGTCTGGAATCGCGGCGACGAATTGATCGCGCTTAGAATCGAAAACGGCCTAGCAACTGTCGCTAAGGTGTCCATATCCGTTATGGGCGAAATGGATCGGTTAGAACGCATGTGAACGGAAGAGATGGTCTTGTTTCGGGGATTATCTCCCTGCGAAAAGTATTGAAACATGAGCGTAAACAATCTGAAGACGCACTCCGAAACCGACTAGTCACGCGTTGACAACATGACTGATGAGCAAATCGACACTTCGGATATTCCGCCGTTGGACGATGCGTTTTTTGCGCGCGCACAATGGCGCATGCCGGAGAAGAAAACTGCTGTTACTCTCAGCGTGGACGATGACGTGCTGAAATAGTCTGAGGCGCAAGGAGCGGAATTTCAAAATCGTATCAATGCGGCGCCGCCCTCAATTAGGAAGCCCCCGAATTCACCGTATGGTTGGCGCGCTCGACCCATGAATTAGGCCCCCAAGTCCAAGAAAGAGCACCAAGGCCTCGTCGATTGCGGCAATCTCTCCCTCCGGGAGTTCACCAAAAACACGCCGTATGCGTCGTTTATCGATCGAACGCAATTGATCGACAAGCGCGAAGGATCGTTTGGCAAAGCCGCTCCGGCCTGGCGCGAGAGGCGGATAAAGAAGTCCTTCGCCTGGCGTCCCGGTCACCGGCACGACGCACACGAGTGGATACCGTTGGTCGCTTATTACTTCAGGATCACTGATCACGATGCAAGGCCTCGCGCCACGTTGCTCGTGTCCAATTGTGGGATCGAGTATCACGAGGACGACCGCGCCTCGTTCCAGCCTCACTCGTGCTCCTCCATCCATCCTTGTCCGGGCACCCAACGAACCAGCTTGCCGAGGCTCGCGTCGACGAGTGCGTTGACGTCCTCTTCGGGCAAGCTCCGTTTCCACTCCTCAAGCCCTTGCTCGGCGAGATCGACGCTGTCGCTGAGAGGGTTCTGCAACGAGTGACGAAGCTCCTGACGACGCCGGCGATCCAGCTCATGTTGAACAGCTTCGGTGACAAAACTGCTGCGGCTCTTTTCGAGGCGGTCAATGTCGCGGACCAGGTCCGCCGGAAGAGATACCGTCACGAGTTCAACATTATCCATTTCAACTTCTCCTGGAATCTCACGCAATCATAGCACCTGCGAATCGATTAGTACGCCGAAGAATTTTCTTAGGCGGTGAAGTCATCGAAACTGCGCACCTCGTTCATCCGGTTGGCGCGGATATCGTCATCGGACTCTCGCAGCCCGGTCAAAAATTGATCGGTGTAAATCTCATTTGGTGAAAGTACTGACGCAAGAAAATCCTGAATCGTCCCTGTACGCGTCGACAAGTTTGGCAAGCTGCTCCTCAGATAAGTTTACAGTTACGGTCGTCATACCCTAACCCTCATGTGTATAAGAGACTCCCTTCAACGGCATCCAAAGATTAACAAATTCGTCTTAATGAAAACAATTTTTCACGGCGCGTCCGACGGTCACGAATCAACTTTCATAGTTGGTGTTTGAACTCTACGGGGTAGAGACTAAGGTTCTCAACCAAGCCGTTAAGCGAAATCGCGATCGTTTTCCATCGGATTTCATGTTCCAACTTAACAAGATAGAAGCCGATTCTTTAAGGTCACAATTTGTGACCTTAAAACCCGCCGGACGTGGTCTCACTTTAGGGACGCAGCGCAATCGAAACCGTTAAAAACGGTTAAGAAATCGGAAAGGGTCGCTCACCGCCACCCAGCTAAAGCAGGGTGTGAATGAGAAGCAATAATAAATCCTCGGACTTACCAACAAATTCTTGGCCCATGACTGTCGCCGGAACTCGATCTCTGAAAGGACCCATACGCACTTATGAAAGTCTATGCCACCGAAGCCATTCGCAACCTTGCGGTCATTGGACATGGCGACGCAGGGAAGACGCAACTGATTAGTTCGCTTCTCTACGTCGCAGGCGCCACGCCCCGCTGGGGCAAGGTCGATGAGGGCACGACCGTTACTGACCATGACGAAGATTCAATTGCCCGCAAGATCACACTCAACACCGCGCTCGCCCACCTCGAACACAAAGAAACCAAAGTCAACTTGATCGACACGCCGGGATACGCGGCGTTTGTTTCGCACGCACGGCCGGCGTGTCGTGTGGCCGACTGTGGCGTGGTGGTGACGGACGGCGTCAAGGGCGTCGAAGTGCAGACGGAAAAAGTTTGGAATTACGCGAATGAGTTCATGCTGCCGCGCTTGATGGTAGTAACAAAGTTAGATAAGGAGCATTCAGATATCGGAATCGCGCTCGACAGCGCGCACAACGTGTTCAAGCGGGCCATCGTTCCTTTCACTTTGCCGATCGGCAAAGAACACAATTTCAAAGGCATCGTCGATGTCGTCCACATGAAGGCGTATGAATTTGACGAGCGTGGCAAAGCTAAAGAGATTGACATTCCCACCGAAGGCCGCGATGTGATTGATAAGACGCGAGAACGTTTGGTCGAGCTGGTGGCGGAATCAGACGACGCTTTGTTGGAGAAGTATTTCGATCAGGGGACGCTCGACGATTCCGATGTGCTGCCGAATATCGGCGCCGCGATCGCCAATAGCAAGCTTTGTCCGGTGTTCGCAGTTTCGACGACGAACCTGGTAGGGCTTTCTACGTTGCTCGATCATATTATTGAGTTTGCCCCGGATCCCGCACATCACGATGCTGAGCACGGTAAGAACGAAAAAGAAGAGCCGGAGTCACGAAAATACTCGAGCAGCGAAACATTTTCGGCCTACTGCTTCCGGACGATTGCCGATCCATTCGCTGGTCGCATCAACGTCTTCAAGATTTTCAGCGGCAAAGTCGGCACCGACGCGACAGTCTACAACTCAACGCGGGGAACTTCGGAACGTCTGGGCGCGCTGCACACGACGCAGGGCAAACAACTCGACAAAGTTCCCGAAGCGAACGCGGGAGACATTATCGCTTGCGTCAAATTGAAAGAGACTCAGACCGGCGACACACTCTGCGATAAAGCTCACCCAATCATCTACGATCCGGTTGAGTATCCCGAAGCAGCAATTGCTTTCGCCATCGAACCGAAGTCGCGCCAGGACGAAGAAAAGATCAGTGTCGCCATTCACAAGATTCTGGAAGAAGATCCGGCGCTTTCATTCACGCGCGACGCACAAACAAAAGAGTTTCTGCTGGCCGGTTCGGGTCAGGTCCACGTTGAATCAGTCGTCGAAAAACTGAAGAAGCGTTACAGCGTGGAAGTTATGTTGCACCCGCCAAAGGTTCCTTATAAAGAAACCATCACTCAGCGCGCGGAAGTGCAGGGCCGTCACAAGAAACAGACTGGTGGCCGCGGACAGTTCGGCGATTGCAAAGTTATCTTCGAACCATTGCCGCGGGGCGAAGGGTTCATCTTCGAAGACAAGATCTTCGGTGGCTCAGTGCCGCAGCAATATCGTCCCGCAATTGAAAAAGGCATCATCGAAGCCGCGCAGAGCGGCGCCATCGCGGGGTACCCGTTGGTTGATTTCAAAGTACAACTAATCGACGGCTCTTATCACAACGTCGATTCCGACGAGCACAGTTTCCGCGCCGCCGGCCGCAAGGCTTTTCGCAACGCCATGGAGAAAGTAAGGCCGGCGCTTCTGGAACCAATCATGGACGTAGAGATTACTGCGCCACAGGAATGCAGTGGCGACATCATGGGCGATCTCAACTCGCGCCGCGGCCGCGTCCAGGGCATGGACACCTGGGGCAAGAACCAGGTGATCAAAGCGCAAGTGCCGATGGCCGAAATGCTCAACTATCAATCGACCCTGAACTCGAT
>WNGL01010736.1_pt1 | contig 17473 bp, 18 predicted proteins | sample 5400591 | NCBI WGS metagenome assembly WNGL01 (sample SAMN13153377, study PRJNA577476) | soil metagenome | isolation source: 80 cm soil or saprolite under Garry oak tree replicate 1 | place: USA:California | collected 2016-06-15 | reverse complement strand
GGGCCCAGGACGTCCGCTTCCACAACCCCGCCGAGGCCTACCTCGCGCTGAGCCTGGGCTGGGAGGACTCGGAATTCACGCCGCACATGAGCGAGATCTACCTGGTCGCCTGGCTGGCCAGGGCGATCGACGGCTACGTTCCGGCCACAGGCCACGGTGTCCCCGAGTTCTACATCGAGCCCATCGCGATACCCGTCGGGGCGGGGATGTGCCGTCTCGGCCCGGACGGGGATCAGCTTGTGGCCCGCTACGACGGGCTGGCCTGGCAGAGGACGGAGCCGTAAGCCATGCGATACCGGCTCATGGCCACCTACCTCGGCGTCCCCTACCACGCCGCCCTCGGCCCCGACGGCAACGAGGCGACGCTGTTCTCCCCGGCCCCGCCGCCGGAGGAGCTTGGCTTCACGGCCGCGGGCGGGCACTGGCGCAAGCAGGTGAACGTCACCGACCTGGACGCGCTGTGGCAGTCACGCCTGGTCGGTGAGTACCGCGGCGAGCCCTGCCTGGTCCTGGACGACCTCGGCGACCGCCTGCACATCGTCTACCTGGGCCGCGACTCGGCCCGCGCCAGGCAACTCGGCTACTGGGAGATCGACCGGGAGGTCTTCGAGGTCGTCGCGGCCCGGCAGGACATCGCCGGACTGACCGAGGAGCGGGTGGAGTACCCGCTCGCTTCGGCCTTGTTCCCGCCGTCGAACCGGGACCCGGTGGCCCAGGCCCGGCCGGAAGCGCCGGGCCGCGGCGCCGGCGGGCCGCAGCCCGGCGGCGGCTCGCCGCCCTCGGCCGCCGAGCGGACCAGCCCGCTACGGGTGGTGCCCCGGCCAGGGCCCCAGCCAGGGCCCCAGCCGGGACCGCAGCCTGCCGCCGAGCCAGCCGGCCGTCGCGAGCCAGGCGGTTACCCCGGGCCCGGCTACGCCGGGCCGGAGCGCCCGTCGAGCACCCCCGACCGGATGGCGGCCTGGCACGGCTCGCCCGAGACCGAGCCCTGGTCAGAGCCCAGGTCCAACCCGCGGTCCGAGGCCAGGGCCGCCTCGCGGTCCGAGGCCAGGGCCCCGCGGTCCGAACCCCGGCCTGACCCGCGGTCCGACCCGAGGTCCGAGCCCCGGCCTGACCTGCGGTCAGAGGGCGAAGCCTGGCCCGAGCCGTGGGCCACGCCGCCGCCTTCCCCGCCGTCCGGGCGGCGCGCCGGGCGGCGGGACCGGGTGCCCCAGTCGGTCTTCGCCGAACTCCTCAGCCTGGCCGCCATCCCGCACGCGGCTTACGCGGTCGATGAGGAGGTGCCGGGCGCCATGTGCCTGGTCAAGGCAGACGGCGGCTTCGAGGTGTTCAGCCGGACCGATGACGCCCGGCTGGACGTGCGCTCCTTCGAGGACGAGGAAGCGGCGTACTTCTACCTGTTCGGCGTCCTGGCGGCCGAGGCGGTCCGCAGCGGGCGGCTGCGGCCAGGCACGCCCAACGGGCACGTCAACGGATCGCGGGGGCCCGGCGCGCCCGCGGCCCCTACGGAAAACGTTTCGAAGTACTTACGGCCCAAGAAGTTACCCAATTCGGCACCTCATCCAGTTATCGTTAAATAGCCGGCGGGGCTGACGGTCCCCCGCTCCCCAAGCAGCCCCGCCGGCCTCCTTATCGCAAGTCGCAATTGGGGCTTTGAGCACCGCAGATAAATCCCATTGTCATTACTTGCCAGAGGTTGATTTTTTTCACTTCAGACCCGCGGTTACGGGCCCGGCGTCCTGGAACGTCGGCTCCCGCACCCTGCGGACGGGCATTCACCAGTACTGTTTCGTACGTGGCTGCTTCCCTGGCCCGTGGCGAGGCGGCTGACCCGGGCGGCGAGCCGGCGGTGACCGCCGGGGTGGCCAGCCTGGCGGTCCGGGACCTGCTGCGCGGGCCCCGCCGCCACGGCAAGGTCCTGGCCGCCCTGCCGCGTGCCATCTACCTGGAATTCACGGACGCCGTGCCTGAGCCGCGGGTGATCGCGGTGTCGCCGCCCGACGCGATCAGGCTGCCGAACGCGATCATCACCGGCCCGTGGGAGCCCCGCCCCCCTGTTCCCGTCCCCGGCAGTGTTCCCGTGACCGGCACCGCTCCCCCGGCCGGCACCGCTCCCCCGGCCGGCACCGCTCCCCCGGCCGGCACCGCGGAATGCTGGGCCGGCGGGGGCCGGGTCCTGGCCTGCGGACTCGACATCAGGATCGTCCGCTGGTGGGATCCCTCGCCGGTGTTCGGGCCGCTGTCCCGGGCGAGGCTCGATCACGGCTCGGGCGTCCTGGCCAGGCTCTACGCGGCGGCTGAGCACGTGCCCGGCCTGGCGGGTCATGACGGCCCCGCGCAGCTGGCGGCGTGCTGCGCCAACGGTGACCTGGCCGGCGCGGTCGAGGCCGCCGATCACCTGGTGGGACTCGGCCCCGGGCTGGTGCCGAGCGGCGACAGCGTGGTCAGCGGCGTGCTGCTCGCCCTGCGGCTGCTGGGCGGCGCCATCTCCGGGGGAACCCGGGCGGTGTGGCTCGCGAACTGGCTCAGCGCCTCGGTCACCTGCGACACGGCGCAGCGGACCACCACGCTGGCGGCGTCGCTGCTGCACTGCGCGGCCAAGGGCCAGGCCGCGGCCGAGGTATCCGCCGTGCTGCTCGGGATGGCAGGCCAGGAGCCGCTCGAGCCGGCCGCGTCGCGGCTGCTCGCGGCGCCGCAGGGTGTCGACCTGGCGTGGGGGCTGGTGGCAGGCTGCCGCGCGGCTCTGCTCTTGTCCGTATCCTGACTAAGTGATCGTTCCGCTTACCGGACTGCAGTACGAGATTGAGGCCGGCCACTACCGCGCCACGGTGACCGAACTCGGCGCCGGGCTGCGTGAGCTGGACTTCCGCGGCCAACCGGTGATCGCAGGCCACGAACCCGACGAGCTGCCGCCGGCCGGGGCAGGCCAGTTGCTGGCCCCGTGGCCGAACCGGGTCGACGGCGGGCGGTACGTCTTCGGCGGCACCGAACACCAGCTGGCCCTGACCGAACCCGCCCGGGCGAACGCCATCCACGGCCTGACCCGCTGGATGGCGTGGGCCGCCATCCAGCAGGAGCCTAGCTCGGTACGGCTTCGCAGCGCCCCGCACGGCCAGCAGGGATACCCGTTCTGCCTGGAGATCGAGGCCGAGTACCGCCTGGATCCCGGGACCGGGCTGCAGGTGACCGTGACCGCGCGCAACCGCGGCAGCCATACCGCGCCCTACGGCACCGGCTCGCATCCGTACCTGACCGTCCGGACGCCCACGGTCGACGGATGCCAGCTGACCCTGCCCGCGGATCACTGGCTGCCGATGGACGACCGCGGCATCCCGTCCGGGCCGCCGGAGCCCGTTGACGGCACCGAGTACGACTTCCGCCAGCCGCGTGCGATCGGCGCCACCCGCCTGGACCACGCGCTCACCGGGCTGAGCCGCGACGGCGACGGCCGCGCCTGGGCGTATCTCGCCGCCGATAACGGGGCGGGTCGCCGGGTGGGGCTATGGGCGGGCGAAGGCTACCGCTGGCTGCAGGTGTTCACCGGCGACCCGCTGGGACCGGACCGCCGCCGCACGGCCGTGGCCATCGAGCCGATGACCTGCCCGCCGAACGCCCTGGTGACTGCCGATGACCTGCTCGTCCTCGAACCAGGCGAGAAGGTCACCCACGTCTGGGGTATCCAGGCCTTCTGACGGCGTCAAGGTCGGCGGGCGTGTCGATATCGTCGGGGCGCCCGGTGTCACCGCACTCGACGAGCGTGACGAGTTCCGGGCGCGAGCGCAGGAACGCCCGGGCGCCCTGATCGCCGGCGGCTGTCGCGATGACCTCGGGCCAGTGCTCGCGAGCCAGCAGCACCGGGTTACGCGGCTGGCCGTCGTAGCAGGCGACCGCCACGCTGGCCCCGGCCCGGTACGCGGCGATCAGGCGCGCGACCGCCGCCGCCCCCACCAGCGGCTGGTCGGCCAGGGCGATGACCGCGGCGCCCACCTCCGCTCCCGCCTCCGGGGGCAGGGCCGGGTCCTCCGGTGCGCCGTCGGGCCCGGCCAGGGCGCGCAGGGCGGCACGCAGCGAGGATCCCATGCCGGTGCGCCATTCCTCGTTGCGCACGGTGTGGACCTGGCGGTCCGGGGCCAGGTCGACCGGGGCGGCGCCGGTGACGATGAGAACCGGGTCCGCGCCGCCGGCGCGGAGCATGGTGACGCCGCGCTCGGCGAGGGTCTGACCGTCCAGTTCGACGAGCGCCTTCGGCCGGCCGAACCGGGAGCCCTCCCCCGCGGCCAGCAACACCCCCGCGACTCTGCTGCCCACGGTCCCCAAGCGTATGCGTTCAGCCTGGTAGCATCCATCCAAAATCAGGAGTGACGACGCAAATGACGACGCAGCATCCGCCGCCGGACGGCATTGACATCACCCGGCCGAATGTTGCCCGGATTTACGATTACCTGCTCGGCGGCAAGGACAATTTCGCCGCCGACCGGGAGGCGGCGAGCCAGCTTATCGCGGCGTCGCCGGACATGGCGGGAATCGTCCGGGATAACCGGTCCTTCATCGGCCGCGTCGTCCGCCACCTCGCCGACGAGGCGGGCATCAGGCAGTTCATCGACCTCGGCGGCGGCCTGCCCACGCAGACCAACGTGCACGAGATGGCCCAGCGGGTCGCGCCGGACGCTCGCGTGGTCTACATCGACAACGATCCGGTGGTCTGGTCCCACGGCCAGGCGCAGCTCGCGCACGGCGGCCAGGTCGCCATGGTGCGCGCCGACCTGCGCGAGCCAGCCGCGGTGCTCCGGCACCCGGAGGTTCTGGCGCTGCTCGACCTGGCGCGGCCGGTAGCGGTGGTGTGCGCGAGCGTCCTGCACTTCGTCTCCGACGGCGAAGGGCCGTACCGGATCATCGCCGAGTATCGCGACCACATGGCGCCGGGCAGCTACCTGGCCATCAGCCACGGCACCACCGGCACCGCCGAAGACGATCCCAACGACGTGGCCGGCAGCGTGACCAGCGTCTACCGCCAGGCGTCGGCGCAGCTGCACCTGCGCTCGCTGCCGGGAATCCAGCGTTTCTTCGACGGTTTCGACCTGCTCGACCCGGGCGTGGTGTGGATAAACGAATGGCGGCCCGATCCGGGCGTCCCGTCCGCGGGGCAGCCCAGGTCCCTGCGCGGCGGCGTCGGCCGCAAGCGCTGACCGTCTGGAGTAGTGAGGTCAATGACCGGATACAGGCGGGGGCCCGGCGCTATTGACGCAGGCACGCCGAACGTCGCCCGGATTTACGACTACCTGCTCGGCGGCAAGGACAATTTCGCCGCCGACCGCGAGGCGGCCAGGCGGCTCATCGAGGCGATCCCCGACGTCGCGGCGATTGCGCGGGACAACAGGTCGTTTCTCGGCCGGGTGGTGCGGTACCTGGCCGCCGAGGGCGGCATCAGGCAGTTCCTCGATCTCGGCGGCGGCCTGCCGACCCAGGCGAACGTGCACGAACTGGCCCAGGGGATGGCCCCGGCGGCGCGGGTGGTCTATGTCGACAACGATCCCGTGGTCGCCTCGCACGGCCGGGCGCTGCTCGCGTCCGGGGACCGGGTCGGCATGGTGCTCGGCGACCTGCGCGACCCGGCCAGCGTCCTGCGGCACCCGGACGTCACCGGGCTGATCGACCTGACCCAGCCGGTGGCGGTGCTGTGCACCAGCACCCTGCACTTCATCGGCGACGAGGCAGGCCCGCACAAGATCATCGGAGCATACCGGGACCGCATGGCGCCGGGCAGCTTCCTGGCCATTACCCACGGCACCCTGGAAGAAGACCCCGAGGGGGAGGGCAGCAAGGCCGAGGAGGTCTACCGCCAGGCCTCGTCCCAGCTGCACGTCCGGCCGCTGCCCGAGGTGCTGCGCTTCTTCGACGGCTTCGAGCTCATCGAACCGGGGCTCACCTGGATCACCGAGTGGCGGCCCGAGCCGGGCACCGCGCCGACCGGCCGGCCGCATTCCATGCGCGGCGGCGTCGGGCGCAAGCTCTAGATCTAATCGGGGGGTTCGGGGGGTCGTCCCCCCGGAGCCAGCAGAGATCTAATCGGGGGGTTCGGGGGGTCGTCCCCCGGAGCCAGCAGAGCCGGCGAACTGGTGATGGATGCGGCCCTCGGTCGCGGTCAGCGGGTGGCCGGTGCCGCCCCAGCGGAGCTGGATCAGCTCGGCGGCGATCGAGACCGCGGTCTCCTCCGGGGTCCTGGCCCCCAGGTCCAGCCCGATCGGTGAGCGCAGCCGGGCCAGCTCATCCTCGGTCAGGCCGGCCTCGCGCAGCCGGGCCAGCCGGTCGTCGTGCGTCCGCCGGCTGCCCATCGCGCCGATGTACCCGGCCGGCGTGCGCAGCGCCACCTCGAGCAGCGGCACGTCGAACTTCGGGTCATGGGTGAGCACGCAGATGACGGTCCTGGCGTCCACGTCGGTCGCGGTCAGGAACCGGTGCGGCCAGTCCACCACGACCTCGTCGGCGTCGGGGAAGCGCGACGCGGTGGCGAACACCTTCCTCGCGTCGCACACGGTGACGTGATACCCGAGGAACTTGCCGACCCGCGCGACCGCGGCGGCGAAGTCGATGGCCCCGAAGACCAGCATCCTCGGGGCCGGCGCGAACGCGTTCACGAACACGCTCAGCTCGTCTCCGCGCCGCTCGCCGTGCGCGCCGTACCTGCGGATGCCGGTCAGGCCCTGGGCCAGCATGCCCCGGACGTCGTCGTCGACCGCGGCGTCGAGCCGCGCCGATCCCAGGGTGCCGGACGCGCCGGAGTGCAAGCCGCCGGGCTGGGCCCTGTCGCCGGCCCAGATCACCCGCCGTGCGCCGACCTGGCCCGGGCCGGAGATCACCGTCGCGACCGCGACCGGCTCGCCGCGCTCAACCGCCGCGGCGATCTCGCCGAGCTCGGGGAAGCTGGCCCCCTCGATCCGCTCGACGAAGATATCGATGATCCCGCCGCAGGTCAGCCCGACCGCGAACGCGTCGTCGTCGCTCACCCCGTAGGTCTGCAGGACCGGATCCCCGCTCTGGCACACGTCCAGCGACAGCTCATAGACGGCACCCTCGACGCATCCGCCGGACACGCTGCCGACGACCTCGTGGTCGGCGGCCGATGACACCGCCAGCGCCGCACCAGGATCACGGGGCGCGCTGCGGTAGGTCCGCACCACCGTGGCCAGGCCGAAGGTCTCCCCGGCCTCCCACCACTTGGTGATCCTGCTCAGGATGTCACGCACTTGCGTCACCTCGGCTGTCAATGTCCGCGCACGTTCCCCACGTTACGTGGGCCACCACGTTCACGGAACCTGCGGCACCGCCGGGCCTATTCCCGCTGGCCCCGGACGCTGGCGGCCGCGGCGCGGATCAGGTCGGGGATGTCGGGATGGGCGGGGGGCTCGCCGGCCTCGAGGTCTTCCGCGGTGAGCCAGCCGTACTTGTCGGTGGTGGCCCGCTCCCACTGGTCCAGGCCGTCGAGGCTCACCGCCGCGGACCCGACGGCGACCGCGTAGAAGGTCTGGTGCTGGGCTATCCGGTGACCGCCCCAGGTGAACTCGATCGAGTTCTCGGCGATGGGCTCGCCGAGGCGCTCAGGCTCGACCGAGATGCGGGTCTCCTCGTACAGTTCGCGGGCGCCCGCGTCGCGCAGCGACTCACCCGGATCGGCCGCGCCGCCGATCGTGAACCAGAACGGGCGCTCGGGATAGTGCGGATCCCAGCCATGCAGCAGCAGGACGCGCCCTTGGTCGTCCACCGGCAGCACCCGGGCGGTCCGGCGGCGCAAAGGCGGGCTGGGGGGACTTGTCCCCCCCAAGGGGGGTCTGGGGGGGTGGCCAGGGGGGGCCGGGGGGGTGGAACCCCCCTGGCCGCGGGGGGTTCCGGGGGGTCGTCCCCCCGGGCCAGCACTACTCACGGCTACTCCACGATCTTGGAAATCGGGATCTCGAGAATGTCCTGGGCGCCGGCCGCCTTCAGGGCCGGTATCAGCGTGTTGACGCCGCGTTTGGGCACCACGGTCTCGACCGCGTTCATGTTCCCGCGGGCCAGCGTGGTGATCGTCGGCGAGGACAGGGCGGGCAGCATGTCGGTCACCGCGGCCAGCTTGCCCGCGGCCACGTTGAGCTTCAGCAGGACGTGGCCGCGAGCCTGGATCGCCCCCCGCAGCAGCAGGGCGATGTCCTCCATGGCCGCCCGCTTCTCCGCATCCGCGTGCGCAGGCCCGGCCGCGATCAGCTCGGTGTAGCTCGACAGCAGCGTGTCCAGGATCCGCAGCCCGTTCTTGCGCAGCGACGAGCCGGTCTCGGTCAGGTCCACGATCGCGTCCACGATGTCGGGCACCTTGGCCTCGGTGGCCCCGTACGACCGGATCACCATGGCCTTCACCCCGCGCTCGTCAAGGAACCGCTGGGTCAGCGCTGGGTACTCGGTCGAGATCCGGATTCCTTCCGGCAGGTCGGCGGTCGTCCGCCACGGCGCGCCTTCCGGCACGGCGAGAACGATGCGGGCGGGGTTCGACGAGACCTTGGAGTACTGCAACTCGCCGAGCGAGACGACCTCCGCGTTGGTCTCCGTGATGCAATCGCGTCCGGTGATGCCGAGGTCGAACAGCCCGCGCTCGATGTAGGACGGGATTTCCTGCGGGCGCAGGAACCGGACCCGGTCGATCCGCGGGTCATCGATCGAGGCGTGGTAGTCCCGGTCCGAGGACCGGCGCACGGTCAGGTCGGCCGCGTCGAAAAGCTCGAGGGTGGCCCGCTCGAGCGAGCCCTTGGGCAGTACCAGTGAAAGCATGAGTCATCCCTGAGGGGTCGGCATCGGGTCAGCGGCAGCGCGGGAACGCCGTCAATGTCGCTGCGCGGCCGGCTGGGAGAGGGATTCGGCGCAGCCGCCGGAGTGGGCGCGGCGGATGGAGCGCAGCACGAGCGCGGTGTCGAGCGCCGCCACCACGGCCTCCCATCCCTTGTCCTCGTGACTGCCGGGCAGTCCGCACCGGTCTCGAGCCGACTCTACCGTGTCACAGGTCAGCACGCCGTTCCCGACCGGGACGCGGGCGTCCAGCGCGACCCGGGTCAGGCCGGCCGTCACCGAGTCGCAGACGTACTCGAAGTGCGGGGTGCCGCCGCGGATGACCACGCCCAGGCAGGCCACCGCGTCGTGGTGCCGGGCCAGTTCGGCGGCCACCACGGGCAGTTCGATCGCGCCGGGCACGCGGAGCACGACCGGGTCAGGCACGCCGCAGGCGGCGGCCGCCGCGGTCGCGCGCGCTACCAGCGCGTCGGTGATCTCCCGGTGCCAGCGCGTGGCCACGATGGCCAGGCTGAGCCCGGCGGCATCCACCGCCGCCGCGCCCGGGCGGCCGGCGCCGCTCACGCCGACTCCGCCCTTTCCGCAGTGATGACGGTCGGGTGCACCGCGGCCAGGTGACCGTTGAGCGGCGCCGGGGCTCGCACCACGGCCCGTTCGGACTCTCCTAGATCGTGAATCTGATGCCCGAGTTTGTCCCGCTTGGTGAGCAGGTAGCGCAGGTTGAACGGGGTAACGGCGGAGGCCAGCGGGACCCGGGCGGTGATGTCCACGCCGCAGTCGGCCAGGCCGCTGAGCTTGGCCGGGTTGTTGGTGAGCAGGCGCACCGAGCGCACGCCCAGGTCGGCAAGCATCTGCGCGCCGGCCGAGTACTCGCGCGCGTCCACGGGCAGGCCGAGCTCGGTGTTCGCGTCCACCGTGTCGGCGCCGGCGTCCTGCAGCTCGTAGGCCTGCAGCTTGCTCAGCAGTCCCACGCCGCGGCCCTCGTGCCCGCGCAGGTAGAGCACCACGCCGCGGCCCTCGGCCGCGATCGCCGCCATGGCCGCGTCCAGCTGCGCGCCGCAGTCGCAGCGCAGCGAGCCGAACACGTCGCCGGTCAGGCACTCCGAGTGCAGCCTGGTCAGCACCTCCGGGGCGGCCACGTCGCCGAGCACCAGCGCCATGTACTCGGTCCCGTCGAACTCGTGCCGGTAGCCGAACGCCTGCCACTGGCCGTAGGCGTTCGGGATCCGGGTCTGCGCCTGGCGGCTGAGCTGGCGCTCGTGACGGCGCCGGTACTCGATGAGCTGCTCGATCGAGATCAGCGCCAGTTCATGGGTGTCGGCGAACGCGCGCAGCTCGGGCAGCCGGGCCATGGTGCCGTCGTCGTTCACCACCTCGCACAGCACGCCTGCCTCCGGCAGGCCGGCCAGCCGGGCCAGGTCGACGGCGGCCTCGGTGTGCCCGGCCCGGCGCAGCACGCCGCCCTCGGCGTAGGCGCGTCCACGCTGAGCGTGAAGGCGGTGCGGTGGTGCTCGGTGTTGTGGGCGGTCATCTGGGGAAGCTGGAGCCGGTCGAGTTCGGCCTCGCGCATCGGCACGCAGATCACGCCGCTGGTGTAGCGGATCATGAAGGCAAGCAGTTCGGGGGTGGCGAGGCTGGCGGCGAAGATGATGTCGCCCTCGTTCTCCCGGTTCTCGTCGTCCACGACCAGGACCGGGCGGCCCGCCGCGATGTCCTTGACGGCGCGGTCGACGTCGTCGAGCATCTTCATCACCTGGCACCTTCCGCGTTCTGCCCGACTAGCAGCCTTTCCACGTGCTTGGCGATCACGTCGACCTCCAGGTTCACGGTGTCACCCGGCTTCCTGGTCCCCAGCGTGGTGCGCTTGAGCGTCTCCGGGATCAGGCTGACCTCGAACCACGCGTCTTCTTGGCTACCGGGAGGGCTCAGCGCGGAGACGGTCAGGCTGACCCCGTCCACCGCGATCGATCCCTTCTCCACCACGTATCTGGAGATGCTGCGCGGGAGGCCGATGCGCACCTGGTCCCAGTGTTCGGCTTGCTTGCGGGAGATGACGGTGGCGGTGGCGTCCACGTGGCCCTGCACGAGATGACCGCCCAGGCGGTCGGCCAGGCGGACCGAGCGTTCCAGGTTGACCGGCGCCCCGGGGGCGAGCGCGCCCAGCCCGGACCGGTTCAGCGTCTCCCCCATCACGTCCGCGGTGAAGGTGCCGTCCAGGATTCCGGTGACGGTCAGGCACACGCCGTTGACCGCGATCGACTCGCCGAGCGCGACGCCTTCGGTGGAACCCCTGATGGTGAGCCTGGCCGCGTCGCCGTGATGCTCGACTGCCGCCACCTCGCCGAGTTCTGCCACGATCCCGGTGAACATCCGCGCTCTCCTCCTCGAAGCCAAGCTCATTGTGGCTCCGGGGGTGGCGCGTGCGCGCTCTGTGCCAAGGCCGGGCGCTGCCCGGCCGCTCGCGTGCTGCCTCCCATCCGGACTTTAACCGTCGGTCCCGGAATTTCACCGGGTCAGCCGCCCGCTGGCTGCGGACGGGTCGCGGACTTTCACCGCCGGCTCGGAGTTTCACCGACCCCGGAGCACGCCTTTTACTCCTATAAGCCAGTGTGCCATACGCCGTATTCCGGGCCGGGCAGCGGCGGCCGGTTTTCGCGCCTGCGAGGGTCCCTCGCAACGAGGCTCCCCCGCGCTACGCGGCCGGCGGCCGGTACCGGTAGCCGACGCGGTACTCGGTGACCAGGCACTGGCCGTAACGCGGGCCGAGCTTGCGCCGGACCCGGCTCACGTGCACGTCCACGGTCCGGCTGTCCCGCGGCACCGGCCGGCCGTCCGGGGCGAGGGGGCGGCGCCACACCTGCTCGACGAGTTCGGCCCGGGTGAACACAGCAGCCGGATGCGCGGCGAGGAAAGCCAGCAGCTCGAACTCCTGGAAGGTGAGCAAGATCTCCTGCCCGTCGGTCCAGACGCGGCGCTGCCCGTGGTCCAGGAGCAGCCCATTACGTGGTGACGGCCGGTCGCCGGGTGACGCCTCCTGAGCTCGTGACGGCTCGCCGGCCGGCGCGGCGGACGCGGCGATCGCGTAGCCGACGATGGCCAGCGACGTCCCGGTGCCGGGGATCGGCACCACGGCGAGCAGGGTCGCGTTCCGGCCTGGCGGGGGAACGCGCTCGTCCCAGGGATGAGCGGGCTGGTCCCGGGGGCAGGCGGGCCCGGCGCCCGGGTGTTCCGACGGTGGCGGCCAGTAGAGCAGCCGGGCCCCTACCGCTACATCTCCAGAGGACACGCACCCATAATCTAGTTAAATGATCGCTTTTGTCAAGAACGGCGCCTCCCGGTGGGCGGCGGGGGGGTGCGTAGGATTTCTGGCATGGCGGTCAGGGCGGTCATCTTCGACTGGGGCGGCACGCTTACCCCGTGGCACAGCATCGACCTGGGCGAACTCTGGCTCGCGGTGTGCGCGCGGCACTACCCGGCGCAGGAGGCGGCGGAGATGGCGGCCGCGGTCCGCGCCGCGGAGATGGAGATGTGGCGGCAGGGCGAGCAGTCGCACCAGAGCTGGACCCTGGAGCACATCTTCGCGCGGGCCGGGGTCGAGGCGTCGGATGACTTCCTGGCCAGCTACTTCGAGGCGTGGGACCCGCACACGCTGACCGACCCGGATGCGCTGCCGCTGCTGCGCGAGCTGCGGCAGCGCGGCATCAAGGTGGGCGTGCTCTCCAACACGATGTGGCCGCGCCGCGCCCACGAGCAGATCTTCGTCAGAGACGAGGTCCTGGAGCTGATCGACGGCGCGGTCTACACCAGCGAAATCGACTGGGTCAAGCCGCATCCCGAGGCCTTCCGCGCGGCCATGGCGGCCATCGGCGAAGACGACCCGGCGGCGTGCGTGTTCGTCGGCGACCGGCCCTACGACGACATTCACGGTGCCAAGAGCACGGGCATGCGCGCCGTGCTCATCTCGAACTCCGACGTCCCCGCGTTCGAGGCCGCCGAGCCGGACGCGGTCATCACCAGGCTGGCCGAACTGCTGGACCACGTCGATCGCTGGTCGTGAGCCGGGTTTCGAGGCGCCGGAAAATTCCCCGGGAAAAAGCGTTGGCAGAAGCGGTGGTCCCGGCTCTTACCTTCGGGAGAGTCACTGCGGGAACTAGCGAACGCCGGGAGCTTACCGGTTTGGGGGGGACGCTCCCGGCGTTCAGCTAGATACGAGTGCCACCGGCGGCTGCGCGAGACCGCGAGCGCGGCCACCTCGGCACTGGACCTGGTGCCGGAGATGAGCGACGAATCGGCGGACGTCACCGGAGGCGCCGAGCGCGCGGAGTTGCGCACGCTGCTGCGCTCGGCGGTCCGCGGTCTCAATGCCGGCGAGCAAGACCTGATCGAGCTGCAGCTGCGGCAGGAACTCGACGTGACGGAGATCGCGGCTGTGCTCGGGGTCTCCCGCAACCACGCGCACGCGCTACTCTCCCGGGCCCGGACCCAGCTGGCGCAGGGGGCCGTCATGTCCGGGCCCGGCGGATTCCCCGAGCCGCTCGACCCGCCGAGACCCAGCTGGCAAACCCGGCCGGTGCAGGGCGCCGCGGCGGCCGTGGTGGTAGTCGCCGCGGTGCTGACCATCCTGGCGCTGACGGGCGCGCGCCATCATCCGCAGCGCCGTCGGGCAGCCACAGTCCCTCGCCGCAGCACACCCCCTTCCCCAGCTCGCCAACGCCCTCGGCCAGCTCGCCCCTCCCCCGTCGGCGCGGGACCGGCTAAAGGCTGTCCCGTAGATCCCGGCGGGTGTACCGCAGGGCGGCAACTGCCGCGCAAGCCCCGTCTGTCACGGGGATCCCAGGTCGCGGCGCTGCCGACCGCCCTGTGTCATCGTGACGAGGTGATGTCACGCTGGCTGCGTAGTGCCGGGAGGCGGATGAGGCCGGGCCGGGCGCCCGCTCGCCATCGATGAGATCGTGCCATCGGCCATTCACGCCGCATCCGGGCGGAGCGAGTATCAAGATCTACGGGACGCGCCTTAGTGAACTGAGCCGGTCCGCTTGAGCGTCCGGATGATCGGCGCAGTCTGCACCGAGCTCACCCCGGGCAGCTCGGCCAGCTCGCCGGTCAGGTACTCATAGAGGTGCTGGGGGTCGCGGAATACGGCACTGGCCACCAGGTTGGTGGGTCCGGTGGTAGCGGCGGCGAACGGGATCTCCGGGTGGGCGGCCATGGCCCGGCCCGCCCTGGCCAGCTGGGCTGGCTCCACCGAGAGCCAGAGCATGGCGTGCACGGTCATGCCGAGGGCCCGGTTGTCGATGTCCACCTCGAAGTACAGCAGACCGGTCCGGCGCAGCTCGTCGATCCGGCGTCGCACCGTCGACTCGTGCCAGTGGATGGCGGCGGCGAGGGCGGCGTTACTGGCGCGCGCGTCGCGAGCCAGTTCGGCCAGCAGGGGCCTATCCTGCGGGGTCAGCGGAGCCTGCGGACCGGGCGGAGCCTGGGCCGGCCTGACCAGCCCGGCGAGCTGCGCGGCGGACAGCGCCTGGCTGATGCCCTGCCAGGGCCCGGGGTTGAAGTTGTGCAGGATCGAGTGCGCCGAGATCTGCACGACCCGGCGGCTGCCAGGCAGCCCGTGCAGGAACAGGGCGTCGCGCTGTTCCTCGGTACGGGCCTGCAGCGTGCAGATGATCTCGGTGCCGCCCGAGGCGAGGTGGACCCACCTGGTGTCGGGCCGCCGGGCCAGGGCTTCCGCGATCGAGTCGGCGCCGCCGGGCGTGGTCTGCAGCCGGACGAACCAGTCGGTCCAGCCCAGCCGGGATCCGTCGGGCACCCCGAGCACCCGCAGCCCGGCGGCCTCACACAGCCTGCGGTAACGCCGGGCGGCGGTCTGATCGGAGATCCCGGTCACGTCCGCGATGGTGCGGAAGGACGCCCTCGGCTCGATCGTGAGGATATGGATAATCTGGCGATCCACGGCGTCCAGCATCGACGCTTCCACGCAAATAAGCGTATTCGGAGTCGGGATCCGGCACAATCGCGCTTCGCGGTGGATTATTGGCCATGGGCTGGCCGAACATGATGAGCAGCGCCGAGGGTAGGGCGCACTGATGGAGGAAGCCGATGGATAAGAAGTGGTGGACCCTGCTCGCCGTGTGCGCGGGGATGTTCATGCTGCTCCTCGACGTCACGATCGTCATCGTCGCCCAGCCCGCGATCCAGGACGGGCTGCACGCGGGGTTCAGCGACGTGCAGTGGGTGCTCGACGCCTACGCGCTGACCCTCGCCTCGCTGCTGCTGACCTCGGGCGTGCTGGCGGACAGGTACGGCAGGAAGCGGCTGTTCCAGATCGGCCTGGTCGTTTTCACCCTCGGGTCGCTGCTGTGCGGCGTGGCGCAGGACCCGCTGATGCTGATCCTGTCGCGGAGCGGCCAGGGCGTCGGCGGGGCGATCATGTTCGCCACGTCGCTGGCGCTGCTGGGCAACAGCTTCCGCGGCCGGGACCGCGGGGTGGCGTTCGGGATCTGGGGCGCGGTCGTGGGCGTGTCCACCGCGCTCGGCCCGGTGCTCGGCGGCATGATCACCACCGACTGGAGCTGGCGCGGCATCTTCCTGGTGAACGTGCCGGTCGGCGTGCTGGCCGTCGCGCTGACCGCCTGGCGGGTCGAGGAGTCGAAGTCGCCGCACCCCACGCCGCCCGACTGGGCCGGGTTCGCGCTGCTGACCGCCGGGCTGGTCAGCCTGATCTACGGGCTCATCCGGACGGGCGAGAGCAGCTGGTCGGACGCCGGGGTCATCGTCTGCCTGGCGATCGCGGCCGTGGCACTGGCCGGGTTCATCGCGGCCGAGCGGCGCGTCGCGCACCCCATGTTCGACCTGTCCCTGCTGCGCACGCCGACCTTCGCGGGGGGCTCGATCGCGGCCTTCGCGATGAACGGCTCGCTCTACGCCGTGCTGCTGTGGCTGGTCATCTACCTGCAGGACGTCCTGGGTTACTCGGCGCAGGACGCCGGGCTGCGGCTGGCCATCATCAGCGTGGCCCAGCTGGTCACCGCGGCCGTCGCCGGCCGGATCAGCGAGCGCGTGCCCGCCCGCTGGCTCGTCGGCCCCGGCCTGGTGCTCGTCGGCGTGGGGCTGATCATCATGGGCGGGCTCACCGGGGGCAGCGACTGGACCCACCTGATCCCCGGGTTCATCGTGTCCGGCCTCGGCGGCGGGATGGTCAACCCGCCGCTGGCGTCGACCGCCATCGGCGTGGTCCCGCCCCAGAAGGCCGGCATGGCGTCGGGCGTCAACTCGACGTTCCGCCAGATCGGCATCGCCGCGGGCATCGCCGCCCTCGGCTCGATCTTCAACTCGGCGCTGCAGCACAACCTGGCCAGCGCCCTGGCGGCGCCCTCTCTCCGAGCCAGCGCAGTCTCCGCCCCGCGCGTCGTCAGCATGATCCGCCAGGGGCAGGTCGGGCAGCTGCTCGCCAGCGTGCCTCCGACGCGCCGCGGGGTGGTCGCCGAGGCCATCAGGTCCGGCTTCGCCGCCGGCCTCAACGACCTGCTGATCGTGACCGCGGTGCTCGCGTTCGCCGGGGCGGTGTGTGCCCTGCTGCTCATCAGGAGCCAGGACTTCGTGCGTACCGGCCGCGGGGAACCCCAGGCCGCGGCCGCCGTCCCCGGCGGTGCGGCGGAGGCGGACAGTGCCAGCCAGGCCCGTTCGGCGTAAGGAGCCGGCGCGGTCCTCAGCGCTCTTGCCGGACCCAGGCCGCGTGCGCGGTGGCGCGCTCGGCCTGGGCGCGGAGGGCCTGCACGGCCCGCGCGGGATCCTCGGAGCCGTAGACGGCCGAGCCGGCCACGAACACGTCGGCGCCAGCCTGGGCGCAGCGCTCGATGGTCTCCTCGCTGACCCCGCCGTCGACCTGGAGCCATACCGCGGCATCCCGCCCGCCGACCAGGGCGCGGGCCCGGCGCAGCTTCGGCAGCACCATGTCGAGGAACGGCTGGCCGCCGAAACCCGGCTCCACCGTCATCAGCAGCAGCATGTCGATCTCGGGCAGCAGGTCCTGGTACGGTTCCACGGCCGTGCCCGGGTTGACCGCGAGCCCGGCCCGGGCGCCGGCCGCCCGGATCGCGCGCAGGGTCCGCACCGGGGCGTGCGCCGCCTCGGCGTGGATCGTCACGTTGCTGGCGCCGGCCGCGGCGTACTCCGGCGCCCAGCGGTCTGGCTCCTCGATCATCAGGTGACAGTCGAGCGGCAGCGTGGCGTGCTTGAGCAGTGCCTGGACGACGGGCAGGCCCAGGGTCAGGTTCGGCACGAAGTGGTTGTCCATGACATCCACGTGCAGCCAGTCGGCGACAGCGGCAACCGCGGCGGCCTCGTCGGCGAGCCGGGCGAAGTCCGCGGACAAGATGCTCGGCGAGATCTGAACGGCCATGTAGCCCGAGTGTAGAGTGCCTGGATGCGGGACCGGATCGGAGGGCGCGGGGAATGTCGTATGGCGGGAGTACAGTTCGATACTGAGTTCGACTAGGATCGACCTGGAGGTTGCTCATGCATTCGGACCCGCCCAGCGCCCTGCTCGACCGGGTACGCAAGCTGCTGGCCAAGGCCGAGGCGGAGGGGGTGACCCCGCCGGAGGCCGAGGCGCTCACCGCCAAGGCGGCGGAGCTGATGGCGCGGTACGGGATCGACCGGGCCC
>WNGL01012947.1_pt1 | contig 17477 bp, 5 predicted proteins | sample 5400591 | NCBI WGS metagenome assembly WNGL01 (sample SAMN13153377, study PRJNA577476) | soil metagenome | isolation source: 80 cm soil or saprolite under Garry oak tree replicate 1 | place: USA:California | collected 2016-06-15 | reverse complement strand
TCCGAAGGGGACGATGGCAGCCACACTACTGGACAGCGCCACCACCCGCATTATCTACGATCTGACAGGCTACTGGCGTGAGCCTGATCCACAAAAGAAGCCACCAGCCTTTGCAGCCACTCTTGCTCGCGAAACACACACCAGCGATCCTGTTCCAGCGGGTGGTTTGAAAATCCAGGTAAGTTTCTCTTACTCCGACGGCTTCGGCCGCGAGATCCAGAAAAAGATCCAGGCCGAGCGGGGACGCGTTCCCAAGCGCGATGCCAACGGTAAGATCATCGTTGGCGCAGACGGTCAGCCAGAGATGACGGCGAACGATGTCAGCCCGCGCTGGGTGGGCAGCGGCTGGACGGTGTTCAACAATAAGGGTAAGCCCGTGCGCCAGTACGAGCCGTTCTTCACCGATACACACCGTTTCGAATTCGATGTCCACATCGGCGTCAGCCCGGTTCTTTTTTACGATCCAGTCGAACGCGTCGTCGCCACGCTGCATCCGAATCACACATACGAGAAAGTCGTCTTCGATCCCTGGCAGCAGGCAACCTTTGACGTAAACGACACCATTACTCTCACCCCAAGCGCTGACGACGATGCAAAGGGGTTCTTTCTCAACCCTGATGGCACACCGCGAATACCATCGAGCGAATACCTGCCAGGCTGGCAGGTATTAAGGACCGACCCCTTACACGCTGCCGAATTCGCTGCACATTATCCCGACGTCGCCGACCGTTCGAACGAAACGACCGCCGCTACGAAAGCCGCCGCCCAAGTTAACACGCCCACCACGGCGTATTTCGACACGCTGGGGCGACCTTTCCTGACTGTCGCTCATAACAAAGTGGTATGCCCCAACCACGACCTTGATGGCACGGAAGATAAGTTTCACACCCGTGTCGAGTTGGACATCGAAGGCAACCAGCGTGCCGTGCGCGACGCCATCGTACAGAACGGCGATGCGTTGGGCCGCATTGTCATACGCTACGACTACGACATGCTGAGCAACCGCATTCACCAGGTCAGTATGGAGGCGGGCGAACGCTGGATGTTGAATAATGTGGCGGCCAAGCCGCTCTACGCCTGGGACAGCCGTGATCACCGGTTCCGTACAGCCTACGACCGACTGCGGCGGCCGACCGATTCGTTCCTGCGCGAGGGCGCGGGCGCAGAGGTGCTGGTGGGGCGCAGCGTTTATGGAGAGGGCCGGCCCAATCCTGAGGCGAGCAATCTCTGCGGCAAGGTGGTTCAGATCTTCGATCAGGCCGGCACCGTCACCAGCGACAAATACGACTTCAAGGGAAACCTGCTGCGCAGTCAGCGCCAGCTTGCGCAAGAGTACAAGATCACGCTGGACTGGTCCGCCGCGGTGCCGCCGGAAGCTGAAACCTACACGAGCCGCATGCGCTACGACGCGCTCAACCGCCCAATCCAGATGATCACCCCGCACAGCGACAAGGCTGGAGCCACGGTCAATGTCATTGAGCCGATCTACAACGAAGCCAACCTGCTGGAGGAAGTGCATGCCTGGCTGAACCAAAACGCTGATCCTACGGACTGGCTCGAGCCAGCCACTGCAAACCTGCATGCGGTCACTAACATCGATTACAACGCCAGGGGCCAGCGGGAACTGATCGAGTATGGCAATCGCACGACCACGTTCTACAACTACGACCCGCTCACTTTCCGCCTGGTTCAATTGCTTACTCTGCGCAACGCCGTCGCCTTCTCGGACGATTGCCCACAGCCGCCCCCCGCGGGCTGGCCCGGTTGCCAGGTGCAGAACCTGCATTACACCTACGACCCGGTCGGCAACATCACCCACATCCGCGACGATGCGCAGCAAACCATCTACTTCCGCAACAAGCGCGTCGAGCCGAGCGCCGACTACACTTATGACGCCGTCTACCGGCTGATCGAAGCCACAGGTCGCGAGCACCTGGGCCAGAATGGTGGAGGCAAGCCACTCCCGCCATCGGCCCCGAACTACAACGACAGGCCGCATGTTGGTCTCCCCCACCCCGGCGAGGGCAATGCCATGGGCACGTATCTTGAGCAATACCGGTATGATGAGGTTGGCAACTTCGTTAAGCTGCTCCACCATGGCAGCGATCCTGTCGACCCCGGCTGGACACGCACTTATGCCTATGAGGAGGACAGCCAGTTGGAGCCTGGGGAAAAAAAGAGCAACCGGCTCACAAGCACAACCGTCGGAAATATAACCGAAGCCTATAGCACCAAGGGTGATGGCTACGATCCCCACGGGAATATGCTCTCCATGCCGCACCTTCAAGTCATGCAATGGGATTTCAAAGACCAGCTTTGCATGACACAACGCCAGAAAGTCAATAACGAAGATGAAGAGGGGATTCAGCGGCAGGGCGAGCGGACGTATTATGTGTATGATGCGACCGGGCAGCGCGTGCGCAAGGTCACCGAACTGAGCACGGGCCAGGTCAAGGACGAGCGCATCTACCTGGGTGGCTTCGAGATCTACCGCAAGAACGGGGCGAACCCGATTGTGCGCGAGACGCTGCACATCATGGACGACAAGCAGCGCATCGCCTTGGTCGAGACGCGCACCCAGGGCAACGACCCCGCGCCGCAGCAGCTCATTCGCTTCCAGTTCGGCAACCACCTCGGCTCGGCCAGCCTGGAGCTGGACGATCAGGCCCAGATCATCTCCTACGAGGAGTACACCCCCTACGGCAGCACGGCATACCAGGCGGTGCGCAATCAGACCGAGACGCCCAAGCGCTATCGCTACACCGGCAAGGAGCGGGATGAGGAGAGCGGATTGTATTACCACGGGGCGAGGTATTACGCCCCGTGGTTGGGGAGGTGGATGAGCGCTGATCCAATAATGCTGGGCGACGGTATAAACGTATTCTCTTATGTATCAGACAACCCGATAAGGAAGACGGACACTGCGGGATTCAGCGGTGCAGACGGAGGAACTCATTCTACAGGACTACAGGCTCAAGAAGAGCCAGCGTGGGAGGGAAGCTCTATTCTGGTCAAGTCAGAGCACCTTAGATCCCCAGAGGTGTGGACCGATAAATCTATGCTGCCGCTGGATGATTTTAAGCATATGAGATTCACAGAATCGGGGTACCTACAAATTGACATGAACTACAAGAGTCCGAAAGATCCGTTCAAATGGGAAATGCTCAAGTCTTTGGTCGGTTCCAAAGAACCCGTGGTGATCGACGAGATTGATTGGACAGACAAGATTACGGGCGAAGCGGTTGAAAGGCAACCAGGCGATCGGATTACCACCATTCAGCAGCTCAAATTTGGTTTGCCAGAGCTAGGTGGCGAGGGGATCACACTTCTCTCGCGAAGCCTCCAGCGAAAGGTATTCGGTGGCCTGATGGGGCCAGAGCTGACTCCCCTGCAACTTACTGACGGCGGCATAGCTTTCAAGTTCTACGGGACGAACAGCGCGAGCGACGATGTTTCGAAAATCTTTGTATTAAAAGAAAGCATACAAGAAAAGCTAGTCGGAAATCCTGGTCACATACTAGCACATGAACTCTTTGGACATTTCTATCTCGCAACTCGAGGAGCCCATTATGAGCATGGGAACATCCCCCGATGGGCCGATCCCGGGTTGTACGCTCGCTTCAGGCTATCCACGGATGCTGGAATACCCCTGCCAGACGGAGGACTCTATCAAGGCTCGATAAAGGACTGGATAGATGATTTCGCCGCGCCTTCTGATGCCAAGGAATGGATACAGGGAATACTGAATCCAAGTGACGCTGGAACACTCGTCCACCCACCTGACGCTGGAACAATCCGCCAGAAACGTAAACAACACTTAGTGCCAGTCGCACCACCACGTTGATGACGCTTGGCTGACCAGTAGGCAGGTGATGAAAACCTACGTGTGGAAGAATATTTGTCAAACCATCGAATGTAAAACATCAAGGAGGTATCCCATGCCGAACAACAACGGTCCCAATCGTGTCTGGAGCCTGGAGATCTGACAAGAAAACGATAAAGACTTGATAGTGTCTCTATAAACGATGATCTACTAAAGAATAGCAAGAAATCTGGCTGTACACTACAGCGTAGATTACGAGTCACAAAAGAAGGGACAATCAGGAGGTAGACAGCGTGTGATGCACCATCACTATGGAGAAAAATCAGCTGCAGATGATATACATCATTTGACGATCTTGAACGCTCGTATTCTTCAAGCTGAAGGGGATGGGGATGCAGAGACTCTTGCAGCACTGCTCTCCGAAGATTTCAGCATCATCCGTGCTGGTGGTGCGAGGCAAGACAGGGAGGTGTTCCTGGGGACTGTAGCGGCCAATGCTCACCGTGGTCGTAGCGCCGCGAAGCCTGACATCTACTCGGTTGGCGAATGCGCTGTGTACACGGTCATCGTGACAACGACGCAGGATCCAGATGGCACGCCGAACCCCGGCCGTTTCTGGAATACGCGGCTATTCATCAGTGAGCATGGTCAATGGCGTTGCACTGCCTGGCAAGTGATGAAGATCTGCGATGTCTGACGCTCTTGATTGGCCTCGTGATGGCAGCAGAGCGTCTGAACTGAATTAGCGGAACGGCTTCTCGACTGGCGCGACGACAAGAAAAGCGAACAAAAGAATGGCCTACAACATCTGTTGAGTTGATGAAAATTGGTATCAGGTAACAACGACGGCGACCTTTATCAGGAGTAACAAATGGCCGAAGTCGACTTTCTACAAAATGATTACGAACTTAAAATCAAATACTTGACCGACCACTTGCAACGGATGTGGACCCGGTTCAACTTCTTCGTCACCATCGAGTCGGCGCTGATAAGCGGGAAGTTTCTGTTCGCTAGCAACAGTCCCAATGTGGGTCTGACGATCGCCGGGATAATGCTGTCGTTGATCTGGTATGTCATGGGCGCGCAGGATCGCTTCCTGGTCGATATGTATCGCACGGAGGTGCAGAAGACAGGTGAGCGGTATGCGCTTGCTGCATTAGGGGAAAGCGCGGCGAAAGTGTATGACTACGTGGGCCGAACCGACGAAGACTATGTCAAAGAGTATCTCAAGGAACGAGAGGCAAGGCACCGCCATTGGGGCAAGGTGAGATACAGGCTCGATCACGTGAGTTCCTGGCGGTCGGAACGCTTTAGCACCACACATCTGGCAGCATTCATACCGTTGCTCGCTACCGCCCTCTGGGCTGTGCTGCTTGTGTTTCAGTTTGTACCGTAAGGAGGCAGGAATGAAAATCGCAATCATCTCCGACATCCATGACAACGTCTGGAACCTGCGTGCTGCCATGCACTGGCTGGCGTCGCTGCAGGGTGATGAAGCCGTCCAAGAGCTGATCTGCTGTGGAGATCTCTGCTCGCCTTTCGTACTCGGCCTGCTTGCCAATGGATTTCCCGGTCCGATCCACGCTGTCGCCGGCAATAACGAAGGCGACTGGCGCCAGATCATGATCAACGCCGCGAAGGCCAATCAGGGGCGGCGGAAAGAGGCGCAGATCTCATTTTATGGCCAGTTCTTCGAGGGAGAGTTCGGCGGCAAGCGCATCGCCGTCAACCACTACCCGGAGATTGCCCGCACCATCGCTGCCGCTGGTAAGCACGACCTCGTCTGCTTCGGCCACAACCACGAGTACGAGATGCGTCATTTCGGTGCGACTCTGGCGCTTAACCCCGGCGCGCTGCTGGGCTATAACCCGTTGAAAGACGCGGAGATCAAGGATGTGGAGGCCACATTCGCCATCTACGATACCGGCGCGCCAGAAGATCAGGCAGTCCGCTTCTACGAGGTCACAACGCCGTGGCGCAGTGTAGCTGAGCCGGGAACGGTGATTCTGTTCGAGCGGGTGAAAGAAACAGAGAAAGGTACTTTATGAGAACAGTCGTTGCTCCACTGAACCCCGGCAGCCAGGGACCTGCCGTCATCGACCTGCAAGCTGCGCTGAGGCTGCTCCTCGACAGAGGGCGTATCGCGCTCGCTGATCCAGAGCGCCAGGAGATCGACGCAAGATTGAACGAGGAGCGGGCGGTGAAGGTCTATGGGGCAGTTACGCGCCGCCTGGTCATACTCTTTTGTGTCCAATATAGATTAGGCGATCTCGACTTCGTGGACGACGCTACGGCCACCGCCATGAACGCCCTGCTGCGCGAGCTGGGGGCGCTGGAAGAGCCGCGTACCTTCGTAGTCAAGGGCCAGGTGCGCCATGCGGATGGCAGCCCGCTCGTCGGCGCCCTCGTACGCGCCTTCGACAAAGACCTGCGCACCGCAGAGCCGTTGGGTGAACCAGCTACTACCGACCAGGCTGGGCGCTATGAGATCACCTACACCGCCGAGCAATTCAGCCGCGCCGAGAAGGGCAGCGCCGATCTGTACGTCTGCGTGTGCACTGCGGGCAGGTGCGGTCTGGGCTACCATCGGCGCTGATCACCCTCGGGAGGCTGTCGTGCAGTTGCAGGACGCGGGCATCTTGAAGACGGTGATGCTGGCGGATGTCGTGGCGGAGGCTTACAAACAAAATTTGCTTACCTGCCAACCAGAGTCGGGAGTTAGAACGGCAGCGCCTCACTCAGGAGTTCAGGGCTGAGTATGACAAGAAGCAGAGGCATACTGATACTTAGAAGCAAAAAATAAACAAGTAAACGGATGTGAGGAGAACATATAATGACCATCAAGGAAACGACATCTATGGCCGCTGAACCAGATATGGATCGCTTAAAGGAGATGGTTCTTGATCATCTAGGAATTCCGCGGCCCGGAACAAGTAAGCATATCCAAGAACTACAAGATCACTTGTTGCCGTCGTTCATGCAAACGGCCCGGCATGCATGGCTGCTGGCTGCTCCACTGTCCTTGCCCAATGAACCAAGCTATCATTACTTTCAAAATGCGTTGGCGCAAGTGCATCCCGGAGAAATTCGCACCCTCAACACTACTCTTGAAACGCTAGGCGTGCACGATCTCCTGCGTGATATTTCGAACTCTCCGGACGTGGCGATGCTTGGTAGTCTCCCTATTGATCCCTATGAAGAGCGGCTTCTCAGAACAGCCGGGCATCCCAAACCTCGTGCGGCTGTCATGGAATACCTTCGTCTGGCTAGCAAGGAGCCAGGCTTTCTTGCTTCTCCAAGTAAGAAGCTGGAGGAAGCAGCGAAAATCACCATCGAAGTTCACGGGGACATCAACCTTCTATGGACCCAGCAGTCTGCTCAGCCTCCTCCTCAAGCGGCACCGAATCCGCAGGCTACTGTAAGCCCAACACCTGAAAAGCCAAAGCGGCGGAAACTGTTCTCAGGCGTGGCACAACTCTTTTCCGGTCTTGTCCTGCTGACCGGGAACGCAATAGTCATTCCCACCGTAACAATCGGAGGAGTGATGGCTCTGCCAATCCTTGCATCTTTAGCCGGGGGAATCGTCGCAGTGGGAGAGGGTATAGCCCAACTCCGGCGGGAGGGAGAGTAACTTTGACAATGGGTTTATTCTCGATACTGCCCAGCTGCTCGACCGGCACGCTGGCCAGAAAACCGTACCAGAGAACAGCCTGCCTTATGTGTCGCGTCTATAAGTAAAGTAAGGATCAATCATATCCCACGTGGAGAATAACCAATGAACAAGATTATCTTTCCGTTGAAAATGCAAATGCAAGGTGAAGAGGTCGCCGATTTGCAGGAGGGTCTGCGGCTATGTTTGGACAATGGTGTCTTTCAATTGAGCGATGCCGAACGCCAGGCGTTCCAAGATCGCCTGCACGCCGAACGCATCGAGAACATCTACGCTGAAACAACCCAAAATCTGGTTGAGGTGTTTCAGAAACAGCATCAACTACAACCCGGCGGTTCGGTGGACGAGCCTACTGCCAAAGCGCTCAACGCAATACTAGAGGAACTGGGGGCCTTCGGCCCGGCATCGCCGGATCAGCAACGTCTGGTGGGCGGCCAGGTGCGGCATGCGGATAATCAGCCGTTCCCAGGTGCCCTGGTGCGGGCCTTTGATGTGCTGGATGATCGCGGTGTGTGGGGGAAGACACGACCGATGCCGAAGGGCGTTACACTATCCGCTATGCCATGCTGCCTGGTCTGGACGCCATCGATTTGCGCGTCGTGGTCTTCGACGCCGCTGGCAAGTCGCTGCGCGAGTCAGAGGTCATTCGCGAGGCAAAGCCGCTGGAGATCGTGGACCTCACGATGCTCTTCGTCGAGCAGCCGGCAGCGCCGCTGATCGTTCGCGGGCAGGTGCGCCTGGCGGATGGCAGTCCGCTCGTCGGCGCGCTCGTGCGCGCTTATGACAAAGACCTGCGTAACTACGAGCAGTTGGGTGAACAAGCTACTACCGACCAGGCTGGGCGCTACGAGATCACCTACACCGCCGAGCAATTCAGCCGTGCCGAGAAGGGCAGCGCCGATCTGACTGTTCGCGTGATCCCTGGACCTGGGATGCCGGAGGTCTCTTCAACGGTCATCTACAACGCCCAGCCGGTCGAAACGGTGGACGTCACTGTGGGCGGCGAGTACCGTGGGCCGTCGGAGTATGACGAGCTTATAAGAGAACTCACCCCGGCGCGGCAGGATGTGCCGCTGCATGAGCTGACCGCGGAGGATGTGACATTTCTGGCTGGTGATACCGGCCAGGATGCGCAACGCATCACCTGGCTGGCAGAGAGCGCGAAGCGCCATCAGGAGGCTGACAATATTTTTCCGCAGGTGTTCTATGCCTTGTTCCGCCAGAATTTGCCGACAGAGCTCCGTGGGCTGCTTGCTAACGATCTCGACGTGCTGCGCCGCGCTTTGGAAACCTCGAGTCACGACAATATCATCGTTGATATTCGGCCAAATGAGCTTGAACACATTATGGCCAATCTCCAGCAGCTTAAGGTGAATTACGCTCTTAAGCCGGCTGGAGAAAACAAGAGGGCCTCGCTGGGCGATCTGCTGACCATTGGGACAACGCTGAATACGACGCAACAGGAGGCGCTCGCCGACTTGTTTGTTACCTTCAAGGGGCCAGCCGAAGAATTATGGAAAACTGCCACTGAGCGGGGATTTACAGACCAGCAAATTGCCGACGTACAGAGTATGCTGGAGCTGGGCGCACTCACGATGAATCACACCCCCCTCGTTCGCAAATTGCACCAAATGAAGCCGCCTGAAACTGGGGCTTCGCTGCGTTACTTAGCGGATCTGGACAAGGAGCAGTGGCGGAAACTTGTCGAGGGTCATCCCGTTCCAGCAGAAATACTCGGCGAGACACTTGAAGAAAAGCAAAACAGCTATGCGGAAAATCTGCAGCGTTCCGTTGAGGAATTCTATCCCACCGCAGTCATTGCCAGCCGTATAAGGCATGACAAACTGCCAGTGGATGCGAAGATGCGACCACATCTCGAAACCTTCTTTGGCAAGAATCCTGAATTTGAATTTGGCAGTGAGTACGTCGAGACTTATTTGGCGAGTAACAAGGCCAATTTGGACGGCATAGCCTCTGCAGTTCGACCGGGCCTGGAGCATACACTACTGCAGCTCGAGCGCCTTACCAAGATTACAAACCATGCCAATGAGATCGGCATCCTACTGCAGGAAGAGTTTGACTCATCATACAGGATCGTTAGCCTAGGCAAGCGCGATTTTATAGAAACCATGAGTGAAAAGGTACCTGGCGGGCGGGTAAGGGCAGAGACGCTCTATGACATAGCGGAACAGAACATCTCGATATCGGTCGCGCTACTGGCGAGATATGGCCAACAATTCAACTCAACTGATGTGCCAGTACTGCCCCAGCAAGCTACGAATGTCATACCCGCACCCGATCCCGCCAAAGGTTTGCCGGACCTGCGCATATTGTTCGGCAATTTGGATTTCTGCAACTGTGAGCACTGCCGCTCGGTGTATAGTCCAGCGGCATATCTCGTGGATGTACTACAGTTCCTGAAGAATAGAGACTCAAATCTGAACGATCCCCTCATTTCTAGAAAGAAGAAATCAATCAGAGATATCCTGTTCGAGCGACGTCCGGATATCGCCGGGATCGAGCTCACCTGCGAAAACACGAACGTCCCAGTGCCGTACATCGATCTTGTAAACGAAATTCTCGAGAACGCGGTTTCTTCTCCTACCTCACTGCCGATATATCAGACAAAGCGGTCGGCAGAAGAGTTGGCGGCCAACCCTGAATATTTGAACATTGCAGCATATGACAATTTTCTGAAGCAAGCAAAATTCCCATGGAGCATGCCTTTTGATCTCTGGCTGGAGGAGGCGCGCATTTATCTTGATTACATTAAGAGTGGCCGCGTCGAACTCATGGAAACCGTTAGACCGAATGCGCGATTCACCGATAATACCATCGCCCGGGAACAGCTTAAATTGTCGAAAGAAGATGCAGAATTCATTACAAAGGCAAACCCTCAGAATGGGTGGACCTACTGGGGTTTCCAGACCGAAATGGTCCAGGATTTTCGCGACGCTGTAGCCGGAATAAATCGAAGCGGCGAATGGGACACTCTATTGAGTAATGTCTCGCTGCTTCGCCAGCAATCGGGGCTTGCTTACGGCGAATTGCTCAATCTCTTAGATGCGCGTTATATCCAGACGAAGGTGATCGCCGGACAACCGCTGACATTGCAAGGCGATGAGTGTAATCAGGGTACCCTGACGCTAAGTGGTCTAAACGACACTATTCTGGATCGGGCACACCGATGCGCGAGGCTATGGCGACGGTTGAACTGGCCCATGTACGATCTTGACCGAGCTATCAACGCTGGGTCGGGTGAGATTGACGATGAATTCCTGCTAGTGCTATCACACATTGAACGCCTTCGCGATGCACTGGGCGTTTCGGTTGCCACGGCTGCCAGTTGGTTTGCGAACATTGATACACAGGCATATATTGACCACACGAAAGAAGGACAGCCGCAGATTCCGGCCGCCCATGATTTATTGTTTCAGAACCGAACCGTCCTCAAGGAAGCAGATCCGGACTTCGCGCTCAAATCAGATCGTACTGACCTCGTAAATACCTCAGACAAGATCACGAACCATACAGCGACTGTCATCGCGGCGCTTGGCATCAGCACCACGGATTTGACACTGCTCATCGAAGAGGGGATTCCTGATACTTTGGGCCTTGCCAACCTGTCCCAGTTGTACCGCGCCGTCTCGCTGGCCAAAGCGCTCAAACTTTCGATTCGGGATTTTCTGACGGTTAAGAAGATCACCGGAATCACCCCGTTCCCCACTCATCCTCCGAAGATCTCGGACGCGAGCAGAGCCATCTTGGAGTTTATCGAGGAAGTCCAGCAAATTCGTCGTTCTGGTTTTGCTATTGCAGAGCTAGATTACTTATTGCGGGATCGTTCCAATGTTATCGGCGGTATTGCGCCTAGCGAGAGGCTCATTGCCCTTGTGCTCGGCGAGATTCGGGACGGGCTGCAAAGGATCGCCAGAGAGACCGAAATCGTTCCTGACTCTGAGGGCCAATTCTTACGCAAGAGCTTGACGCTATTGGGATGGAATAGTGAATTAATCGAGCAGGCACTGAGCGCTGAGATACTCGGCAGTGATCTGCGTTTCGAGATAGAGCTTCTCCAATTGCCGGGAGATCCCGCTCCGAGCGCTTTGCCGACTAGAGTTCCAGAAAAGTTCGGTTACGACTCTGCTAGAAAAAGGCTTTTCTGCCTGGGCGCGATGCGAACAAGCGAAAAGAATAAGCTGTCGGCTGCGTTCCTAACCACGGCGGTTAACTTTGCAGCCTACGAAACCGCAGTTAACAACCTGTTTGTCTTATCGACAGCAAACGCGCCGACCAGGACCGACTTTATCAAGGAGAAGATGCAGTCATTCGAACTGCCGACACATTCGGCACAGATCAAGTTCAAGGCTACGCTCGCCTTGGGAGACCTGCCCATCTTCCCAGGCGGCGTCAGCTTTGTCGATGCGGTGCCAAAGGAACTAAAACCACGCATCTCTTATAATGCTGGGACCCAGGAGCTCGTGTTTACCGGTTTTATGACAATTGGAGAGCGGGATAAGCTAATAAATCTAGCGCCGGGCGCGAGCCGTTATGGGACAGTTATCGAGAATATTTATAAGATCAGGATCACTATTCCGAAAGAGTTGACTGGCCGGTTCTACTACGATATGGGTGATCTGTCGCTTCATTTCGTTGGTTGGATGACTGAGGCTGAGCGACAACGCCTGCGCGGATTGTCAACTGAACCATCCTATCGAGCTGCCATCGATGAACTTGATCAGGAATCTTCAAATTACACGGAACAGAAACCGGAGAATATTTTCCTGGCTGCCCAGGACGCGGAGAAACTCTTTTTTGACACAACAACCGTTGGAAAGCGATTTGAGATTATTCTGAACAAGCTTATGACCTACTTGCGCAAGAGGGCGAGTGAGAATCTGGTCGTTGAGATAATCAGCCGTGCTTTGGCAATCGAGGTACAAACCGCAAGACTTCTGCTCTTGCATTATATGAAATGGCCGGGGCGCTCCGAGGACGCGATGGTAGCTTTCCTGGATAGCGCCTTTGCAGTTAGCGACACAAAAGTGGCCTTGACCTTCGCCACGTTCGCAGACCAGTTTGCAACATTTGCACTGCTAGCTAAGGTAGCGCAGCTAATCTCAAGGCTGCAGGTCACGGCTGCCGAGATTTCCTGGCTATTTCCAAACGGGGCTGACCGATTCAATCTCAATAATCTTCATGCAGGGAGCTCAACCCCTGTAACTGCACTCTATGAGGGCTGGCGTCGCCTGATTGACCTATTCAGGCTGCGGGACACGTGGCCCGGAGGTAGCAATACACTTTCCATAATTTTTGGAGCGGCCGCCGATGTAGGAAAATCCGAGAAGGATCTGCGCGATTTGCTGGTTGAGCACATAGGCTGGAATGCCAGCGATCTTGAGTATGCAACCGGCGGTCATACACGCACCCCCGCGCTTCCACAGGTTCCTCCGCTTGACTTGGCAAATGCGGGGGATTACGGGGACGAACGCAAGCTTGGTCAGCTCAGGACATGCATTGATCTCCTGAAAAGGCTTGGGGGGTCCGCCCAACAGATCTGGGCGTGGGCGGGCGAATCCCTCTCTGAACCGGATGCTAGGGCGATCCTGCAAACAGTACGGGCGAAGTTTGACAATGCGACATGGCTCGAGCGCGCGCGGCCGCTAAGAAATGTGCTTCGAGAGCGGCAGCGGGCGGCGTTGGTGGATTATCTCGTTGCGCGCGATCAACTGCGCCAAGCTGAAGATCTTTTTGGGCAGTATCTGATTGATGTAGAGATGAGCCCGTGCCAGTTAACCTCGCGCATCAAACAGGCCACCAATTCAGTCCAGCTATTTGTACAGCGCTGCCTGATGAATTTGGAACAGCCAAAAATATCTCCTGGCTCGATCGATCTTGACCAATGGAAATGGATGAAAAACTACCGCGTTTGGGAGGCCAACCGTAAAGTATTTGTATATCCCGAGAACTTGATCCAGCCGGAGTTGCGTGACGACAAGTCGCCGTTTTTCCGTGACCTCGAAGGCGAGCTACAGCAAGGCGACATTACTGACCAAACCGCCACCAGTGCGCTCCATAACTATCTTGAAAAACTCGACCAGGTAGCGCGGCTCGAAATCGTCGGGATGTATGTTGGGTTGTACAATGAAGACGAAGGGGGCAGCAACGTTCTACATGTCTTCGGACGAACCTACAACACTCCACATATTTACTTTTATCGTAAATTGGTAGATTCTTTGTACTGGACCCCCTGGGAGAAAGTAGATCTTGATATCGAAGGTGACCATCTGATCCCGGTCGCATGGCACGGGCGACTCTACCTGTTCTGGCCTATTTTCACCGAACAGGCCAAAGACCCAGACCCGATTGTAGAAGGGAAGAAGCCCGCCAAGTTCTGGGATATCCAGCTCGCTTGGAGTGAAAAACATGACGATAAATGGTCAGGCAAACAAATTATACCTGGCAGTTTAGAACTTTCTCCATCTTTGGTGCATTCTACACCGAACGGTTTGGCTATATCTCCTGTTGCGAAGAGCGAACTTAACTTTCGGGGTAGCGAGAAAGACGGTCGGCTCGTCATTACTTGCAGATATAATATCGATCAGACTAAGTACAATTGGGTTATGTTGGGTCAATGGTTTTTTGCGGGAAACCAAGCAAGATCAACAATTATTAAAAACTCACCATCTGGTTTTAGCATCGCAGCCACCCCACCGGATAGCCGAGTATACAACATGATGTACAGGGAAAGGGAAAGGGAAGAGCTGGGTCAGGACTATACGTTTGCGCTACCAGTTGGGATTAGCGATGAGTACCAACTTTTGGTTAGCAAAAACCTTGCGCTCCTGGCGAAAAACCCGGATATCTTTTGCATTCTGTATCCACATCAAGTGTATGATTATTTGCTTGAGTTCTCCCCAGCACACACTCAGTTACCATTCTTTTACCAAGACAATCAGCACACTTACTTCGTGTGGCGCCCAGCCCAGCGCATCGATGGACAGAATCCTTTGCTGTTGTTTGAACCGCACTTCCACGCTAACGTCAAAGCATTCTTCGAAGCGACCAGAGAAGGTGGAACACCAGAATTATTTTCGCTCAAGACCCAGTACCGTCCTGACTCAGGTAAGGGCAAAGTATTTGGTATCGAAGTCGATTTGCCATTTGGCGCTACCTTCGTGAATGCGTACGAACCAAACTTCGCTGTCCAAAGCAACGGGATGTGGAGTGGTGGTGTACTACCCTCTTTACCGAATGAGGATGTGTCCTTCTCTCCTCGTGATGCCTACTCTCTCTACAATTGGGAATTGTTTTTTCATATCCCGCTTTTAATCGCCACCCGACTCAACAAAAATCAGCGCTTTGCCGATGCACAGAGCTGGTTCCACTCTATCTTTGACCCGATCGGCAATTCTAATGAGGCGGAACCGGCACGTTTCTGGCGTTTCCGGCCGTTTTATGAGCATGGCCAAGGCCAGTCGATTCAGGAATTGATGAAGATTCTTGCCGACAAAACAAACACCTCTTCCGTTAAACAGGACTTGATCAATCGAGTGTATCAGTGGCGCAAGAACCCGTTCAAGCCTCACGCAATTGCACGCTGGCGAATCCAGAGCTACGAGTGGGCGGTGGTGATGAAGTACATCGACAATCTCATCGAATGGGGCGATCAATTATTCCGCCGCGAGACGATAGAAGCAATTAATGAGGCGGCTCAGCTTTATATTCTGGCTGCGCAAATTCTAGGGAAACGGCCTGAGCGCATACTGCGCCAAGCGGAACCGCAAATACACACCTATACGACACTCGAACCGATGCTGGATACATTTTCGAATGCTTTGGTAAAGACGGAGAACCTCCTCTCGTCGCCACCCAACACAGGTTCGGGGACGGGGCAGGGGGTGGGGCTCGTGTTGACGGATATCCTCTATTTTTGCATTCCACATAACGACAAATTGGTGGAGTATTGGGACAAGGTATCGGACCGGCTATTCAAAATCCGTCATTGCATGACTATTGAGGGTGCGATCCGGCAGCTGCCGCTCTTCGATCCGGCGATCGATCCGGCGCTCCTTGTCAGGGCCGCGGCGGCGGGTGTCGATATCAGCAGCGTCTTGAGCGATACCAACGCACCGATACCGCATTACCGATTCAATATCATACTGCAAAAGGCCAACGAGCTTTGCAATGACGTAAAATCCCTAGGAAGTTCGCTTCTCTCCGCGTTAGAAAAACGTGACGCGGAAGCGTTGGCGCTGCTACGTTCAAGACATGAAATGAGCCTGATGGAGGTTGTAAGGCATGTGAAAGAACTGCAAGTGGAGGAGGCAAAGATATCTCTTGAAGGTTTGGGGAAAAACCTCGAAATGGCTCAAAGCCGGCTCAAGCACTACTGCAATTTACTATCAGCGGCAGAACAGATTGCCTTACCTGTGTCATCACAACAATCTCAAGCCCAAAGATTGCTTTCCGCCTTTAGCGAATTCTCCAATACTTTCGAGCCGAGAGATCTTCTTGGATCGCGGGCGGCCAAACTCGTAGAGCCCTATGCACAAGAATCACTGAAGATATTGCAAGAAACGCTGTCGCTGCCTACGCAACAGACAGAAAACGAGGAGAAGGTGACATTACCTCTGAGCAGTTTCGAGAAGAAGCAACTCACGGAATTGAAATACGCTAATGAGAAGCAGAAAAAGGCTATGGATTTTGAGTCTCTGGCGCAAGTCCTGGCGCTTATTCCTGATTTTACACTTGGCCTTGAGGGGCTTACATCTAGCCCCGTTATAGAGGCCTCGATAGGGGGTACGCTGCTTTCGACCGCAGCGAGATTACAGGCAAGTAACTTTACCTATGAAGCGAGCGACCATTCTTACCGGGCTAACTTGCACTCCATTTTGGCTGGCTACCAACGCCGCGCCGAGGAATGGTTACATCAAGCCGAGCTCGTACTGAAGGAAATCGAGCAAATCGCCAAACAGATAGAGGCAGCGGGGCTTCGTCTGGCAATAACGACGCGTGAGATCAAAAATCACGACCTACAGGTTAAAAACACTCAAGAGGTTGATGAGTACCTGCGTGACAAATATACCAATCAGGAGCTATATGACTGGATGGTTGGGCAGATCTCCGGCCTATACTTTCAGAGTTATCAGTTAGCCTATGACGTTGCCAAGCGAGCGGAGAGAACCTACCGCTTTGAACTTGGAGTGACCGAATCGAACTTCATTCAATTCGGCTATTGGGATAGCTTGAAAAAAGGTCTGCTGAGCGGAGAGAAGCTTCAATACGACCTACGGCGGCTCGAGATCAATTACCTCGAGTTGAATCGGCGCGAATTCGAACTTACCAAGTATGTCTCTCTGGTGCTCCACTCCCCGATGGCGCTCATCACGCTGAAGCAGACTGGGCGATGCGAGTTCGAGCTACCCGAAGAACTATTTGACGCGGATTATCCTGGTCATTTCATGCGCCGTATAAAGTCCGTAAGCATCACGGTCCCGTGTGTGACGGGACCGTACACAAACGTAAACTGTACGCTAACGCTCCTCAAGAACTCCGTTCGGAAAACGCAGAGCAGTAGCGATCCTTATAGTCGCGACGACACTAGCGGAGCGGATTTGCGCTTCGCCGACAACTTGGTCGCGATCCAGTCCATAGTGACGAGCAGCGCAAATAACGAGAGTGGAGTATTCGAAGTGAACCTTCGCGACGAGCGCTACCTACCATTCGAGGGCGCAGGCGCCATCAGTCAGTGGCGCATTGATTTGCCCAAGGAGTGCAACGCCTTTGATTTCGATACGCTCTCCGATGTGGTTCTGCACTTGAAATACACAGCCAGAGAAGGTGGGGACAGTTTGAAGGGGGCGGCTAAGGAAGCGATGCAAGCGACAATTGCAGTTGCAGGAACAACGCCGCTGGCACGACTCTTCAGCGCGAAACACGAGTTCCCAACAGACTGGCACCGCTTCATGCATCCGGCCGATC
>WNGL01004128.1_pt1 | contig 17479 bp, 19 predicted proteins | sample 5400591 | NCBI WGS metagenome assembly WNGL01 (sample SAMN13153377, study PRJNA577476) | soil metagenome | isolation source: 80 cm soil or saprolite under Garry oak tree replicate 1 | place: USA:California | collected 2016-06-15 | reverse complement strand
CGCGCGTCGAGGATGAGCTGGCAACTCGGGCGCTAAAACCCTGAGGGCAACTGCAGTTCCTCAGTCTTATCCTCGACCTGTCGAAGGACACGGTACAACACCTTTCCAATCTGAGTCTTGGGCAGCTCACTAACGAATTCGTACTTCGCCGGAACCTTGTACGGGGCTAGCCTGTCGCGGCAGTAGGACTTGAGCTCGGAGGGTGTCACCGTGCAATCCGATCGGAGGACAACGAACGCCTTCACGACCTCGCCGCGCATTTTGTCCGGAAGGCCGACAACGCCGACTTCCGCCACCGTCGGGTGTGACGAGATTACCTCTTCGATCTCGCGCGGCCATACCTGAAAACCGCACGTCTTGATCAGATCCTTTTTTCTATCGACGATAAAGAGGTAACCATCTTCATCGAGATAACCCAGATCACCCGTGTAAAGCCGGCGCTCGCCACGATCATTCGTGCGAAGCATCTCGCGCGTCTCGTCAGGCTTCTGCCAGTAGCCGCGCATCAACTGTGGCGCGCTGATAACGATCTCGCCGATCTCCCCAGCCGGAACAGGCGTGCGTCCATCTTCGGCATCCACGATGGAAACGTGCACATCGGGCAGCGGCATCCCCACCGAGCCTAGCTTTTTCTCTCCCACGACCGGGTTTGCAATCACCGCCATTTGCGCTTCGGTGAGTGAGTAACCTTCCACGATTACTCCACCGGTCAGCTCCTCGAATCGTTTTTTCGTCTCTGCCATTAGCGGAGCCGCGCCCGAGAAGCAAAGCTTGATGGAGCTGAAGTCCACTTTCCCTTCACGTGCCATCGCATGATTCATGATTCCATTGAGGAGCGTCGGCACCGTGCAGATGAAGGCGGGCTTGACGTTGGCTATCTCTTTCAAGAAATCGCGAAGGTCGCGCGGATTGGGAATCAATGCGATGGGATTGTGATTGATGAACGCCAGACTCTGGACACCGGTGTTCCCGTATGTGTGGAAGAGTGGAAGCGGCAGCATGATCTTGTCAGTCCACTCGTTCATTGCCGGACGCAGCCAAGCCTGAAGCTGATGACCGGCGACCACGATTCCTCTGTGCGATCCGACTACGCCCTTTGGCGTACCAGTCGTCCCTCCGCTCATCAGAATTACCGCGGCGTCATCGAGACTCGTCTGAACCCGCGGCGGCATCACGCCTCGAAATCTTCTCAGCAGTCTGCCAAAACGGAAATCATCCGCAGCAACGTTTATGCGATCGCCCTCCTTTCTCTCCCTGAAGACCGTGTAGGCAAGACGGAGAAACCACGGCAGGTACTCCTTGATGTTCGTGGCGATGACTCTCTTCACGGACGTACGGCCCTGAATGCTCTTCACCTTTCCGTAGAAGCGATTGAGCACGATCACAGTCTCGGCGCCTGTCGTGCGTAGCGCGTCCTCCATCTCGCGCTCGCTATAGGTCGGATTGAATGGAGACGCGATCGCGCCAACTTTCCAGGCGGCGAACTCGGACACCAGAAATTGCGGGCAATTGGGCAGACAGATAGCAACTCTGTCCCCTTCATTAACTCCCATCTCACCTAGCGCGGCACCAAGCGCGTTACTCTGATCGTCGAGCTGACGGTAGGTTATCGTCGAGCCTTTGAAGAGCAGAGCAGGGCGATCTGGCCATCGCGCTGCAGCCTCTCGGAGGAAATCAGTGAGACTCCTGTCGGGATACGGCTCCAGCGTCGACGGAACTCCATCGTCGTAGTTTGCGAGCCATCTGGGTGCAGTCATTGCAATCTCCATGAAGCTTCGCCCGGTGGTCTGAGTATTCGAGCCATTCGATTTCTCGTTCCGTGATGCTGCTGACCTAACAATGCTTTAGGTTGATGATGGGCGCTGTACGTAGAGCTACGTAGTAACAGCCACGTTTCGACTGGCGGGCACTCTAATGGCAAGCATAACCGGGCTCCATCACGTCACTTGCATCTCCGGCGACGCACAGGACAACGTCGATTTCTATTCAGGCGTGCTAGGTATGCGCCTGGTGAAGAAGAGCGTCAATCAGGACTCACCAGGTACTTACCATCTCTTTTATGCCGACGGCGAAGGTCATCCCGGAACCGATATCACCTTCTTCCCCTGGCCGGAAATGCCGCCGGCCAAACCAGGTGTCGGGCTGTCGATGGAAGTCTCGCTCGCCATTCCGCTGGGCAGCATCGACTATTGGGTGGATCGACTGGCGGAGCACCATCTCTCAGTAAGTGAGATCGAGATCAGACGTGGAACGTCTGCGCTTCCATTCACCGATCCCCACGGCTTGCCACTCACCTTGCACGAAACCGGTGACGATCGGGACTTCACGCCGTGGCGCGACAGTGCGGTGCCGGTGGAAAAACAAATTCGCGGGCTTCACTGCATCCGCTTGTGGGAGCGCGATCTCCAGCTGACGTCAAGTTTTCTCACTGGAATCCTCGGCTTCGTCGATATTGGCGAGGAGAACGAGTGGTTTGGTTTCGAGATTGGTGGCGGAGGATCGGGCCGCTATCTGGAGGTCCGCGAGATTCCGGACGCCGAGCGTGGCAGATGGGGCACCGGCGGTGTGCACCACGTCGCCTGGCGAGTTCCCGACGATGCTGCGGAGCTCGAGATGAGAGAACGAATCGATCGCGCGCGACGTCGTCCAACCGAGGTAATAGATCGGTTCTGGTTCAAGTCCGTCTATTTTCTCGAGCCCGGCGGGGTACTGTTTGAGATCGCCACCGACGGGCCTGGCTTCACTGTCGACGAGGATCCCGCGTCGCTGGGTGAGCACCTTGTCCTTCCTCCCTGGCTCGAGGCGCACCGCGGCGAGATCGAGGCGGCACTTCCTCCGATCAAGCCAGTGGCAGAATCAGGCGCGCGGCTGTAAATCGCCGGACGAGGGGCGCGCCGGGTCTTGGGTCGCGCCTTTGTTTCTCCAGCGTCTTAACGTCGGCACTTCCTTCGCGAAGCGACGAGCCAGAAACCGCGGAAAGTGCATCGAGCGAAGTTTTCCCTCGACCAGCGCAGTCATTTCCTGTGCTGTGATGTTCGGCTGAGTGAACACTCCTTTTCTGTAGCAGTGACTACAGTACTCGCTGCTGAGACTTCCGTCCGCGTTGGTTCCGCCGCCGAGCGGGTCCTTGCTGAGTGGCATTCCGCAGCTCTGACACACGGGTCCCTTGGGTCTGAACATCTTCGTCCTCCCGCTCAAGGCGCGCGAGCAGAGCGCTCGCGCGCCGGAGCCACACTCACTGAGCGCGCGTGCCCGTCGTCGTCAATGTCAGAACGGAGTCCGCTGTCTTAACCTTGTAATGTGCCGTAGTGGTGCCGGTCAGACTCCCGCCTTGAAGCCGCATCACGCCGTTAGTGGTGACCTGCACTCCTTTACGCCGCACGCTCGGAAAGTTACGGGCAACCGTAATAATGCTGTCTCCCCCGACGGTGACCTCAATCGGCATCGCCTTGCGACCAGGGAAAGTGATAGTCCAGCCAGATGTCTTGCTAGTCGCAGTCAACACGTAAGTGGTCGCAGACGTGTCGGTTCCACTCGTCGGCACTGAGCGCATGTTCCACTTGCCAGCGACGTCGGCGAGGTTGAGGGCTGCGGGAGCTGCCGGAGCGGCCGAGGTGGTGGTCGAAGCGGTAGAGGACGCCATCGCGCTGGAAGTGTCTACCGCCGCGTTCTCCTTCTTGGCGCATCCGGCGAGAACCGCGGCGCAGGAGCAAATCGCGATGCGGGTAGTGCGGTGCAGCGTGAACATAGAACCCCCCGTTGCAGGTTACGGACGGCTGTGTCGCTCGGCGTGGCGCCGAGCCAAACGAACGTAAGACCAAACGGGGCGCGCTGCAAGTGCGCGTGCATCACTGCGCCAACACGCGAGGCGCTTACTTCCTCGACTTTCTCGAAGCTATCCGCGGTAGAGAGCTATTTGTCGCGGACGTCTCTCAGCGCAGCCCGCAGTTCGTTGGTGATGAGGGTCGAGGAGTAGTCCATCAGCTGATTGAGAGCTCCCTGAAAATCGGCGACGCTCACGCTGCCGAGTGTGCTGGCCGTGATGACCGATCCGGGAATCGGACTGGAGCTCTCGACGTAGGGCGTCAGCCGGTCGCGTCCGTGAACGTTAACGTTCCAGATTTCGCGTCCGGTGCGACGGTCGAGTAGGACCGCTTCCGCGTAGGTGAAGAGATACGCCGCTTCGTCGGCTTTCGCGTTGATTCCGAATCTCTCCATTCGGACTTCCATCAGATAGTCTGCCTGGTTCTCGTCGGTGACAGGTCGAGTGCCGAGATATCTGCTGGCGCGCTGCAAGGTGCGCTGGGCAAGCACAGCAGGTATGTCGATACGCGCCGTGGCGCTATCGAGGCGCGCGCTGGCGCGCCGACCTTCGCGCTCGCGAGCGACATCTGCGCCGGCCCTGACAACAGCTTCTACGGGATTCTGCGAATTCCGAAGATCGTAGTGACTCGTGAGCAACTCGGGAGATGGCGGCGCGAGGTACACCACGGCAAGCGTCCGACTGGAGAACGGATACTCGGCGAGATGGTGTCCGCCACCGCAGGCAGCGAGCGCCGCGACCAGCGAGCACGCGCCGGCGAGAGCGCGGGCCGATGTACGATTGGGGCGCAACGAAAACGTACTCATTTGATTATCCTGGTCGAATAGATATGAGTAGCGGCGCCCCAGGAGGGTCGCCGCTCTTCTCAATACCTAGACGACAGGCGTGCCGACGGCGTTACGCTTGCGCCGTACTACTTTGGCGAGCCCTTATAGACAACCTTCCAGACCCGCCCGCCCTTGTCGTCGGTGATGTAGAGAGCACCGTCCAGACCCTGAGCCAGCCCTGCCGGGCGATGCGCCGCGCGATCAGGTTCCTTGATGGCACCCGCGAAGCCGTCGGCAAAGATTTCGTACTTCGCCGGATCTACTGGCTTCCCACCAGCGAATGGAACGAACGTCACGTTGTATCCCTGCTGCGGCCCCGGCGCACGGTTCCACGACCCGTGAAATGCGATGAAGGCGCCGTTTCTGTAATGCGCGGGGAACTGCGAGCCGCTATAGAAGAGGAGCCCGTCAGGAGCCCAGTGAGCGGGGAACACTGCTTCTGGCGCTGTCTTAGCGCCGCAGACGCCTGTTGGCGTTACGACCCCGGTAGAATGCCCTCCGTCACCGCCGTACTCGGGCGCGAGCATTAGCTGATGCTGCTGTCCGTCATAGTAGCAGTACGGCCACCCGTAATCGGCGCCCTCATTGATCTTTAGTAATTCCTCGGCGGGAAGATTCTGTCCCTGCTCGGGGGCGTACAGCTTGGGCCAGTTCTCGTATAGCTGGTCGCGACCATGTTGGGTCGAGTAGAGCTGACCGCCGGGATCGAAGGCGATGCCAACCGCGTTCCGAATACCGGTAGCATATCGCTCGGCGGGCGAGAAGCGCTGGTTTGTTTTGTTCGCATCGTAACGCCAGATTCCGGCGCGAGTCTGAAGCTCGGTGCATGGCTTGTGGCCAGGCGATCCAGCCACTCGGCTTTTTATCTGGCACGAGTTGGTGGCCGAGCCAACGTCCATGAAGATGTTGCCGCTTGCGTCGATCACGAACGGGTGCATCGGGTGGTCACCGTTCGCTGGCAGATTCCCGACGATTGTCTCCGATGCGGTCGAAGTGGGACTCATGCCGTCTGGTGAGATCGCGTAGCGGACGATTCTCTTGGCGACGGTGTCGCCTTCTTCAGCGTAGAGCGCACCCTTGTAGATACCGATCCCGGTCCCGCCCTCATTTCTCTGCCGCGCGTCCGGTCCGAAGCGCTTGATAATGTCGGCCTTACCGTCGTTATTGGTGTCGCGCAGAGCGACGACAAAACTGCCCGGGTGCGTTGGGCCCTGATAATAGCGGCCGCTCCAGGTGTTGACGTACACGTCGCCGTTCGAGCTGACGACGATGTGTCTGGCGTGCCCGATCGTGTCCGCGAACACGGTTGCGCAAAATCCGTCGGGCAAAGTAATGCCGCCATTGTCTGATGCGCACTTGGTGGCGCTCGCCGCCTGCGTGCTGCTGGCGGCAGCGGACTCGCTAGTGGCCGTTCCTTCCTGTTTTGCGCATCCGATTACCGCCAGGGCCATGACGACTGCGAGTAGAAGCCCGTGGCGGTCTGCTTGGCCAATGAGGTTGTTCTTCCCGTGTTTCATTTTCGACCTCGCCGATGGACGCCCGATTTATCAGCGCCTGGTTGGCACCCGGCGCCCGCTGACAGGACCAAGGTCGATCATGAGCGCGAGGACAAGACCAACGACCGGCCAAAACGTCCAGTGGCCGCCGAACCAGTTGTGCACGGCGGAATACCAGAGCAGCGTCGTCGGCAGAAAGACGAAGCCGATGATCGGCCAGAGGATATTGTCGAAAACTCCGCGGAACCAGTGGGTGAAGAACCAGAGGACCGCGACCACTAATCGCGGTGCGGCGAGAGCCAGCAGAGTCATGATACAAGGCATTGGTCAAATTCTCCCGTGGTTTTTCACCGCGATCTCACCCGCATTGTTCGTGCGAGACCAGGATCATTCGCCGTGTACACCGTCGATCAGCGAGGCAATCGGTGCGCCTCGCCTTGCTCCGCGAGCAACTTGGCGGAAAACCGTTGGGCCTCGGCAATTCGCTCCACCTCGACCGCGATCGCATCCACCGACTGTTGCAACTGGTCGAAGCGCTGCTCGAACTGCAGCAGGTTCGGCAGCCCGCGCGGCGCGGATTGTTTCTGTACTCCACGAACGAACCACCTGGTAATGGCGGCGAGAGATGCAGCCATTCCTATGATGATCGCCGCGACTACGGCAAAGTTTGCGACGTCAGGATCCATGGCGATCTCGGCAAGAAGTTGTCAGCATTTTCCATTGCATACTTACGTTGTGACCGCGCGCTGGTTTCCATGAGCCTAATAAAACCACAAGAATTATGAATAGGACCCGCGGCTATGACGCCGTTGTAGTCGGACTCGGCGCAATGGGGAGCGCAACGCTTTTTCACCTTGCGCGCCGCGGCCTGCGCGTTCTCGGGCTGGAGCAGTATAACCAAGGACACACGCTCGGCTCCTCGCACGGCGACAGTCGCATCATCCGGGAGACGTACTTCGAGCATCCTCTCTATGTCCCCCTGGTCCAGCGAGCCCACGAGCTTTGGCGTGAGCTGGAGAAGAGTAGCGGAAAATCCCTGATGAAGATCACTGGCGGCCTCATGATTGGACCGCCTGGCGGAATGGTCGTGTCGGGCACGTTGCGTAGCGCGCGTGAGCACAATCTTCCGCACGAAGTTCTGACTCCTGCACAAGTTCACGAGCGATTCCCCGCGTTTGAGCTCGAGCCGAACCTCGTTGCGGTACTGGATCCACGCGCGGGTTACCTCGATCCGGAAGCGTGCAATGCCGCGCATCTGGATGCGGCGCGGGACGCAGGTGCTGACACTCGATTCAATGAACCCGTAGTGGAATGGAGCGCCGCAGACGAGGCGGTGACAATACGCACTCGCACTGAGACCTACAGCGGCGATCGCCTGGTGCTCGCTGCAGGGGCATGGACCAACGGCTTGGTGCGAGATGCTCGGCTGCCGGTCGCTGTCGAGCGTCAATCGGTGTTCTGGTTCGAACCCGAAGGCTCGACGGGATTTTACGAAGCAAATCGTTTTCCCATCTACGCCTACGAGTACAAACCTGGTCACATCTGCTACGGCTTCCCTCGACTGCCTCGCGGAGTGAAGGCGTCGATAATGCACTCCGGCAAGACGTATTCGTTACCCGAGAACATTGAGCGCGCGGTAAATGCCGACGAGATTGAGCCCCTACGCGCGGCGCTCCGCCCGGTATTACCGGAGTTGGCGGAAGCTCCCGTACGCGAAACCGGCGTGTGCTTGTTCACCAACACGCCAGATCACGATTTCATCATCGACTTCCATCCGCGTTACCCACGTGTGCTGATCTCGAGTCCGTGCTCGGGTCACGGCTTCAAATTCGCAAGCGCGATCGGAGAGCTACAGGCGGATCTCCTTGCGACCGGCAAGACAGGGTTTGATCTCTCTCTGTTCCGCATTGATCGATGGTAACTGCGAAGCGATGCGTCGGTGTTGATTCCCGCCTCCGGCGAAAACGGGTTACGGCAGCGATGCGGCGATCTTTCGGAACTCGGTCTCAGTGAACGCACGGAAAGTCTCGCTGCGGATATTTCCCTGTGCCGCCAGCACGAGTGCCACGCGCGCGACCGCTTCATCATTCGGCATCTCCGCGATCGCCACCAGATCGTACTGTCCCAAGGTCAGATAAATCGCCTTGAAGTCACCGCCGGCTTTTTTATATGCCTCCTTTGCGGCGTCGATTCGCGCGGGGGCGTTCTTGGCAGCGCTGATTCCTTGCTGAGTGTAGCGCAGGAGCGAGATGTAGGTCGGCATGGGATCCTCCTCCGAGGTGACGAGCCGCGGCGCAACGTTGCGTGGCAATTCGAACTTGTCCCGACATTGAATCGACGGCTAGAGGCAGTGCCGCTGGACCGTCAGAACTCCAACGTCGATAAGTATGCGTAGTCGCGTCGCGCGCTTTCCAGCGGTGCACCGGGATAAGTCTCCTGCTCTACGTAGAGATGCTTCTCGTCGATCCGATCAATCATCGCCAGCAGGCGTTTAAAGTCGATGATGCCTTTTCCGAGCTCGGCGTCGCTCGCCGCGCCGAGACTGGGCGCATCCTTGATGTGAAAGAGCCAGTAGCGCTTTCCATAGCGCTTCATATACTCGAGCGGATCCGCACCCCCGATAGCGGCATTGCCGGTGTCGAGCTGCAGCCAAACAACCGAAGGATCCGTTCGCTCGACGAATACATCATAGAGCACTTGACCGCCGATCGTCCTGAAATCCCACGCTTCGTCGTGAAAGCCGACGCGGATGCCACTTCGCAATGCGCGCGCGCCCGCTTCGTTGAAGCGATCTGCCCAACGCCTATAGTCATCGGGGCCCAAATGCTCGCCGTCAGGCAAGCTCGCGACAATCAGGTATTGATGACCGAGGATTTTCGCGGTGTCGATCTGCCTGTCCAGATCGTCGAACACCTTCACATCTACGTGTGTGGAGGGAGCGGTCAAACCGTTCCGATCGAGAATCGAGCGTAAACGTTCCGGCGGCATGCCGAAGTTGTTCATCGACGCCAGCAGCTCAACCTCCCTGTATCCCGTCCGGGCAATATTCACCAGTGTCCCTTCCAGATCCCGTCGCGCGTCGTCACGCAGTGTGTAAAGCTGAATGCCAACCTTTTTCAGCCGTCGCGTCCCCGTCGACGCGCCCGCACCAGCGGAAGCGCAGCCGAGATTCGGTGCTACAGCAGCGATTCCGAGGGCAGTGAGAAATTCGCGCCGATTCATAAATCCCCCTTACGCTCGTGTCGTAACGACAGCAGTCCCGTAACAAAGCACTTCGGTGACTCCCTGCATCAAATGAGATCTTCCTATCAGTGGTGTGCGGGTGATACGATATTCTCCGTCCCGACGAACTGGCAAGCTCAGTGGGGCTCGGCAACCACAAGCTGGGAGATCCGATGACCAAGAGCAACTTTTCGAGACGTGAGTTTCTCGGAGTGAGCGCGGCTGTCGCGGGCGGATCGCTGGCCGCGAGAAATGTTCTCCTCAGTCAGGAAAGCGAAACCTTGCCCACCGGACGCGCCGCCCCCAGCGACACCGTGAGATTCGGAATGATCGGCGTGGGGATGCAGGGCTCGGGACTCCTCGGTACTTCGATCCACCTGCCGGGAGTCGAGTGCGCTGGAGCGGCGGACCTATATGATGGCCGGCACACTCTGGCCCGAGAGATCGTGCGACCTGATCTGCCGGTGACTCGGCACTACCGCGAGCTCCTCGACAACAAGAACATCGACTGCATCGTTGCGGCTGTTCCTGACCACTGGCACCGACAGGTCGTCATCGACGCGGTGAGCGCGGGGAAGGACATATACTGCGAAAAACCGATGTCCCATACCCCGGCCGACGGTGTCGCGATGGTCGACGCCGCGAAAAAGAGCGGGCGCATAGTACAAATAGGATCCCAAAGAGTAAGTTCACAGACTTGCGCGAAAGCGCGGGAGATCATTGCTCAGGGAATGCTCGGCGATCTCATGCTGGTCGAAGGATGGCTCGGGCGAAACGATCCAACGGGAGCGTGGCAATATCCACCGCCGTTCGATCTGTCACCGCAAAATCTCGATTGGGATACCTGGCAGGGTGACGTCGTTCCAAAGAGACCCTTCAACCCACTTATCTTCGCGCGCTGGCGCTGCTGGAAGGAGTACGGCACTGGGGTCGCCGGCGATCTGCTCGTCCATCTGATCAGCGGAATGATGTTCATGCTCGGCATCAACGAGCCGCCGAGACAGGCAGCCGCGGTTGGCGGGATCCGTCACTGGAAGGACGGTCGCAACATGCCGGACGTTCATGGCGTGGTCTACTACTTCGGCGACTTACCAGTCTACATGCGACTCAACCTCGCCACAGAAATGCCGGAGACCTACCGAATTCAGGGATCGAAAGGATTGCTGGAAGTGGGCGGTTCAAGCGTGAGCTTCACGCCCCAATTGGGCATCGACACTTATCCCAGCTATTACACGGGAAGCTTTCCGCGCGCGATGCGCGAAGAGTATCTCAGGAGGTGGCACGCTGAGAATGACGAAAAGCTTGCCAAGCTCCCGCCTCAGGAATCGATCGCGTACAGAATGCCGGATTTCGACGACACGAGGCCGCACCTTGCGAATTTCTTCGACGCCGTGCGCACAAGGCGTCCTGTTGTTGAGGACGTTGTGTTCGGCCACAACGCGGCGCTCGCTTGTCACATGGCGAACGAATCCTACTTTCGAAAGACGGCCGTAACCTGGGATCGAGCTTCGGGGACGATCAAAAGCTGACGCAGTTCACGCCGTGTGGCCTTCAGTGCCAGCAGACGTGCGTGAATTGCGGCCAATGCGGCTCAGCAAGAAACCGAGTGCAAACAAAACCCCGCCGATCAGCAGCGACCCTGTCGCGATCGTGGCCATGGCGGGAAGCTCGAGACGCGTATCTGGGCGCCTGGCAAATAGCGACAGAACGACGACGACCGCGCCGAACGAAACGAGAATCCCGCCAATACCCATTAAACCCGCGGCCGCTGAGCGCATCGGTGCCCTCTAGTCAGGTTGCGCCGCGCCGGCCGAAACAATTCGGCGAGTCGACGCACAATGTAAGAAGTATTGTAATCGTGACCCAGGGTCCGGCAAACATGGCGACTGTGTTCTTCGCTGCAGAAGCCTTCTGCGGGTCGTTAAATTTCACATAGCAGATCACTTCAACATCGGTTGATTCAAGATGCCCGATAAATCGCGCACTCCAGTAATCGTCGGCGCCGCTCGCACCCCAATCGGCAAATTCCTCGGCGCGCTTTCACCGCTCAGCGCACCCGAGCTTGGCGCGATCGCGATCCGCGAAGCGCTGAAGCGCTCCAAGGTTCCGGCTGACGACGTGCAGGAAGTGATAATGGGCCATGTGATTCAGGGCGGCACCGGGCAAGCACCCGCGCGTCAGGCCGCTCTCAAGGCCGGACTGCCTGCGACGGTGTCCGCTGTCACGGTTAACAAAGTCTGCGGATCCGGACTCAAGGCAGTCATGCTCGCATCACAGGCTATCAAGGCGGGCGATGCGCGAGTGATCGTCGCCGGCGGACAGGAGTCGATGTCCAACGCGCCGTACTACGTCTACGGAATGCGGAACGGCGTAAAACTCAGCGACCAGAAAATGGTCGACGGCATGATCAAGGACGGACTCTGGTGTGCGACTTGTGATGTCCATATGGGCGTTCACGGCGAGTACACCGCGCGCAAAGCCGGTGTATCGCGAGAGGACCAGGATGAGTTCGCGGTTGCATCACATCGCAAGGCAGTGAGCGCAATCGAAGGCGGCAAGTTCAAGAGCGAGATCGTGCCGGTTCAGATTCCTGGGAAAAAGGGACCGACCACGGTCGATACCGACGAAGGTCCGCGCAAAGACACGACTCTCGAGGCGCTCGCGAAGCTTCGGCCGGCGTTCCCGGGCAAAAACGGCAGCAACGATGATCCGACTGTCACCGCCGGCAATGCATCGCCCCTCAATGATGGCGCCGCTGCTCTCGTGATTGTCTCCGAGGAATACGCCAACACCCACAACCTCGAGATACTCGGACGCATCACCGGCTATGCGACCGGCGCGACCAATCCGGAAGATCTTTTCTTCGCGCCGATCAAGGCCGTTCGAAATCTGATGAAAAAGACCGGAGCGAAGATCAGCGATTACGATCTGATCGAAGCCAACGAAGCGTTTGCCTCACAGGCGATCGCCGATGGCGAGGAGCTCGGCTGGGATTGGAAGCGCGTTAACGTCAATGGCGGCGCGATCGCACTTGGACATCCGATTGGCGCGAGCGGCGCGCGGGTGCTGACCACGCTCCTCTACGCCATGAAAGAGCGAGGCGCGAAGAAGGGACTGGCGACTCTTTGCCTCGGCGGCGGTGACGCAGTTGCGCTGAGCGTCGAGCGCGCGAATTAACATCGATTGACAACGGCAAGCACGCGGTCAAAGGTCAGGCGGTCATTGCGACCGTTCTGGCTGATCGCCGCGTTTTACGTCATCTGGTTCCTCACGCTCGGAGTCCTGCAAACTATCGCTGGCGCGCTGGGCGGGCCTGCGGCGGTAGATACGAGAGAAGCTCTGTTCCAGTGGCTTACTCTCATCAGCGTTGTCGCTACCACCTGGATCATGCTGCGCCGAGTGGAGAAGGTGCCGTGGAGCACTGTAGGACTGGACCGCGCAGCAGCCGCCCCGCCCGTGATCATCAAAGGCGCCGCGTACGGAGCTATCACGATTGGCCTTGCGAGCATGCTGCTCCTCGCGACCCACATGCTGCGCATCGATCGCACCATTCCCGGCAGCTGGTGGGGTGAAGCGGGCCATTCCACAATCGTGCTGCTTCCCGCTGCGTTCTTCGAGGAGCTCCTTATCCGAGGCTACGCGTTTTCGGTTCTGCGACGTACTGCTGGGTGGAGACCAGCTCTTATCGTAACCAGCGTCGTGTTTGGCCTGCTGCACGCCTGGAATCCCGGAGCTGACGCGGAATCCATACTGGCAGTCGTCGTTGCGGGATTTTTCCTTGGCGCGATTCTTCTCGCAACGCGCAGCCTGTATGCGGCGGGAGCCGCGCACTTCGCCTGGAACTGGGTGATGTCCGGCGCCCTGCACATCGCGGTCAGCGGAATCCCCTCGCGTGATCCCGATTACCGGACGGTCGAGACTGGTCCAGATTGGTTGACAGGTGGACCATGGGGTCCTGAGGGAGGACTCGCCGCTGTGGCAGTAATGTTTGTCGCGATCTTTTATCTCTATGCGCGCTACCTGCGCCGAGTGGAGTGGAAAGCATGACCGACCGCGTCGCGGTTGTTGGAGCTGGCCAGATGGGAAACGGTATCGCGCACGTCTTCGCGCAATCCGGATTTCTGGTGACAATGATCGACATCTCGCAGGAAGCACTCGACAAGGGAAGATCGACGATCGCGAAGAACATCGAGCGGCAAGTGAAAAGAGGAGCCGTCCCGGCTGAGGATCAGGCGAAGATTCTCGGGCGAATCGATCTCACCACGGAGCTTGAAAGCGCAGCCGAACCGCCGCTCATCATCGAAGCAGCTAGCGAAGACAGTGGGCTCAAGTATCGGATCTTCACTGATCTCGATCGCATTGCCAGGCCAGGCGCGATACTCGCGACTAATACCAGCTCAATTTCCATTACCGAGATTGCGCGACGGACATCGCGTCCCGACAAGGTGATCGGAATGCATTTCATGAATCCGGTGCCGGTGATGAAGCTCGTCGAGATCATCCGTGGACTCGCGACATCCGATGAAACGACGAAATACGTCATCGACGTTGCTTTGCGGCTCGAGAAAACTCCCGTCGAGGTGAACGACTTTCCCGGCTTCGTCTCGAATCGAGTTTTGATGCCGATGATCAACGAAGCGGCTTACTGCCTAATGGAAGGCGTCGCTCAACCGGACGCAATCGATCAGGTGATGACGCTTGGAATGAATCACCCGATGGGTCCGCTCGCTCTCGCCGATCTCATCGGACTCGACACGTGCGTCGCTATTCTGGAAGTGTTGCGCGATGGACTCGGCGACCCGAAGTACCGGCCGTGTCCGCTGCTCAAGAAGTATGTCGCCGCTGGATGGCTGGGCAGGAAAAGCGGTCGCGGCTTCTATACCTACAACAAGTAAAGATCCGACGTGTCCTGGGCTCTCCACCCACTCACCGAAGAACAGACAGAAGTTCAGAAACTCGCGCGCGAATTCGCCCGCGCGGAAATTCTTCCGCATTCAGCCGAGTGGGACGAGAAAGCGTACTTCGAGCCGACGCTCGTGAAAAAACTGGGCGAGCTGGGATTCCTGGGCATGATGCTGCCCGAGCAGTATGACGGACTCGGCACCGACACAGGCACCTACCTGATCGCTCTCGAGGAGATTTCGGCGGCCGACGCTTCTGTTGCCGTACTTATGAGCGTTCACAACTCGCTGCCGACGCAGATGATTCTCCGCTACGGGAGCGAGGCGCAGAAGGATCGATTTCTGAAGAAGATGGCGCGCGGTGAGATACTGGGCGCCTTTGCTTTGTCTGAGCCTGAGGCCGGTTCGGACGCGTCGGCCGTCACGACGCAGGCAGTTAAAGACGGAAATTCCTGGGTTCTCAACGGCACCAAGGCCTGGGTGACGAACGGCAATACCGCGGGAGCGATTCTCACCATGGCGCGCACCGATACGCGCGGCGCGCGTCGCGGCGCACGCGGTATCGGTGCCTTCATCATCACCCCGGATCTGCCCGGTTTCAAAGTCGGAAAAAAGGAAGACAAGCTCGGCCTACGTGCTTCTCCGACCGTGCAGCTGAACTTCGACAGCATGCGCGTCCCAGCTGAAAATCTTCTCGGAGATGAGACTCAAGGATTCGTGTACGCGATGCAGTCGCTGGACAACGGTCGTCTGGGAATTGCGGCACAGGCGATCGGCATCGCGCGCGCTGCGCTCGAGCACTCGGTCGCTTACGCGGCGGAGCGCAAGCAGTTCGGCAAAGCGATCAAGGAATTTGAGGCAATCCAATTCAAGCTGGCCGACATGGCGATGCGAGTCGCGGCATCTCGCGCTCTTCTCCACGCAGCCGCTGCAGCGAAGGATCGCGGACAGAGCATTCGCCAGTTCAGCTCGATGGCGAAGCTAATGGCGAGCGAGACCGCGATGTGGGTGACGACGCAGGCGGTTCAGATCTTCGGTGGATATGGGTATGTGAAGGACTATCCAGTCGAACGCCTTATGCGCGATGCGAAAGTCACCGAGATTTATGAGGGCACTTCCGAGATTCAGAGGATCGTGATCGCAAGGGCTCTCTACGGGCAATCATGAGGCTATTCACGGGTCACTGAGTCAATGAAGCTCTTCGAGAGTCTCGCGCAGATGGGACACGAGGAAATAGTGCTGTGCAGCGATCCCTCCGTCGGATATCGTGGAATTCTCGCCGTTCATAGCACCAAGCTCGGGCCAGCACTGGGTGGAACCCGGTTCTGGCAGTACGCAACGGACGAAGAAGCGATTACAGATGCTCTCCGACTTTCGCGCGGCATGACTTACAAGAACGCCGTCGCGGGGCTTCATCTGGGCGGTGGCAAGTCGATCATCATCGGGGACAACAAGACAAAAGACCGTGAGAAGATTTTTCGAGCTCACGGTCGTTTTGTTGAGAGCCTCGGCGGACGCTACATCACCGCCGAGGATGTCGGAACGACCACAAACGACATGGACTACGTGCACATGGAGACAGGACACGTCGCTGGGTTAGCCGGAAAATCGGGCGATCCTTCGCCGGTGACTGCGCACGGTGTCTTCCGCGCCGTCCAGGCATCGGCGAATCGACTGTGGGGCTCGGACAGTCTCGAGGGGAAAACAGTTGCGATTCAGGGTTGTGGCAGCGTGGGTACGCACCTCGCGAGGGAGCTCCACCAGGCCGGCGCCAAACTAATCGTCTCCGACATCGATTCCGCCAAAGCTGCCAGAGTTTCACAAATGACAGGAGCCAAAATCGTCGAAGGCGATGCGATCTTCTCCGCCGACGCCGACGTATTCTCCCCATGCGCGCTCGGCGGAATCATTAACGACACCACGATTCCGAAACTCAAGGTGCAGATCGTAGCTGGCGGCGCGAACAACCAGCTGCTCGAGGAGCGACACGGCGACGAGCTTCAGAAGCGCGGCATTCTCTACGCGCCCGACTACGTCGCCAACGCGGGCGGTGTGATTAACGTTTATGGTGAGGTTTCCGGCTGGGATGCCCAGCGCGCTCTCGACAAAGCAGACGATATTTACGACACGGTGCTCAAAGTCTTCGATATCGCCGAGGCCAAGCACATTCCAACATATGAGGCCGCTGATCGTCTGGCCGAGCAGCGACTGGCGGAGGCAACATGACCGAGACGATTCCAATCGCTTCAGATCACGCCGGAATCGAGATGAAGAACCGTCTCGTATCGGAGCTCAAGAAGATGGGGTACCAGCCGGACGACATTGGCGGAAAGGATCCGCAGGTTCCCGACGACTATCCCGATTACGCTCACCCACTTGCCAAGGAAGTGTCGAAGGGGCAGGCGAAGCGCGGAATACTGCTCTGTGGCAGTGGAGTCGGCATGGATATCGTCGCCAATCGGTATCCCGGAGTCCGTGCCGCACTCGCCTGGGAGCCGGAAATTGGCGAGCTCTCGCGCAAGCACAACGACTCGAACGTTCTCGTGCTTCCGGCGCGCTTCATGTCTGACGAGCAGGCCGTCGAGACAATGAAGGCCTGGCTTAATGCTAAATTCGAAGGCGGCCGCCACGAGCGGCGTGTAGAGAAGATCGAGCCAAAGGACATCTGATGCCTCAAACCCAAGCAGCTCCGCCGAAGTCCACCCCGAAGATTGCCATGCCGGAGGGAACCCTGGCGCAATCCGATCCCGAGATCGCGCGTTTCATCGACCTCGAAGTCGATCGCCAGCGCAGCGGACTCGAGCTCATAGCGAGCGAGAACTTCGTGTCACCCGCTGTGCTCGAGGCAATGGGCACGCCGCTCACCAACAAATACGCGGAAGGATTGCCCGGAAAGCGGTACTACGGCGGGTGCGAGTTCGTGGACATGGTGGAGCAGTGCGCGATTGATCGGGTGAAAAAATTGTTCGCCGCCGATCACGCCAATGTGCAGGCTCATTCCGGCGCTCAGGCCAACGCCGCGGTCTATCTCGCTTTCCTCAAGCCTGGCGACGTCGTTCTGGGTCTGGATCTATCGCAGGGCGGGCACCTGACGCACGGATCACCGGTGAATTTTTCGGGTCTGCTGTACCACGCGATTCATTACGGCGTCGGTGACGATGGGCGCATCGACTACAGGCGCATGCAGCAGATCGCCAGAGAGCAGAAGCC
>WNGL01004119.1_pt1 | contig 17503 bp, 9 predicted proteins | sample 5400591 | NCBI WGS metagenome assembly WNGL01 (sample SAMN13153377, study PRJNA577476) | soil metagenome | isolation source: 80 cm soil or saprolite under Garry oak tree replicate 1 | place: USA:California | collected 2016-06-15 | reverse complement strand
CGTCACCGTTCGCCGATCGTTCTGCCACTGCGCTCTCCCTGCCCGACTACGGCATCGTCACCACGACCACGGCGTACCCGCCCAGGGAGACGGTCTCCCCGTCGAGCCTCCGGGAAGCGGGCGGGCCGGAAGCCGTGGTGCTGAAGTTGAGGATGACCGGATGGCCTTGGGTCGCCTCCAGGAAGTCGATGGCCATGGGGTCGATGAGCGAGAAGTCCCACGACGTCTTCCCGTCCCGGGGAGGCTCCAGCGCCGCCACGCCCAGCTTCGGGTAGGGCAGCCAGGGGACGTAACGAACGTAGTCCGCCTGGAGGTCGCGGAGGGCCTGGAAGGCGCGGTCGTGGATGCCCGACCCGCGCCGCAAGGGTGGGTTCACCACCACGTGCAGAGTCGCCGTCGTCTTCGCGACTCCCGTTACCGTGTCCCACTGCACGGGCACCTTCGCGGGCTGGTCCTGGGCCATCGCCCGGGGCGGCAGGAAGACGGCCAGGACGAGGGCCGCGAGAGCGGACGGCCGGCGGCGAATCATGGGCACCTCGGCGGGAACGGAACGGGCCCACGGTAGCACCTCCGCTCCGTCGAGCAATGGACACAATGACCTGTCTTGTGCACAAAATGACAGCGCTTGAAACGCCCCCTGCAGACCTTCTTCCGCTACTTCCCGATCAGCGATCGCGACCGCCGGTGGGGCCTCTACCTGACGACGGCCGGAGAATCGCGGATCCCGCCCGGGTCCCCCTACCCTCCGACGGGCCATCCCGGCGGCTATCACTTCGACTGGCGGAGGGGGCGCGTCCTCCGGGAGTATCAGTTCGTGTACATCTCGGAGGGCGAGGGAGTCCTCGAGATCGCCCGGAACCGGTGGCGGATCACGCCGGGCCAGTCCTTCATCCTGTTCCCCGGGGCATGGCACCGGTATCGGCCGGACCCGGGGACGGGCTGGAGCGAGCATTGGGTCGGCTGCGACGGCCCCGTGGTCCGCGGCCTGGTCCGCAACCGCTTCTTCTCCCCGCGACGGCCCGTGCTGCGGGTGCGGGACGAGGACCTGCTGCTCGGCGCCTTCAGTTCCGTGATCGACGCGGTCCACGCCGGCCGCCCCGCCCTCCAGCAGGTGGCGGCGGGAGCGACGTTGTACATATTGTCCCTGCTCTACTCGGCCCTGCAGCCGGGCCAGGAAGGGCACCACAACGTCGCGCGGGCGATCCACGAGGCGATGCGCCAGATGGCCGATCCCACCCCGGCGGGCCCCCCGCTGCCCGAGCTCGCCCACCGGCTGGGGGTGAGCTACACCTGGTTCCGCCGGACGTTCGCCCACCACACGGGCCTCAGCCCGCACCAGTACCGCATCCAGATCAAGCTCGGACGGGCGCGCACGATGCTGAGCGAGACCGCGCTGACCGTCAAGGAGATCGCGTTCCGCTGCGGCTTCGAGAGCGAGCACTACTTCAGCCGTCTCTTCAAGCGCAAGTCGGGCCTCGCTCCCGGCGAGTGGCGCCGGAGCCTTTCCGGACGCAGAGGCTGACCGCCTTCCCCTAGAATCACGGGATGGTCTCCGCCCTGCGTCACCTCCGCCGCCGCGCCTCTCTCGGCTCCGGGTTGGCCGCCCTGGCCCTGGTCGGGTTCGTCCTGCCGTCCCGGGGCGCGGGCGGAGAACCGTCGCCCCTGACCCCCGTCGATCTGCTCTGCGACTCCATGGTGAACCCCCTCGGCGTCGACTCGACGCCGCCGCGGCTCTCCTGGCAATTGCGCGGCGACGGGCAGCGGGGATTGCGCCAGGGCGCGTGGCGGGTCCTGGTGTCCTCGTCGCGGGAAGCTCTGGAACGCGACCAGGGTGACCTCTGGGACAGCGGGCGGGTCGAGTCCGACGAGCAGCTCCACCTGCCCTACGGGGGTCGCCCGCTCCGCACCGCCGAGCAGGTCTTCTGGAAGGTGCGGGTCTGGGACGGCGACGATCGGGCGTCGAGCTGGAGCGCGCCCGCGACCTGGACCACGGGGATGCTGGAGGCCGCCGATTGGCGCGGCGGGTGGATCACCGATCCGGAGCTCCTGCGCTGGTCACGCCCGCTCCTCGGCTATCGGTCCCAGGAGACCGACGCCGCAGAATCCCCAAAGTGGATCCAGGTGGACCTGGGCTCCGCCCACCCGATCCAGGAGCTGCGCTTCCACGCCCTGCGCCACACGGTGGCGGAGGGCCTCGGGTTCCCCCGCCGGTTCAAGGTCGACCTCGCGAGCCGATCGGACTTCGCCGACGCGGTGCCGGTGGCCGATCACACCGCCGCCGACTACGGGCCCTGGGCGACCCTCATCCAGATTCCGGTGGGCGGAGTCACCGCGCGCTACGTCCGGCTCACCGCCACCCGGCTCCGCCTGGTGGACGGGAAGGCGTGCCTGGCCCTCAGCCAGATCGAGGTGCGGTCCGGCGGGCAGAACGTCGCCGTGGGGGCGGCGGTGACCGCGAGCGACCGCCTCGAGCGGCCCCCGTGGTCCACGGCCGCGGTCACGGACGGCCTCGGCGTGCCGGGGACGAACCCTCGCGCCAACGGCACCCTGCTCCTGCGCCGGGAGTTTCCGGTCCGCGCCCGGCTGCGCCGCGCGCTGGCCAGCGTCTGCGGGTTGGGTCACTACGAGATGACGGTGAACGGCGCCCGGGTGGGCACCGGTCTCCTCACCCCCGGCTGGACCGCGTACGACAAGACCTGCCTCTACGACACCCACGACGTCACGCCCCTGCTCCGCATGGGAGCCAACGCCGTCGGCCTGGTGCTGGGCAACGGCATGTACAACGTCCAGGAGGGGCGGTACCACAAGTTCGTCTCGGCCTTCCGTCCCCTCATGGCGATCGTCCAGGTCCGGATGGAGTACGAGGACGGCGCGGTGGACGTGGTCGCCACCGACGGACGGTGGCGGGTCGCGAGCGGCCCCACGGTCTTCTCGAACGTCTACGGCGGCGAGGACTACGACGCGCGCCTCGAGCCCCGGGGTTGGGAAGGGCCGGGTTTCGACGATTCGACGTGGTCGGCGGCCGTGGCCGTGGACGCCCCCGGCCGCGTGCTGCGGGGAGCGTCGCACGCCTCGCCGCCCTTCCGCGCCTACGAGGTCTTCCCGCCGGTCCAGGTACGGGAGCCGCGTCCCGGGGTGGCGGTCTACGACTTCGGACAGAACGCGTCCATGATGCCGCGCCTGCGGGTGCGGGGGCCCGCGGGGGCCCGCGTGAGGATGATCCCCGCCGAGCTGCTGAAGCCCGACGGCACGGGGGACCGGGGATCCAGCGGCGGAGACGAGGCGTCGTGGAGCTACACCCTGGCGGGCCGGGCCGAGGGCGAGACCTGGTTTCCGCGCTTCTTCTACCACGGCAGCCGCTATCTCCAGGTCGAGCGCTCCGCCCCCGCGGGGAGCACGCCGCCGGAGGTGGAGGCGATCGAGAGCTTCGTGGTGCACTCGGCCTCGCCGGCCGCCGGCGAGTTCGCCTGCTCGAGCGAGCTCTTCAACCGCATCCGCACCCTGGTGCGGTGGGCGCAGCGCAGCAACCTGGCCCACGTGGTCACCGACTGCCCGCATCGGGAGCGCCTGGGCTGGCTCGAGCAGTACCACCTGAACGGCCCCGCCCTGCGCTACGAGACCGACCTCACGCGCCTGTTCGCCAAGACCTTCGCGGACATGGCGGACGCGCAGCGCCCGAACGGCCTGGTGCCCGACATCGCGCCGGAGTACGTGGTCTTCGACCAGGGCTTCCGCGACTCGCCCGAATGGGGCAGCGCGATCGTCCTGGCCGCCTGGCAGCATTTCGTCTGGACGGGCGACGACGGGCCGTTGCGCCGCAACTACGAGGCGATGCGGCGCTACGTCTCCTACCTCGCGGGCCGGGCGGACCACGACATCCTGAGCCACGGGCTGGGCGACTGGTATGACCGCGGGCCCGGCCCTCCCGGCCCCTCGCAACTGACTCCCAACCCGCTCACCGCCACTGCGATCTATTTCGAGGACAACCAGGCGCTGTCGCGCATCGCCGCGCGGCTGGGCCGGGCGGACGACGCACGCAGCTATGCCGACGCGGCCGCCCGGATCGGACGGGCCTTCAACCACAGGTTCTTCGATCCCGCGACCTCGACTTACGCCACGGGCTCGCAGACCGCGCAGGCCATGCCCCTGGTGCTCGGCCTCGCCCCCACCGACCAGCGCTCCCGGGTGCTGGAGGGCCTCGTGCGCGACGTGCGCGCCCACGGCAACGCCACCACGGCGGGCGACGTGGGATACCGTTACGTGCTGCGGGCGCTGGCCGACGGGAATCGCTCCGACGTCATCTTCGACATGAACCACCAGACGGAGAGGCCGGGGTACGGATACCAGCTCGAGAAGGGGGCCACCAGCCTCACCGAGGCCTGGGACGCCGACCCCCGGTCCTCGCAGAACCATTTCATGCTCGGACAGATCACGGAGTGGTTCTACGGCGACCTCGCGGGCCTGGCGCCGGAAGCAGAGTCCCCCGGCTTCAAGCGGGTGAGGGTCCGTCCCCGGCCCGTGTCGGGGGTGACCTGGGTCCGAGCCGCCCACGAATCGCCGCGCGGCCGCGTGGCGGTGGCCTGGCAGCGTGAAGGGAACGCTTTCCGGCTCGAGGTGGAGCTGCCCCCGGGCACGTCCGCCGAGGTGTGGGTTCCGTCAAGCGACGCGCACGACGTGAAGGAAGGCGGCCGGCCGGCGGACCAGGTCGCCGGCGTGCGGTTCCTCCGCCAGGACGCCGAACGCGCCCTCTTCGAGGTCGGCTCGGGGCGCTACTCCTTCTCCTCGGCCCTGCCGCGGTCGTTCTCGACGCCCTGAGCGCCCGCCGCTGAACTCCCAGGTCGCGGGTCTCGGGAAAGGCCGGGATCCGGGCGACGCGAGGGGCCGTCGTTCCCCGCGCGCCTCGATGATCGCGCGGGCGGACATAGGGTTTTTCTAGGACTTCGGTCCCGCCCCGAACAAACCCCGACTGCTCTCGTCCTTCATAGCAGCCGCCACGACACGGCGGCCAAGGAGGGTAAGATGACGAAGCAGCTTCTCAAGGGTCTCTGGGCGGTGAGTCTCGTGGCCGTGCTCGCGGCCCTTTCCGCGCCCGTCGAAGCGGCCGAGATCAGGTGCAAGGTCCCGTTCAGTTTCGCGGTCAGCGGGACGACGCTTCCGGCCGGAACCTACAACGTTTCGACCACGCAGGGCAGACTGTTCATTCGGGGCTACGACCACGGCGCGTTTGCCCTGACCAACGGCCTCCAGTCCGGAAAGGACACCGAGGCCAAGCTCGTCTTCCACAAGTACGGCGACCGGTACATCCTGCGACAGGTGTGGGTGGGCGGCGGCTCCGGGCATGAGCTTCCCCCGCCCCGCATGGAGCGCAAGGTCGCCACCAGCGTCGAGCAGGTCGTGATCCCGGTCCTGTAAGGATCGGGTCGGGTCTCCAGGTCCGGCAACCCGAAGAACCGCTCTTGGGGTTGCCGGCCATTCCCCTTCCTGGACAGAGGGCGCAGCACATAGGCATCCAAGAAATAGACGCCGTTGGGGGCGGCGGGTGGGAGCCCTTCCCGTATCTTGCCGATGCCTTGTGTCCACAGCCGCGCGCGCGGGCGAACGGCGGCCGGCAGGGTTAGGATTGGCGCCGAGGGCGGCATCCGGACTCATCTAGCGCCGCGCACGCCGGTGTGAAGCCGTTCGGCCTCTTCTTCGTTCGGGTCGGCTCCTTGCTGCTGGTCCCGGCTAGCGGGCCGACCGCGCCAGGCCCCCCGCCCCCGTTCTTTCGCTACGAGGGCAGCCGGCTTTCGATGGGCTGCGTCTACACCATCGTGGCCTACGGGTCCGACGCGGGAGCCTTGCCCCGCGTCGTGGACGCGGCCCTCGACGAAGTGGACCGCATCGACCGCCTGATGAGCCACTACAAGCCGGACAGCCCGCTGTCCCGCATCAATCGCGAGGCGGCCCGGGGTCCCGTCATCGTCGAGCCGGAGCTCTTCGGGTTCCTCAGCGAGTGCATGCGATACAGCCGCGACTCCGAGGGCGCGTTCGATGTCACGGTCGGCCCCCTGATGAAGGCCTGGGGCTTCTTTCGGGGCGAAGGCCGGGTCCCGGAAGCGCGCGAGATAAAGGAGCTGCTCGAGAAGGTGGGCTACCGGCACGTGACCTTGCAGGCCCGCGCGCAGACCATCCAGTTCGATCGACCGGGGGTCGAGCTGGACCTGGGCGGGATCGCCAAGGGCTACGCGGTGGATCGGGTGGTCGATCTGCTCAAGCACCACCAGATCCCCGCCGCCCTGGTCAGCGCCGGGGGCAGCACGCTCTACGGCCTGGGCGCGCCCCCGGGGCGCAAGGGGTGGGAGGTGGCGATCCAGGACCCGGCCGACCCACGCCGGATCGCGCGAAAGGCCCTCTTGAGGGACCGCGCCCTCTCGGTCGCCGGCCGCCGCGAGAAATCCTTCGAGGCCGGAGGGGTCACGTACGCGCACATCATGGACCCGCGCACGGGCCGGCCCGTGCAGGGCATGCTGAGCGTCGCGGTGCTGGCGGGCAGCGGCACCGCCGGGGACGCCCTGGACGACGTCTTCTTCGTTCAGGGGGTCGAGAAGAGCCGCGCCTACCTGAAGCGGCTTCCCTCCACCGAGGCCTTCTTCTTCCTGTCCGAGGAACGGGGGTGGAGGCTCGTCCACATGAAGAATTGAGGACAGGCTTCCCTGCGTGCGCGGGTCTTCAAGGGCGGGCCCCTCTCGGCCGGATGACCCGCAGGACGATGACGGAGACGGAATGCGGAGGCAGGGACACCTGAAAGCTGCCGCCCGCTTGGATGACCTCACGATGGGGGCGAATCGCATCGGGGGCGGCGAAGCTGTTGTGGGCGTCCAGGCTTTCCGCCGTGATCACGTGCCAGTCCGCTTCCGTACCGATCTCGACGCCGCGCAGCTCGATCCGGGTGGGGACGGCGCTGGCCGGCGCGGTGTTGATCACCTTGATGTAGATCGCAGAGCCGTCGGCGGGCCGGCTGACCACCGCGTCGAGGACCGGCACCCCGGTGCCCTCCCGGCTGGTGTCGAACGTCGGCCCTTCGACCGTGGTCTTGAGGCGGTCCCGCCCCAGGTGCTCGTTGTAGAGGAGGTTGACGTAGTAGAGCGGCGAGACGAAGAGGCCGTGGCGGCTGGCCTGAATGAGGCCGCCGGGCCACCCGTTGATCAGGTCGGATTCGGCGCTCATGGCAAGGAGCGGGCTGGTGCGCTCGAACACGTGCATCAGGCGCGCCCCGTAGAGCGCGGCCTCCATCGAGCGCTGACGTGACTCGGGCAGGTCCAGCCCCCACTCGTTGACGCTGAGCCGGATCGGGCGGCCCGGCGCCTCGTCGTGGATGGCCTTCTCGACATCCTTGTAGAACCGCTCGTAAGAAAGGGGCCTGGCCATGAGGTTGCGCGCGTCCCCGGCCATGGGCGCGCGCCCGTAGTAGTGGTGGATGGCCAGGTAGTCGATGGAGGCGGCGACGATGCGGAGCACCTTGCGGTTCCAGTTCATGTCGTTGTCGCCGACGGCGATGAGCTGGATGGTGGAGTCGACGGCCCGCATCGCCTGGACGTACCGGATGCAGTTGCGCGCATAGGTCTCGGGGTCGGAATGCCCGCGCACCCAGTCGCCCCAGATCTCGTTGCCAAGCTCCCAATACTTGACGTCATAGGGCTCCGGATGCCCGTTGGCGGCGCGCATGGCCCCGTGGTGCGAGGTCACCGGCCCGTTGCAGTACTCGACCCAGGCGGCGGCCTCTCCCGCCGTCGCGCCCCCTCCTTCCACATTGACCGTGATCGACGGCTCCGCTCCCACGCGGCGGCAGAAGGCGATGAATTCGTCCGTGCCGATATCGCCGGGCTCGGGCTCGTTCTTCCAGGACGGATTGATCCAGACCGGGCGCCGGTCGCGGGGCCCGACGCCCCACTTCCAGCGGTAGTCCTGCGCGACGTTGCCTCCCGGCCAGCGAATGAACGCCGGGCGCAGCGCCGCCACCCGCGCTCCCACGTCGGCCCGAACCCCGCCCACGGCATCCCCCGGCATCAGCGACACCTGATCGACCCACAGGCGGCCGCGCCCCTCGAAGAGAAGGGCGAGCCGGGCGTGGGGGTCGGCCCGCCCCGGACGGAGCACGAACCGGTATTGCTTCCAGTCGCCCTGGATGTCCCGGATCTCCGCCTCGGCGTGCACCGGCCCGCCGGATACGTCTTCCTCGAGGGCCACCAGGATGCGCCCGTCGTAGCCGGTCGTCTTCAGCCAGAGATACCCCTGGTAGGCGACCCCCGCCCGCACCGGGATGCGCGGCTGATAGATCCCGTGGCGCTCGACCACCCCGTCCCGCAGGTCGACGCGAAGCGCGTGCTGGACCGGCTTTTCTTCCAAGTCGTCGAGCGAGACGGGATACGCGACCGTGTCGTCCCAGCGGAAGCTCAGCCCGTAGTCGTCGTTGCGATCGTCCGGATAGCGCTCCCAGTGGCGGGACAGGCCTATGGAGTTGGCCGCTTCCTCGAAACCGCGGTTGCGCACCAACTCGGCGGACAGCCCGCCCTTGACGCCTTCGAACATGAACTCGACGAACTGCCCGTAGAGCCGGGGGTCGATCCGGCCCTCGACCCGCGCCGCGTCGATGAGGATGCGGGCTTCCTCCGACCGAGCGCGGGGGCTCAGGACAAGGAAGGCGAGGATCAGCCCGGCTCGTCGAGATCGCATCGGCCCGCCGTCGACGGGCTCACTCGTTGCGCACGAAAACCACCGTGGGATCGACCGGGTAGCGACCAAAGCGCGCGCCGTAGATGGCGAGGCCACCCGGCAATGCTTCGTCCACCTCCAGGCGGATCAGGAGCGCCCCCTGGGCGGCGGCCCGCTCCAGGGCCGCGCGCGGGACCTCTATCTCCAGAAGATACCCGTAGGAGCCCGCTTCCCGCAGCCGCCGGTCCCTGAGCTGCGCGTGCCAGGACAGGATCCCCCGGTGATCCGCCGGGTCGTCCGCCAGCTCGTAGCGACCGGCGACCACCCCGTTGACCCGGATCGTCACCGCGCTCGGAAACCGCACCTCATCCGTCATCGGATAGGCGTTGGGATTTCGGCTCGGGTCGTGGGTGCCTCGGCCCCGCATGTAGTCGCCCGCCATCTCTCCCGCACCCTCCCGGTCCTTGCCGTAGAGCTGCTTGGCCGACGCCTCGACGAGAAACGCGGCGGCGGCCACGTCGGTGAGGTTCAGCCCTTCCGGCCAGGCAAGGCGGTACTCGAAGTACCCGGATCCCGCCCCGTTCACCTTCAGCCCGTCGAGCACATTCCACTGCTTGATCGTCCAGCGGGCGCTCGAAAAGCCCGCGGGGTCGATCCGCGACACGTGGGCCCGTCGTCCGTCCGGCAGGGTCACCTCGTCCGGCCGGGGGCCCTCGACCACGAAGGTGGTGAAGTTGCGGTGCAAGACGATGCCCGCTCGATCGGTCAGCTCGACCGCGAGGACGGCCACTCCCGGCTCTTCCGGCATCGGCACCGACAGCGGCGCGAGCGCTTCGGACATCCAGGGACGATAGGCCAGGGTCCGGCGGGTGGTGAAGGTCGTCTGCCTTCGGCCCAGGGTGTTCCACCCATAGAGGCGCGCCTCCAGCACGAGAGCGTTCCCCCAGGCCGTGCTGCCGGTCAGGAAGGAAGCCCACAGTGGCACCTCCACCGTTTCGCCCACCTTGACCGAGCGGCTCAGGTCGGCGGGCGCGCCCACCGCCACATAGAGCGGCGCGTGCAGGTCTCGCAGGGTCATCCCTTCGACCAGGCCGTCCATTCCCGTGAACTTCTCCGTGCGGTCGAAGCGCCAGTAGCCGTTCCACTCGTTGATGACGTCGTGGTGCTCCGTATAGAGCCAGCCCGCGACCTTCGGATGGCGGCGGAACGCGTTGACGGCGCGGTGATAGTCCCAGCTCCAATCCACGTCGCCCGTCGAGCCTTCGTAGCCCCACACGTTGCCGAACTCGCTGTTGATGTTGGGCTGCCGGTCCTGCTTGTAGCCCTCTTCGAAGTTCCAGGTCGAGCCAGAGTGGGTTTCCGTGCTGACCTTGTCGAGCTCTTCGTCCCACGCCCAGCCCGGCAGGTAGGCATGCCACGAGTTGAGGTCGGTCTCGGTGTGGCCGCGCCCGCAGCAGACCGAGTTGTCTTCGACCAGCCGCGTGGGATCGAGCGATTTCGCCAGACGGTAGATCGAGGCCACCCACGCTTGGGTCTCGGGCCGGTAGACCCGATCCGGCTTCTCCTGGCCCGGCTTCGGGACGTTCGAGAAGAGACCCCACGTCTCGTTGAAGGGAACCCAGGCGAAGACGGACGGATGGTTGTAGTCGCGACGGATCATCCCGCGCAGGGTCCCTTCGACCTCCCCCCGCATCTCGGGGGTGGGCTCGCCCCACGAGTTGGGCACGTCGGCCATGATGAGAACGCCGAGCCGGTCGGCCCAGTAGAGCTTGCGCGGGGACTCCACCTTGACGTGTTCGCGCAGCCCGCTGAGGCCGATCTGGCGGGCGCGCAGCACCTCGTCCCGGACGAACTCGTCGCGGGGGAAGGTGTAGAAGCCGTCGGGATGATAGGCCTGGTCGAGGGTGAGCTGCAGGTACACGGGCTCGTCGTTGAGCGCCACGTAGCGATGGTCCGTACCCGGCAGGTTCACGACCGAGATCTTGCGCATGCCGAAGTAGGTGCGGACGACGTCCGGACCCTGCCCCGTCCCGGCCAGGTGCGCCTCGACCTGGTAGAGGAACGGATCCTCCAGCGACCACCGGCGCGGCTGGGGAATCGCCACCTCGAATCGGACGCCGGTCTGACCCCGCGGAATCCGGTGCTCGACCGCGGCCACCCCCCCGGTCTGGAACGCCAGGCGCAGCGTCAGGTCCTGGGGCGCCGCCTCGAGCAGGTCGGCCTCCACCGTCACCTTCCCGGCATCGATGTCGGGCGAGAGATGCAGGGCAGCCAGGGCCGAAGCGCCCCGTGCCTCCAGGTAAGGCGTCTGCCAGATGCCGCGCGCGTTGCCGTAGCCCTGCTTGCCCTCGAGCTTGAAGGCGCGGTCCACGTCGTCGACTCGGAGGGTCAGGCGCTGCGGCGCGCCCGGCCGCAGGTGCGGAGTCAGCTCGAACTCGAAGGGCGTGTACCCGCCCTGGTGCTCGCCGAGCTTCCGCCCATCGAGCCAGGCGGTGGTGTGCCAGTCGGCGGCGCCGATGACGAGGAAGACGCGCTGACCCTTCCAACCCGCCGGGATCTCGATCGTACGGGCGTACCAGCCGATCTGCGCGCGGTCGGAAACCCCGGAGAGCGCGGACCCCCATGGGAACGGCACCGTGATGGCCAGCGGAAAGGCCGCTTCGCCGTCCTGCCACTTCTGGACCAACCCTTCGTCGCCCGGGTCGAAGCGGAACTGCCACCTGCCGTTCAGGTTGACCCAGGCCGGGCGCTCGAAATCCGGACGCGGGTGCTCCGGCAGGGGGATGTCCTGAGCGCGGGCCCCGCCCCCCAGGAGAACGGTTGCCGCGAGCGCCGCCCATAGGGTCCGGACCCCGTTCACCGCCATCACGCCTCCTTCACCCGCCAATAGACCGCGAAGCGCTGCCCGAAGAGCCGGTTCAGCGGAATCAGCGACGACGGGCGGCGCTCGTGAGTGATGTGGAAGGGGAGCCCGCGGGTTGACCGGGTCGCTGGACATCATCTCGTGGGTGAGCCCCTCGTTGCCCAGGGCACCTGCCAGCACCAGCTTCAGGGGAAACGGGCGAAACTGTCTCCGGCTGAGCTTGTTCCCGCCATGCATGGCAGATGACTCCGACTCGCCAGGGATGCCGATGGTAGTTCCTCCCGCCCTCCTCTGCAAAACGTACGTGTCCCTATCGAAGCCAGAGCGAGTAGAGGGTCACGCTGAGCGGTCCCACGTCGGCCGCTTCCGTGACGCCCTCCACCGCCTCCGTCGTGATGTCGACGCCGCGCGGGACGCCCGGCCGGTTGTGGGCCCAGCGGTCCTTTCCCGTGATGACCCACTTCTGGCCGGAGCCGGCGAGCGCTCCTCCGGTGACCTTCAGCCGCAACCTCTGGGCCTCGTCGGTGGGGTTGACGACGCCGAGGGTGAGCGCGCGGCCGTCTTCGCTGAGCGCGGCCGCGGCGTCCAGCGGCCGGAGGTCGCCCGTGACGTCGACCGGCGTGACGCCAAAGCGCGCGCGATAGAGCTGCTGGACGAGGCCGGTCGTCTCCATCTCGGCCGCGGTCGGCGTCGTCTTGATCGCGCCGATCACGTTCACGGTCTGGGCGTAGTTGGCCATGAAGAAGAGGTCGCTGTTGCGGAACATCTCGTGCAGGGCGGCGGCGGCCCCCAGCCCGTCCTGCAGGAAGTAGCGGGTGCCGAGCTCGCCGTACTCGTTCGGCCCGTACCAGTAGTTCCATTCGTCGAGGGCGATGCGGATGTCCTTGCCCTTGAGGGACGGCAGATCCCGGCGGTAGGCGCGGTGGGCGTCGGCGATCGTGCGGATCGCCACTGCCGCCTGCTCGACGTGCGCGGGAAGGTCGGGCTTGCTCTGCCAATAGGTGTGCTCGCTCAAGAGCTCCATGTGGGCGACGGACCGGGTGAGCATCTCTTTCGTCCATTCGCCGACGGCGCCCACCGCGATCGGCACGATCTTCGGATCGACCGCGCGCATGGCGTCGACCACGCGGTTGTGCTTGTTGACGTACTCCGAGAGCGGCATGTGGCCGAGCTGCCACTCGCCGTACATCTCGTTGCCGATGCCCCACCACTTGACGCCGTAGGGCTTGGGGTGGCCGTTGTCGGCGCGTCGCTTGCCCATCGCGGTCGAAGGAGCGCCGTTCAGATACTGCACTTCCCCGGCCGCGGCTTCGGCCCCGCCCAGGCCGGTGTTCACCGCGATGTAGGGCTCGGCCCCGATCTCACGGCAGAGCACCATGAACTCGTCGATCCCGACGTCGTTCGGCTCGATGCCCTTCCAGGCGGGGTTCTTGCGAGGCGGGCGGCGGTCGCGGTCGCCGATGCCGTCCTTCCAGTCGTAGCCGCTCACGAAGTTTCCGCCCGGCCAGCGGTAGACCGGGGAGTTGAGCTCCTCGAGCCGCGCGAGGGTATCGGCTCGCCAGCCCTGGACGTTGTCGGCCGCCATCAGGGACACCGCGCCGATCCGGAAGGCGCCCTTGCCGTACCCCACGATCTCGAGGCGCCCGTTGTCGGTGGAGCCCTGGGCGGTAAAGGTAAGGGTGGTGCTCTCGTACTCCGGCGTCAGCCTCTTCACGGCGAGGCTCTCGCGGTCCGACGCACCCGTACCCCAGGTCAGCGCCACGTGGACGGGGCCGGCTTCGCTCACTCCGGCGAGCACGACGCGAGCCAGGTATCGCCGCCCTTGCACGAGCCCGAGGCGCTCCTGGGAAAGCCCGTTGCCCTGCGGGGTGGCGGCGACGACCGGCGTGTGCTCGCCGGTGAACGGCCGCTCGCGGTCCATGGTCACGGCCTTCTTGTCGCCCACGATCATCCACGGCGACCGCACGAGCAGCTCGTAGGGATAGCCGTCGCCTTCCCACGAGATCGGCCTCGGAAACTGCATGGCCCACGCCGGGGCTTCGCCGTCGACCGGGTAGTAGAACTTCCGATCCTCGAGCATCTCCGCCCAGAGCCCACCGTAGATGCAGCGTCCGAGATGCTCGATGAACTGGCCGTAGAGGTACCTCGAGATCGGGGCGCGCGTCTTCGCGAGGTCCAACGAGACCTCGACGTCGGCAGGCGAAGCGCCGACCATCGGTCCGGTCAGGAGAGCCATCGATGTCACGAGGGAGACGAGTCGCATGCAGCACCTCCGTTGGCGGTGTCGATCCGCCAAAGGATAAGCGATTGTCGGAGAATAAATCATATGGTAGGACTATTCGGCTCCGCGCCACCTCCAAGGCGCTCGACGGAGACGAGGGGGACACTCATGGCGGCGCACGGAACGACGCGAAATGGGTCGAGGGTGGCCAGGCTCTCCCTGCTCCTGACGGCGGCTCTGGCCGTGCCGGCCTGGTCTCAGGTGCAGTCGGGGCGCATCGTGGGCACCGTCCGAGACGCCCAGCAGGCCACCGTCCCGAAGGCCACCGTCACCGTGACCTCGTCGGCCACGGGCCAGTCCCTGAAGGTGACGACGAACGACCGCGGGGACTACGTGGTGACGCCGGTGAACCCCGGCCTCTACCGGGTGACGGTCGCCTTGCCGGGCTTCCAGACCGCCGTGATCAACGCGGTCGGGGTCCCGGTTGGGCAGTCCGTCCGCGTGGACGTGGAGCTCACCGTCGGATCGGTGACGGAGACCGCGGAGGTGACCGCGGCCGCTCCCCTCCTCGACACGGAATCGGGCACCCTCGGCCACAACGTGACGAACACCCAGATCGTCAACCTGCCCCTCAACGGTCGCAGCTTCTACGAGCTGACCCGCCTGACCCCGGGGGCCGCCGGCCTGCCGGGCGGAGCCAGCGTGGTGCCGATCCGCGCGAACTTCATCAACGGCACCGCCATCAGTGGCGTGCGGGGCAGCCAGCTCACGTTCCAGATCGACGGCGTGGACGTCACCGACCACCATCAGGGCGGCTCCTACATCCAGACCTCCATCGACGCCCTCCAGGAGTTCAAGGTCCAGCAGAGCGCCTACTCCGCCGAGTTCAGCCAGGCGGGCGGCATGCTGAACGTCGCCACCAAGTCCGGCAGCAGCGAGTTCCACGGTGGCCTCTTCGAGTTCCTGCGCAACGACCGGTTCGACGCCGCGGACTTCTTCGTGCGGCAGAAGCAGAAGCTCGACCGGCACCAGTTCGGGGGCACCCTCGGCGGCCCGCTCGTGAAGGGGAAGACCTTCTTCTTCCTGAGCTACGAAGGAACCCGCGAGAGCCGGGAGCTGCCGGTCAACCTCACCGTCGCCTCGGCCGCCATGAAGGGGGGCGACTTCAGCGGCATCCGGAACCGGATCTACGATCCGCTCACCGGCCAGCCCTTCCCCAGCAACGTCATCCCGGCGAGCCGGCTGTCGCCCCCGGCGCTCTACTTCGCCCGGCTCATCCCCGATCCCAACACCAGCACGGGGACCTACGCCTGGTCCGCGGACCGCGCGCTCCACGCCGACCAGCTCACGCTCCGGATCGACCAGAGCCTCTCCGAGAAGCACAAGATGTTCGTCCGCTACAGCTTCCACGACAACCGGATGGACGATCCCAGCTCGAACCTGGGAACCCCCTACCTTGCGTACCCGGCCCTTGGCCGCGCTCACCTCCATACTCGCGGCCAGAACCTGGTGGCGGCGGTGACGAGCACCTTCAGCCCGACCCTGCTGAACGAGTTCCGTTTCAGCTACCTGCCGCAGGTCGTCGACCTGGAGCCGTTCGGCCTGGGTACGAACTACCTGCAGGAAGCCGGCGTCAAAGGCTTCGAGGAGACCGGCCGTCCGGGCGTCGTGGGCTCCTTCCCGGATTTCACCTGGAGCGGCTACAGCAACATGAGCGGATCCGCCTTCGACCAGCGTCCGAAGACCCAAGACCTGAAGGTCCTGGAGTGGACGGACAACGTGACCCTGATCCGGGGCCGCCACATCCTCAAGGGGGGGACGAAGGTCCGCCGCTGGCTGCCGCGCTTCACGGACAGCAAGCAATACCAGGGCGTTTGGGCCTTCAACGGCTTCGCGACCCAGAGCCCGGCGAGCCCGGCGGGCACGGGCGATGCGTTCGCCGACTTCATGCTGGGGATGCCGCGACAGGTCACGCGGTCGTTCCCCGCCGACACCTTCGGTGGACAGGGGACCTACGCCCACTTCTACGTCCAGGACGACCTCAAGGTGACGAGCCGCCTGAGCCTCAACCTGGGGCTGCGCTACGAGTACTCGCCGTGGGCCTCCGGCTACCGCGGCCAGCTCGGCACTTTCGACCCCGCCTCCCCGCGGCCGATCATCGTCGCCAGCGAGACCGATCAAATCGACCTGGCGTCGCAGTTCGCGGGACCCTCGGCCTATGCGCTGTTCAAGAACTACATCCAGACCAGCAGCCAGGCCGGACTCCCCCTGTCGATCACCAGCACGGACAAAACGCAGTTCGGGCCGCGGTTCGGCTTCGCCTGGCAGCCGTTCGGAGACAAGACCGTGCTGCGCGGCGGCTACGGCATCTTCTTCGAGCAGGAGAACACGGACGGGCGCGTGAACAACAACATGGTGCCCTTCCGCCTCGACGAGACCGGCATCAACGACCTGACCCAGCGCCGGACCATGGCCGACTTCTTTCTGGGCCGGGCCCTCACCACCTCGGCCGCGCCCACCATCGGCGCGACCGCGACCAAGCTGAAGATGGGGCGCAACCATCACTTCAACCTCGGGGTGCAGCAGCAGGTCAGCCCCACCACCGTTCTCGAGGTCAACTACGTCGGGAACATCGGCCAGTACCTCAACGGCACCACCAACATCAACATTCCCTCCCCGGCCGCGGGAGGCGTGCAAGGCCGCCGGCCCTACTCCCTGTTCGGCAACATCCTGTACTTCGACACGAACATGTCGAACACCTACCATTCGCTCCAGACCACCCTCGTCCGGCGGGCCGCCCAGGGCCTCTGGTACATGACGTCCTATACGTTCTCGAAGAGCATCACCACCCAGAACAACCCATCGGTGGGAGGCAACCCGGGGCGCGAGAAGGCCATCTCGCCCTTCGACATCCCCCACAACCTCGCGGTGAGCGCCGGCTGGGAGCTGCCGGTCGGCCGCGGCAAGCGCTTCCTCGGGGACGCGACCGGCGCGAAGCAGATCCTGCTGGGGGGCTGGCAGATGCAGGCCATCCTCATCCTGCGCAGCGGGCGCCCGTTTACGCCCACGATCTCGGCGGATCGGGCCAACACGGGCGTGGGCGGCCAGCGGCCGAACCGCATCGGGTCGGGGGAGCTCCCCAACCCCACGGTCGAGAAGTGGTTCGACCCCGCGGCGTTCGTGCTGCCCGCCCCCTTCAGCTACGGCGACGCGGGCGGCGACATCCTGCGCGAGGGCTCGTACCGGAACCTCGACTTCTCGGTCTTCAAGCGCTTCGGCGAAAAGCTCGAGCTGCGCGTGGAGTGCTTCAACCTCACGAACACGCCGAGCTTCAACGCGCCCGCCACCGCGATCGACACCGCGACGGCGGGCCGCGTGACCAGCACGTTCAGCACGCCCCGGCAGTTTCAATTCGGCTTGAAGTTCAACTTCTGAAGCGCCGCTCCACGGAGGCCATCGCATGAACGCTCGTCGGATCCTTCTCGGTTGGTCGGTGGTCTCCGGCCTTTTCAGCCTGACGCCGGGCGCCCGCTCGGCGCCGGGCGACGCGTTCCCGGTCTCGATCAAGGTGGACGCCGGCACGGGCCGGGGGGACCTGCATCCGATCTGGCGGTTCTTCGGGGCGGACGAGCCGAACTACGCGTACATGAAGGACGGCCGGAAGCTGCTCGCGGCGCTGGGCCGGCTCGGGACGCCCCAGGTGTACTTCCGCACCCACAACCTCCTCA
>WNGL01020017.1_pt1 | contig 17506 bp, 11 predicted proteins | sample 5400591 | NCBI WGS metagenome assembly WNGL01 (sample SAMN13153377, study PRJNA577476) | soil metagenome | isolation source: 80 cm soil or saprolite under Garry oak tree replicate 1 | place: USA:California | collected 2016-06-15 | reverse complement strand
GTGCGCGGGTGGTTTCCCTGGCAGGTCTTGCTCTTCTTTTTGATTGTAATGCTTGTATATGAGCTTGTGACTATTCCGCTCGGTTATTATGGTGGGTTCGTCCTGTCGCATCGCTATGGTCTTTCGGTGATGACGTTGAGGGCCTGGATGCGCGATCTCTTCGTGGGATTGGCGTTGGAACTGGTGTTGGGAAGCGCGATGTTTGAAATTATCTACCTGCTGTTAGCTACGCAACCCCTGACGTGGTGGCTGTGGGTAGCGCTGGTACTGCTGTTTTTCTCGGTGGTGATGGCGAATCTTGCGCCGGTGCTACTGTTTCCCTTGTTTTACAAGTTTCGTCCTTTGCCAGAGGGGGAGTTGTCGAGGCGATTGCTGGCACTGGCGCAGCGCGCGCATACACGTGTGCGCGGGGTGTATACGTTTGATATGAGCCGTAAAACCACGATGGCGAATGCCGCGCTGATGGGGTTGGGGAATACGCGCCGCATTGTGCTGGGAGATACGATACTGGGGAAGTATACAGACGAGGAGATCGAGGTGGTGCTGGCGCACGAACTGGGACATCATGTGCATGGCGATATCTGGAAATTGATTATCAGTCAATCGCTGCTGACACTGGGAGGACTGTATGTGGTGAATGTGGTATTCCACTGGGCAGTTGAGACGCAGCATCTCTACCTGGGGTTGGCGGACCCTGCGACAATTCCCTTGCTGTTGACGCTGATAGGTCTTTTCGGGCTGGTGGTGATGCCACTCAGTAATGGCTTGAGCCGGGCGATTGAGTACCAGGCGGATGAGTATGCGCTGCAGTCGACGCACATGATTGAGCCATTCAAAAGCGCAATGACGCGCCTGACGAACCAGAACCTGGCCGATCTCGAGCCTTCGCCAGTGATAGAGTTTCTCTTTTACAGCCATCCATCTATGGGCAAGCGTTTGCGGCACGCGGATGAGTTTGTTAGGAGGGCAATTGGAGGGCTCGCCAGGAGGAAAAGTGGATGAGTTTGTTAGGAGGGAAAATGGAGGGCGGGCCGGATGATCTGTAGGGGCGAGGGTGGACGATGAGGGGTTGGGAGAGCCTTTATGGTCGCCCGCGGGGGGGTGGTCCTCTTTTCGCAGCGCCCCACTCGCCCCCTCCCCTGAGCGTGTCTTGTGGTGGGATCGCGGGGATGGGTCAGTCCAAATGTAGTGATGCCCCTGGTGGGCATCAGGCGTGTGGTGTCCTTCGAAATGCGTCGGGGAGAGAGGGGGGGGTCGTGTTGCCGCAGAATGGAAGCAAGATGAACAGGACGCGGGCGACCATAAAGGCCCTCCCAACCCCACTTCCGCCGCCCTCGCCCCTACGGATGTTGATGGGCTTGTTGGTAGGTTGATGCGTATTGGAGGGCCCTCACGGTCGCTTTTTCTGGTTTCGTGTTAGTTAAATCCTACGATCTCAGGGCCTTCATCAACGCCTCCAATTGCGGTCCGGCGATATCGATGGTGCCGGGGGGCATACTCAGGATTGGTTCGTCGACGCCTGCTGCTACCCACTGGTCGAGTTTGGCGACGATTTCGGTGGGGGTGCCGACGAGGGAGGTGGCGTCGAGTAGTTCGGGGGTGACGGCTTCTATGCCGCTTTGCATGCCGGTCTTCCAGCCCTGCTGAACTGCTTCGACCTCTTTGCCGTAGCCTTGTCGGGTGAGCATTTGCGCGTAATAGACGCCCATTTTGCCGATGTAGTAGGCTAGCGGTGTGGCGGCGCGGAAACGAGCCGAATTGCGGTCCTCTTCCGTCGCATTCTCATCGAGGATAAAGCAGGTAAGATAGGGAGCGATGGCGGCGCTGTGCGGTGGACGACCAGCCACGCGCGAGCCCTCGTCAAGCTGTTCGCGCAATTCACCCCATTTGTTGCCGGGCCAGTAGACAGGCAGGACACCATCAGCAATTTCACCGGATTGCACGACGTTTTTAGGTCCCATCGCCGCGATATAGATAGGCACTTCCTTACGGATGGGGTTGAAGCGCAATTTGAAGCCGCGCTCAAGGTTGAAGAACTCACCGTGATAGATGAGCTTTTCGCCGCGCAGGATCATGCGGATGATCTCGACGTATTCGCGTGTGCGCTGCACGGGCTTTTGGAAAGGGACGCCGTGCCAGTGTTCATTGACGTTAGCGCTTGATGGACCAAGGCCGAGGACGATTCGCCCACCGGAACGCTCATCCAGGGTGGCAATGGTACTGGCGATCACGGCGGGTGAGCGCGAGTAAACATTGGCGATGCCCGCGCCGATTTTGATGCGTTTGGTGGCGCGCACAAGGTCGGCCATCGAGGTGAAGAGTTCGTAGCCCCAGGACTCACCAAGCCAGATGGAGTCGTAGCCGAGTTCGTCGGCAATTTTGACTTTTGCTACTACTTCGTCCCACGCGGCGGGAAAATTTGGGGCATCGGCCATTAGCCCGGTATGATTGCTGTATGTTCGCGTCATGTGTTGGTTCGTCCTTCCTGGGTGGTGGTATTGTCGTGGTGATATTATACACCGAAAACATTATGAAAATCGGAGCAGATTACCTCATCGATGTATAGCACCATTCTTGCCCCTCAACGTGATAATATAGAGGCTATACATTAATAGTTTCTATTACATTGCATTTCTATGCCCTGATACGACGGCATTCCTATACGTTCTGAGAGAAAGCTGAACGAAATTATGGTAGGTTTGGTATTGCAGGAACAGCAGCGTAACCTTTTGCTAGAGGAGCGGCGCATTGCCAGTGAACTACAAGCTTGCCTGGTAGGTTTTGAAGAGGCAGATGCGTATGCCAGGACGCTCCAGCAAGTAACTACCGCCCTGGATGAACTGTTTCTCCTGGTCATTGTGGGCGAGTTCAACGCGGGCAAATCTGCCTGTATCAATGCTCTGCTGCATGCCGATGTCCTGGAGGAAGGCGTTATTCCCACCACCCATCAAGTCACCATGCTACGCTATAGAGAGCAAAATGAGAGGCGTCTCCGGGACTCTGCAATCCTTGAAATCAGCTACCCCGCCGATTTTCTGCGTGATATTACCCTCGTTGATACACCTGGTGTAAATGCCGTGCTGCGCCAGCACGAAAAACTCACCGAAGAATTCATTCCGCGTAGCGACCTCATTCTGTTCGTTACCTCGGTAGACCGCCCCTTTACTGAGAGCGAACGCGCCTTTATGGAGCGCATCCGTGCCTGGGGCAAGAAGGTTGTGATTGTTCTCAATAAGATCGATCTGTTGCGCACTCCACAGGATTTGAACGAGGTCGTTGCTTTTGTGCGTGAGCAGTGTAAAAACCTGCTCGACTTCCAACCCGAGATTTTTCCTGTATCCGCTTTGCGCGTTCAGCAATCACATACCGCAGTAGGACAAGAAGCCATCCGCTTGTGGGAGAACAGCCGCTTTGGCCCATTCGAGAACTATCTCTTCCATACGCTCGACCAGGCTGAGCGCGTGCGCCTGAAGCTACTCAGTCCGCTCGGCGTGATGCAGCGTTTACTCAGCGAGACACAGTCTGTTGTAGAGCAGCGTGCCAACTTGCTAGCGGAGGACGCGCGTACAATGAGCACCATCGATGATCAATTGCGCTTCTACCGTGAGGACATGGAGCAGAACTTCACGCACCGACTGAGCGAAATCGAAAATATCGTGCTAGAAATGCGCGAACGCGGAGTCCGCTTTTTTGACGAGACGATTCGCTTCGGGCGCATCCTCGATCTGATTGGGGCGCAGCGCGTGCGTGAAGAGTTCGATACAGATGTGATTGGCGATACTGCCACGCGCATTGACGAGTTGGTGCAGCAATTGATCGATTGGCTTGTCGAGCAGGAACACCGGCTCTGGCAAGATGTGATGGAGTACCTGGATCGACGCCGCCAGGTCAGCGCACGCCGTGATACCGAAATGGTCGGCCAGGTAGGGAAGCAATTCGACTATAACCGCCGCACCTTGCTGCAATCGGTGGCTCGAACAGCGCATAGCGTCGTGAACACCTATGACCACCGGGCCGAGGCCGTTGCTCTCTCGCAGGATTTACGCGGCGCAGTAGCTCAGGCGGCTATTGCCGGTGCAAGCGGCATTGGCCTGGGAGCCGCCATTGTTGCTGCCACTTCTGCCATTGCCGTCGATGTCACAGGCATCCTTGCAGGCCTGGTCTTGATTGGGCTTGGACTCTACATCCTCCCTGCGAAACGCTCTCGTGCCAAACGCGATTTCAATGAGAAGATGCAGGAACTCCGCCAACGCCTGCACAGCGCGATGCAAGAGCAGTTCAGCCGCGAACTCAATACCGCGATTACTCGCGTGCAAGAGGCTATTGCACCATATACACGTTTTGTGCGCGCCGAGCAAGAAAAGACGGCGAATATGCGTACACGGGTGAATACCTTGGATGCGGAGTTGTTAGCACTGCGGAATAGCATCGCCAACATCCAAATGTAAGGGTGCAGGACTTAGCCTCCTGCACCCTTACATTTGGAGCGACTCATGCTATAGAGATAGCCAGAAACTACTGCGCCAGGAAACCTAGCTGGTTGCTGGCGCCGGTTTGTCCATCAATGACCAGCACGAAGTACTTCGTACCACTGATAAGGCCCTGGGGGGCGTTAACGGCGGTGAAGAATGTTCCGTGTGAATTGACGGACACACCGGTCAAGAATAGGGTATTACCGCCGGAACCACCGCTACCGGGGAAGACCCACAGGATTTCCGCGAAATTGTTGGGTGTGAAGTGGCTGCCATGAACCGTGATCAGCGTGCCACTGGTGCCAGTACGCGGGTTGATGGAAATGTTCGGCTCGACTTCAAAGAACGCGCTGGCCGCCAGATTACTGTTTTTACCACTCGCAACGATCCCGTTAGTCTGGTACCCGATTTGCGCATTGCTCGGCACAACGATACTGGTCGTGAATTTGCCTCTCAAGCTTGTAAACGCGTGGGCTATCACAGTGTTCTGGAAGACGATTTTTGTAGCAACCGTCCTACAAAAAGCAGCTACACCGCCTGCTTGACGCAAGCTGAACCAGATTGTATGCTCAGAGAAAAACTGGAAGGTGATCAGTGATGGATCAACATATCGAGCGCGTTGTGAACCAGATTCCGGGATGGAGTACCGGCAATGCTGTTGTTACCCCACTGCCAGGCGGCATCACAAACCAGAACTACCGGGTGGATATTTCCGGCGAAACCTTCGTGCTGCGCATCGGTGGTAAGAGAACGCACCTGCTCGGTATTGACCGGCGGCTCGAAAGCACGTGTACCGCTATTGCCGCCCAGGTCGGCGTCGGGGCAGAGGTGATGCACTTCCTGGCTTCTGAAGAGGCGCTGGTGACACGCTTTATCGTGGGATCGCCTATTTCTCCAGAAATCGCCGCCCAACCGGGGACGCTGCGGCGCATCGTGGCTTCCATGCAGCGCTATCACAGGGGACCAACTTTTCCCGGCGAGTTCTCTCCTTTTACAACGGTGCGGAATTATCACCACCTGGCCCTGGAATACGGCGTCACATTCCCAGAGACGCTGAACCGCGTCTTCGCGTTGATGGCGCAGATCGAAGAGGCGCTGGGAACGCTACGGCAACAGAAGCCTTGCCATAATGACCTGCTTGCCAGCAACTTCATTGACGATGGCGATACCATCCGGATTCTCGATTGGGAGTACGCCGGGATGGGCGACATCTTCTTTGACCTGGGGAATTTCGCGGTCAATCAATCACTGGATCATGAACGCTGTGTGCTGCTGCTCCAGTACTATTTCGGGGAGGCAAAGCCCGCGGATGTAGCGCACCTGCATCTGATGCGGCTGGCCTCAGATTTGCGCGAATCGTTCTGGGGATTTTTGCAGATGGGCGTTTCAGAACTCGATTTTGATTACTCCGAATATGCCCATCATCACCTCAACCGCTTTTTACAGAATGTGGAAGCGTCACCTTTTGAACAATGGTTGAAAGAGGTGAAACATGCATGACCAGGCTAGAGTCGTCATCATAGGCAGCGGCATCGCCGGTTCCAGTATCGCCTATCACCTGACTGAGCGCGGCTGGCGGGATATTGTTGTGCTTGAAAAGGGAGCGCTGATCGGTGGGACGAGCTCGCACGCGCCAGGACTGGTTGGCCAATTGCGCTCCTCGGTCAGCCTGACAAAGATGCTGGTGTATAGCGTCGCGCTGTATAAAACGCTGCGCGGGCGCGATAAATCGAGCCCCTACACTGGCAGCGGCAGCCTGCGCCTGGCCTCGTCAAAAGAACGTATGGAGGAATTGCGGCGGCAGGTAGGCTTCTCGAAAAGCGTGGGATTGGAGGCGGAATTGATTAGCGCGGAAGAGGCGCGGCGCATGTTTCCTCTGATGAACCTGAAAGGGGTGGAAGGCGCGCTGTGGCTGCCTACGGATGGCTCGGCGAAAGCGCCCATCCTGGCGCAGGCGATGGCCGACATCGCGCGTGAAGGCGGTGCAACCTTCTACGACTATACCCGCGTCACAGGCATCGAGGTAGCGCAGGGACAGGTACAGGCCATTCTTACCACCCAGGGACGTATTCGTACGGAGATTGTGGTGGTGGCTGCCGGCATCTGGTCGCCCATCATTGGCCGGATGGCCGGTATCTCTATTCCGCTCATCCCGATGCAGCACCAGTATGTCCAGACGGGTCGATTGCCCGAACTTGCGGGAGGTGTGAGCATTCCCAATCTGCGAGACCCCGACAACCTGGTGTATTTCCGGCAAGATGGGGAGAGCCTGGTATTAGGAGGTTACGAACGCGACCCCCTGCCCTTTGCCGTCGATGCCATTCCCGATGGCTCCAATCCAACCGTGCTCGATTTTGATCCGCCGCGCTTTGAAAGCCTCATGCGCGGGTGTGTAGAGCGCGTTCCCTCGCTACGCAACGTTGAACTGGTGAGGCGCGTTAATGGGTTGGAGTCATTTACGCCCGATGGAGAATTTATCCTGGGAGAAGCGCCGGGGGTTCACGGCTTCTGGGCGGCCTGCGGTTTCTGCGCACACGGCGTCTCCGGCTCAGGCGGCGTCGGCAAGATGATCGCGGAATGGATCATCGACGGCGAGCCGAGCCTTGATCTCTGGCACATGGACATGCGGCGCTTTGGCGCTTACACCGCCAGCCGTCGCTACATCGCTACGCGCGTCAACGAAGTCTACAGCACATACTATGATATCAGCTATCCCGCCCTGGAGCGCAGCAGCGCGCGCAAGCTGCGACTCAGCCCGGTCTACCAGCGCCTCGAAGAACTGGACGCGGTCTTCGGTGAAAAGGCTGGCTGGGAACGACCGAACTGGTTCAGCCGCAATGAGGCGCTGGCCGAGGGGCAAGCATGGCCGGTGCCGTATGGTTGGGCCAGTCGCTACTGGTCGCCCGCCATTGGCGCGGAACACCAGGCCACGCGCGAAAGAGTCGCTATGTTCGATGAGACCTCTTTCTCTAAAATAGAGGTGCTTGGCCCAGGCGCGCTAGCCTTCTTGCAGCGCATTACAGACAACCAGATGGATCAACCAATAGGAGCTATTACTTACACACAGATGCCCAATCGACACGGCGGCATCGAGTGCGATCTGACCGTAACTCGCCTGGCTGCTGATCGCTTCCAGATCGTGACGGGCACTGCCTTTGGCAACCATGATCTAGCGTGGATTCGCAGCCATATGCCCACAGACGGTTCCGTCTACATGCACGACATAACATCCAGTCGCTGCTGTATTGGCCTATGGGGGCCGCGAGCGCGCGATTTGATGCAGCAGGTAAGTGAAAACGATTTCTCGAACGAAACCTTCCCTTATTTGACGGCGCAATATGTCACTATCGGCGATATTCCCGCGCTGGCTCTGCGCGTCACCTATGTTGGCGAGCCTGGCTGGGAGATTTACGCGCCGATGGAATATGGGCTCAAACTCTGGGATACGCTGTGGGAAGCCGGTCAGCCGCTCGGCATGCTGGCTGCAGGCTACCGCGCCATTGACTCGCTGCGCCTGGAAAAGGGCTATCGCTACTGGAGCGCGGATATTCATTCTGAATACAACCCATACGAGGCAGGACTGGGCTTCGCGGTGAAACTGCAAAAAGGTGATTTTATCGGCAGAGATGCACTTGAGCGCATCAAGGGGCAGGGAGTTACGCGCAAGCTCTGCTGTCTGGTACTGGATGATCCAGCCGCCGTGGGGCTGGGAGGCGAGCCGCTGCTGGATGGTGAGCGCGTATTAGGCCATATTACCAGCGCGGGATATGGATATACGGTTCGCCAGAGTATCGCTTATGGGTATCTACCCGTGGAATATGCTGTAGCTGGCACACGCATTGAAGTCGAATTGTTTGGGGTGCGCTATGGAGCAACGGTGATGAAGGAGCCATTGTACGATCCGAAAAACGAGAAGATCAAAGCGTAATATATCTATATATCGAATAGATAAAGATGATACCACATAGAAATACACAAATCAGTCGATAAAAGGTTAAGAAGTTCGCACGAGGACAGGCTATTTCTTAACGCAACCTCCATGTGTTCGTAACCTGGAAGCGCCTCTCTCTTCTTACAATTAGGTATATGATCTGATCGGTCATGAGAGAGGATGGAGGGTTACGTGGTTTGAGACGAGGGCGACCGCAAGGGTCAAGAGTCCTGCTACCCCACTCATCCACCACTCCCGCCCTTACAATGACTACGGACGAATCCCCTACCGCGATAGTGAAGTGCTGGTGTGCGAACACGGGCAGGATACGCTGTATGCCAGGCAGAGTCTCTTGCGTTTAGGTTGTGATGGTGAAGTTGGGTGGCTGGCAATCGTGTATGTGAGGTGTTGGAGTGCGCGACCTATCTTGTCTAGCTTGTGAAAGTCGCGCCGGGTGTGGTGGATGTGAGGGACTGCATGCACGATGGTGATGAGGCTGGATGTGGGGCGGTGTGTTTCGCGCTTAGCGCTGAAGTGTTGCCGACGGTCACGCCGGCACTTCAGTGTCGCGGTAGAGCAATCGTTTTTGAGTGAGGATAGAGACATATGATAAAGCAGAAAGGGCAGGAAGGAAAAGCGTGCTGCGGAGGTGATGCAAGGGTTAGCCGGGCACTATGGCCCGTGAATGCTCGAAGAGGGGTAGCAACAGACAGGGTAGCGCAAAGACGCAGGCGGTTGATCCTGACGCTGAAAAGTCAATGGTGGATGTGGCTGCTGGTTGGCGCGGGTATCACTGCTGCCGTGGCTGCGCATCTCTGGCTGCTATTTTTACTGGCTCTTGCTTTTCTTTCTGCGATGCTTCTGCTCTTGAGCATTATAGCGACTCGCTCTTCTCACTCTTCAGACACGAAACCACTCCTGGGAGCCAGACATCTGCTTCAGGAGTGGAAGAGCTTCCCTGGAAAATTAGGTGAGACCCCAGTGCCTGTTCCCCTGGTGCGTGTATTGGAGACGGTTTGACGATCCGTAGGGGCGAGGGCGGCGGACGTGGGGTGGTGTGGGCCTTTATGGTCGCCCGGGGGTGGGGTGTGGTCGTGTTTCTCCCTGATGGAAATCTCTCTCCCGACACTTATGTATGTGAGCATCGCAGCAAGAACCACCAGGGCGACCACAAGGGTCCCAACATGTAACAATCCCAACGCTGGCAAGAAATAGCCACAGGCAGCAAGAACCACCAGGGCGACCGCAAGGGTCCCCACCCCACATCCGCACCACTCCCGCCCTTACAATGACTACGGGTGAAGCGCCTCCCCAGGCTCGTTCGCTGAAAGGGCTGGGGTGGGAACTCTTGCGGTCGCCCTCATTCCAAATGTGTCGGGAAGAGAGAAGATGGAAACAAGATGAACTGGACGCGGGCGACCCTAAAGGCCCACACCGCCCCACGTCCACCGCCCTCGCCCCTACGGATGTTGCTGGGTTGCTCCTTGTGGGTATCCGGTTCCCGTTTCCTAAAGATGCCAGCGATTTCTACGATAGGTAATAGTGACCTGGTCGAAGTTGAAAAGGGTACAGCACATTTGCTCCCAGAAAACAAACGCGGCCCAGGACAGGACAGAGCATGAAAATCACCATACCTATCGCTCCGGTTGCACCGGGTAAAAGGAGGCCGAATCTCCTGACGCAAGCGCTGCAATGGGCGCGGATCAATAGCATCATCTTGTTCAATGCCGGATCACTCGTAGGAACTACGGCGGTAACATCGGTGCTTGGCTTCGTTTTCTGGTGGCTGGCAGCGCGGGCGTTTCCACCGGAAGCCGTTGGGTTAGCCTCAGCAGCCATTTCGGCGATGACACTGCTTGGATCGGTGGCTATTGTAGGTCTGGGCACGCTCTTGCTCGGCGAGCTGCCGCTGCAGCGGGGAAGAGAAGGTTCGCTTATCAGCGCCGCGCTGATCCTGGTTGCGGGAATTGGAGGACTGCTGGGCTTTGCTTTCGTGGTTGTCGCGCCATATGTTTCAAGCGGTTTCCAGCCTCTAGGAGCAAGCATCGGTAGCAGCGCGCTTTTTGCTCTCGGTGTCAGCCTCACGGCGATTACCCTGGTTCTCGACGATGCGTTGATAGGGCTGTTTCGCGGTGGGCTACAACTCTGGCGCAACAGCTGTTTCGCGGTGGTGAAACTCGCTGTGCTGCTGGCGGTCAGCCTCTGGCTCTCGCGTGCCTTTGGAATGACGATCTATGCGACGTGGGCTATCGGGAATATCTGCTCGTTAGTTGCTCTGGCTGGATATGTGCTTGCGAGAAAGGGATGGGTAGGGAGAAATTACCTGCCGCAGTGGGGGTTATTGCGAAAACTGGGACTTTCTGCGCTCAGGCATCACCTGCTCAATGTAACGCTGCAAGCGCCCGCTCTTGTTCTGCCAGTGCTGGTCACGGTGCTGCTTTCCGCGACGGTGAACGCCTGGTTTTACGTTTCCTGGAATCTCTCCAGCATGGCGAATATTTTTTCGGCAGCCCTGACGATGACGTTATACGCCGCCGCTTCTGCGCAGCCGGGCAGGCTGGCGCATAAGATACGGCTGACGTTGAGCCTGGCGTTCGCCGCCAGCGTACTAGCGAATGTCGTACTGCTGCTCGGCACCAGCCAGGTGCTTGACCTCTTCGGTCACCGCTATGCTGAACAGGCAGCCTGGAGCCTGCGTATCCTGTCACTCGAATCATGCGCGATGTGCATCGAAGCGCTATGTATGTCTCGCACCGTCTTCAAAGCGGCACAGTTCACAGGTTCCGCCGCTATGCCTGCAATAGATGAGATGTAGGGGCGAGGGAGGACGATGAGGGGTGGAGAGGGCCTTTATGGCCGCCCGCAGGGTGGAGGTGGGGTCGTGTTCGCCCAAAATGGAAGCGAGAGGAACTGGACGCGGGCGGCCATAAAGGCCCTCCCAGCCCACGTCCGCCGCACCCGCCCCTACGGATGGTGAGGGGGTGAGGCGTATTGAGAACTGGAGGTCTACCATGATGATGAACGAATGTGACGTGCTTGTCCTCGATGGCCGCCTGCGGCAATCGCTGGCGACAGTGCGTTCACTTGGCAGGCGCGGCCTGCGTGTGGCGGCGCTGGAGACCCGCGCTGACGCCCCTACCTTCTCATCCCGTTGGTGCTGCTCTAGCTTCGTCTGCTCGGCGGAAGAAGGTTCACAGGGATATTTCGACTACCTGATGAAGGTACTCGACGCGACGGGCGCTCGAGTGCTGATCTCCTCTTCGGACGGGACGATCGAACTGCTGCGCCAGCATCGCGGGAAGCTCGAGCAGCGCGTCAAGCTCGCACTGGCTGGAGAACCGGCCCTGGATATGGCTATCGACAAAGAGCAAACGCTGGACGTGGCCAGGCGGCTGGGTCTGAAGGTGCCACGCGGTGTGCTGGTGAGCGAGGCACATGAAGCGCGTGAAGTGTGGGAGGCACTGGGCGAGGTCGGATTGCCTGCGGTTGTCAAGCCTACCAGGTCATGGACATCAAACGGGCAGCAAGGAACTCGGTTGGCTTCCCGGCTAGTGACGACGCAGGATGAAGCTTTTCGGGCTGTCGAGGAATTAACGCGCTTCGGCGGAAAGGCGCTCATCCAGCAGTTTCTCCCAGGCAGATGCGAGGCTATCGGTTTCTTCTACGCACACGGGGAGATGCTGGCGCGTTTCGCCTACTGGGCAAAGCGGACCGACCCTCCATTGGGGGGCACTGACGTGATGGGTCAAAGTATGATGGTTCCGGCGGATACCGGCGGGCAAGCCGAGCGTTTAATCCGGGAAATCGGGCTGGAAGGATATGCACTGGTGGAGTTCCGGCGCGATAGCGCCGGGCAGCCTTACTTGATGGAGATCAATTCGCGGCTCAACGCGGGCATTTCGCACGCTGTGAACGCGGGAGTGGATTTCCCATACATGCTCTATTCATGGGCAATTGGAGAGAAAATCGAGGCGGTAAAAAGCTATCGCACCGGTAAATGGATGCGCTACCTGAGCGGGGATATTGCTTCTACCGCGGCAGCGGTGCGGCAGCGGGGGAGGCCAGGAGTGAGCCCACCAGCGCGGGCCATGCTGGACTTTGTGACGGATTTCTTCGTACCCGCGCATTACGACTACGTTGATTGGCGAGATCTTCTACCTGTCTGGACGGCCACCGCCGGGTGGCTGCGCAGCTTTCCACAATTACTACGCAGGGCATTTTCGAGAAGCGATCCACCGCCTGATTCGCCTGTACTACCGGCATGGGAGCAACCCACGCCCAATATGGAACAGCAGCAAATTCAGCAGGAGAAGGGAGAAGAAACCGCGCATGTCTAGACGAATTGAACTCGCGCTGGCGGCATGCCTCTACTACTGCGGGATAGTGAAACTCGCGCGCTGGTGGACGAGGCGACAGGGGTCAAGGCTGGTAGTGCTCTGTTATCACCGCGCCGAGGGAGGGTCATTGCGACAACACCTGCTCTACCTGCGCCGCCATTATCACATCCTACACCTTGAGGCTGCGCTGGAGGCGTTGTACCATCCGCAAAAGCACGCGTCGCGGGGGAAAAAGCGGCGCACGATGCTGGCTTCGACCTTCGATGATGGATACTACGATAACTTTACTGAGGCGTTTACCCTGGCATGTGGCATGCAGGTACCCATCACCATTTTCCTTGTTCCGGGCTACATCGAGAGCGGGAGCCGCTTCTGGTGGTCGGAGCCTGCGTATCTTCTGCGCCACACAGGAGTGAGCGAGGCGACGATTGATGGGCGCACATACCACCTGGGGGATGTGGATGAGAAAAGCATCCTGGGCCAGGTCATTGAGACGTACCTGCGGAACGCTGCATCGATTGACGAGCGTGAGGCATTTCTGGGGATGGTGCGCGAGGCGTTGGCGGTACCTTCATCGGCGAGTGACGATGATAGGGGGGGATTACCGCTCACCTGGGCAGAGGTGCGGGAGATGGAGGAAAGCGGCTGGGTCTCGTTTGATGCCCATACGATGCACCATCCCACGCTGGCATATATGGTCGATGCTGCTGAGCTAGAGTACGAGGTAAGCGAGTGCCGCGCGGTATTGGAGAGGCAATTGGGCCATGTTGTGCGCGCGTTCGCCTATCCCATCGGGAAGGGCGAGCATATCGGGGAAGGTGGCCTTGCTGCCGTGCGAGCAGCGCGGTATGACTGGGCGCTTACGACGATGCACGGTATCAATGGTCCCCAGACCGACCCTCATTTGCTACAGCGCATTGTGGTCGATGTAGACCAGCACTGGCTGATGATCGCGGCAAAGTCTTCTGGCGCGTGGGACTTTCTCGTGCGTCTATGGCGGATGCCGGGGATGGTGGTAAAGAGAATTTTCTGTATAAGGGGCACTGCTATACTGGAAAGTAGGAGGACCAATGCGTATTTTGATGCTCGCGCAATTCTATCCGCCTACGATTGGTGGGGAAGAGCGCCACGTGGCCGATCTTAGTGCTGAGCTTGCGACGCGAGGACATTCAGTTACTGTGGCGACGTTGTGGCATGAAGGATGCGCGCACTTCGAAATCGATAGGGGGGTGCGGATCCACCGCATTCGCGGGAGTATGCAGCGTTTGGAGAGAATCTTCAGCTATAAGGATCGCCAATTTGCGCCGCCGTTTCCGGACCCGGAAGCGCTGCTGGCGCTACGCCGCATTATCCGGGAAGAGCGCCCCGACATTATTCACGCACACAACTGGATCGTACATTCGTTCACTCCGTTGAAGGCATGGAGCAAGGCGAAACTGGTGATGACGCTGCACGATTATAGCCTGGTCTGCGTCCAGAAGCGACTGATGCGTCACGGGGTACGCTGCAGCGGCCCTGGCCTGATGAAGTGCCTGGAGTGCGCCGCCGATTTCTATGGGATCGGGAAAGGTGTGCCGTCGACGCTGGCGAATTTCACCTGGGGAGAGATCGAACGGCAGGCTGTGGATATGTTCTTGCCGGTTAGCCACTCGGTCGCGGAGCAGACCCGGCTGGCAAAACGCAAGGTTGCCTACCGCATTATCCCAAACTTTATTCCTGACGAAGTCGAGCCACCGGGGGATGATGCGCAGGCAATGCTCGCGCAGTTGCCGGAGGGCGACTTCTTACTCTATGTTGGTGATTTGATGCCCGACAAGGGGGTCGATGTCTTGCTTCAGGCGCACGCGCAGTTGAACATGAGCCAGGGCGACCGCAAGGGTGCGCCCCTACCATATACGGACATGCAGTTGCCTCTGGTGCTTATTGGGCGGCCGGTGACGGGTTATCTTGAGGGTTTGCCGCCGAATGTGCTGCACCTGGGGCGCTGGCAGCATAGCGCGATCATGCAGGCCTGGAGTCGCTGCGCGATCGCGCTGATCCCTTCGATCTGTCCCGATGCCTGCCCGACGGTGGCGATGGAGGCGATGGCGATGGGTCGGCCCATTGTGGCTTCGCGCATTGGAGGACTGACGGATATTCTTGTTGATGGCCAGACTGGCCTGCTGGTTCCTCCAGGCGATGTGCAGGAGCTGCGGGAGGCGATCCAGTGCCTCTTGGATGATGCGGGGCGAAGGCAAGGCATGGGGATGATAGCAAAGCAGTGTGTGGTGGCATTCCAGGCAAAGTCGGTGGTGCCACGCATTGAAGATGTTTATTGCGAGGTATTGAACTCATGATGACACGCTTACAGGACCCTCAGCCGGAGGATTTCTCTGCGTGCGGCCTGCGGGCAGTAAAACCCGGCGCGCGTGCCTTTGGCCTGTTCCCACTGCTTGCACTGGTAAGTGCGCTTGGTGTGCTGCTGGTCTCTCTTTCGTACGATTTATCACAATATGGCAGCCTGGCGCTCGAAGGCCTATTCCTGCCGGGGCTGCTGCTGATCTATGTACCTTGCCTGGCGCGTCTCTTATCGCCCGCTCCTCTGCGCCTTGAGCGTATCTGCCTGCTCTGCCTGGTGGGGATGTGTTTCTTCCTCGTCCAGTTGATGACCAGCCCCCTCTACATCGCGCCTTATGACGCGATGTTGCACTGGATTACCGCGGATACTGTACTGCAAACGCAGCACCTCTTCGGCGTCAATTCTCTGCTCCCGGTGAGTCCTTTTTATCCCGGACTTGAAATTGTGACGAACGCGCTCAGCACGATGGGCGGCCTGGACACATTTTCGGCGGGAAGCGTCGTCATAGCCGCCGCCCGCTTGCTGATGATCCTGACGCTGTACCTCTTTTACGAGCAGGTGACGATGTCGAGTCGCATGGCAGGGATTGCGACGATGATCTATATGACCAATCCCCATTTCCTTTTCTTCGACGCCATATTTAGTTACGAAACGCTGGCCCTTCCCATCGCAACATTTCTGCTCTCTATCCTGGCTCGATATGAGTCGATGGAGAACAACAAGTATCGCTGGATGCTCGTCGTCGCCTGGCTTGCCCTGGTATCCCTGACAATCACACACCATATGACGGACTATGTGTTCGTCGGTTTCCTCGCGCTCTGGACGGTTGTATCTTTGGTAGTACGAACCAGGGCGCGGGCAAGCTGGACAAGCCCACGCCCGTACCCTGCTATGGGTGAAGCTGCTCCTCGCATGCGAGGAATATTGACTGCGTTTGCTTTCTCCGGCCTGCTTTTCTCGGTTGGATACGCTTTTCTTCTGGCGGGAAATCCAGTGTGGAAGTACCTCTCCTCGTACTTTTCGACGGCACTTGGCGAACTTGAGCATATCCTGTTCGGTAGCGGTACGGCCCGGCAATTATTCTCTGCCGAAGGCGTTCCACCGGCCCCCCTCTGGGATCGGCTCTTGATGCTGGGGTCGCTAGCACTTGCCACGCTTGGGCTGCCCCTTGGCCTGGTCAGCCTCTGGAAACAATACCGCCATAGCGTACTGGCAGTCACGCTGGGTATCGTCGCGCTGGCCTACCCGGTGACGCAAGCGTTTCGCTTCTCGAACTACGGCTCTGAAATTACTGACCGTTCGGCAGCATTTCTCTTTTTACCGATCGGGTACGTGCTGGCGCTGTTCATTACGCATTACTGGCCAACTCGGCGGCTGAACCGCAGGGCTACCGCGCTCATTTCCTGCGCGTTATCAATAATGCTCCTGGGAGGGGCGCTGTTAGAAACAGGCCCGGCATACTCTGGTCTACCCGGTCCTTACCAGGTGATTGCAGGTGGGCGCTCAATCGAACCGATAGGCATTTCGGCCGCCCAGTGGTCTCTCATACATCTCGGGTCGGATAATCGAGTTGCTACCGATCGCATTAACCAGACACTGTTTGCTACCTTTGGTAAACAGCGAATCGTGTCCGATCAGGAAGATAATGTGAATATTGCGCCCATCTTTTTCTCATCGCAACTTGACCAGCAAACAATTGCAACATTGCGCACTGCGGGAATACGCTACCTTATCGTCGATCTACGCTTAAGCACGTCGCTTCCCTTACTGGGATTCTATTATGAGTCAGATGAACCCGGTGCCTTTCATCTTGCCAGCCCGATCAGCAGGGAGGCGTTGACAAAATTCAGCGCGATGCCGCAAGTCAACCAGGTCTTCGATGATGGGTCGATTGTGATCTATGATGTGGGCGCGCTGACGGGTCAAGCGAGCCGGGGATGATGGAGGTGTGAGCTGTGCGTCAAAACAATCTTGATCTCCTGATAGCACTGTGCTTTGGAGTGTCCGGCATGGGTTGGGCGCTACTCCCGCACCCTCCTCTGTTCGTAGGGGTGTTGTTGGCGATACCGCTGGTTTTGATGCTTCCGGGCTACACGCTCACCCAGGCACTCTTGCGCAAGCGGGCTGCGGATCAACCTGGTGCGGTCGATTCTATAGCGTTCAGCCTGGGCTTGAGCCTGGTGATTGATGTGGTGGTGGGGTTTCTTCTCAATCTGACTCCCCTGGGATTGCAGTGGCAATCGTGGTCGTTCTCCCTGGGACTGCTCACGGCTCTGTTCGCGGTGCTCGCGGCCTTGCTGCGACAAAAACAGCCAGGGAGGATACTTGCATACACGAGTGGACGCGATAAATCGCGTCCCAACGCATACACGAGTGGACGCGATAAATCGCGTCCCTACAAGGAAGGGGCGTTGCTTGGGGCAGCGCT
>WNGL01009833.1_pt1 | contig 17510 bp, 9 predicted proteins | sample 5400591 | NCBI WGS metagenome assembly WNGL01 (sample SAMN13153377, study PRJNA577476) | soil metagenome | isolation source: 80 cm soil or saprolite under Garry oak tree replicate 1 | place: USA:California | collected 2016-06-15 | reverse complement strand
CTTGGGGAAAAATCCGGAGGCCCTCTACGACCTGGCCTGGTCGCAATACAGTCTGGGCAGCATTGCCGATGCGGAAGCGACGATGCAAAACGCCCTGCAAACCGGCGCGACGTTCTCCCGGTCCGATGAAGCCAAGCGCTTCCTTGCCTTGATCCCATTGTGGAGCCAACCGGAGAAGGCGCAACAAGCGGCCGCCCAGGTCCAGGAAATTCTCAAGGCCGATCCGAATTATGTCCCGGCGATGGTGGCGGCGGCGGCGGTTTACCAGCAACAGGGCAACGTGAACGGCGCGAAGCTGGCTTGCGAAAAGACGCTCGCCCGTTTCCCCTTGTTTGCGCCTGCCAACAAACTCCTGGCCACACTCTACGCCGAACGGCTGGGTGGCTACCAACAGGCGTACGAGCCTGCCTTGAAGGCGCGTGAGGCATTTCCCGATGATCCCGATGTGGCCAAGACGCTGGGGGTTGCCGTCTATCGCCGTGGAGACTTTAAGCGGGCCGCGCAATTATTGAAAGAAAGCGCGGGAAAACGCACGGAGGATGCAGAACTTTTTTACTATCTCGGGATGGCCCGCTATCAACTCAAAGAAAAGAACGAAAGCAAAAGCGCGCTGCGTCAGGCCATGGCGTTGAACGCCAATGGGAAGTTCGCCGCCGACGCGAAAAAAGTTCTCGCGGAGCTGAAGTGAATGAGTCCTCTATTTTTCTTTCGTCCCTCCTCTCTTCAGTCTCACTTCTCCCTTCAGTCTTCTTCATCGGTCATCGTCCCGAATCCTGGCGCTGCTGCCGTGGTAGAATCTTAGTAACCGGCCATTGCCCGGTTGCCAGATTTGTCTATGTGTCTGACCATCAATTGCCACACGGTTTGGCTGTAAAAACCGTGAAATCGTATGCAGTGCAATTGTATTGCATAATCAATTCCCCGAGCTGATTCCGTAAGCGACGTGTGCGGCGGGTTGTTGGGCGCCAACTGCTTAACGATTCCGGTCCGGTTGGCACCAAGCGAGCTAATGGGGCAGCATACTTATAGCGGGTCCACGCCGTTTCGTTGATCGAGCTCACACGAAGCACCGGGACCGAAAACAATGATCGCTGCCTGGGGCGCGATCACAGCAGCGACAGACGCAATAGTCCGGGTATTTAACACTCAATCAGCAGTTTGAAATTGTAGGCGGCAACGGACCACGACAGGCTAGGACTGCCGGGACACAGCGATTCTCGAACGTTGGACAAATTGGGTCGGCGTAGGGGCTGCGTTTCATACCAAAATTATTTGCCTTCTGCGGCAGTGGTTGGCTTACGTCAGTGAGCGAGGGTTCTGGATCGTGAGTTTGGTGCCGTATTTTTTGGGTTTTGTAGCCGGGCAGGGATCGCGCACGGCTTTGAGTTGTTCAACCAATTTTTGCAAGTCTTCGCGCGTGAAACCCCACACCGAACATTGGGCGATTTTTTTATGGCGAGTCTTGTTGGGTTTCGGAGGTAGGGCGCCGGTGCAGTCCATTCCGGTGGACGCTGAAGTCCGGCACGTCGTTGGGGGCAAATTCATCGGCCGCGTTACCAAGAATATCGGCAGATCCCTGGTTGTCTTGTTGTTGATGGCGCTCGGCGAATTCTTCTCAGGAACAGCGGCCGCCCAAACGAATCTCACGTTTCCCGATCCAAACTTCGAAGCGGCCATCCGGTCCGCGCTCAACAAGCCGGCCGGCCCAATCAGCAGTCTGGATGTGCAAGCCCTGACCTCTCTGTCCGCTTCGGGCCAAAACATCGGAAGCCTTTCCGGATTGGAATGGGCGACGAATCTGATTAGCTTGGATCTCTCGTATAACTCCATCTTCGAGCTTTCGCCGTTGAATAGACTGACCAATCTGATCCAGTTGAGCCTGGATGGGAACCGCATCAGTGATCTTTCAGCTCTTGTCAAGCTTACCAGCCTGAGAAGCTTGAACGTCGGCGACAACCAGATTGGCGACGTCAGCGTGTTGTCAAGGCTGACGAACTTGACCAGTTTGTGGCTATATCGCAACCCCATCCGCTCGCTGACAGCACTCACGAGCTTGAGCCGTCTGACTTCGTTGATTCTTTACAATAGTGGCCTGGAGGACATTCAGCCGCTGGCGGTGTTGACCAACCTGAGTTACCTCGAACTCAGTTGGAATCGTCTGACCAACGCCAACACCGTATTGGCCGGGCTGACAAATCTGACCACTTTGTACCTGGGGGGCAACTCCATCAGCAACTTGAATTTTCTACAGAATCTGACGCGGCTGACTTTCCTGAACCTCGACCATGACCAGGTCACTGATCTTTCGCCCTTGGCCGCCTTGAACGATTTGAGCGGCCTGGATGTGAGTTATAATCGGCTGACGAATATGACGCAGGTTGTGGCACTCACAAATCTGACCAGCCTTTATTTGAGTGGTAATTCCCTCAGCAACGCGGCTGCGCTTACGAACCTGAACGGGCTTGTCTCCTTGAGTCTTTCCCACAATTTTATCGGGGACCCATCACCGTTGGCCGAGTTGAGGGGTCTGGCCGAACTGGGGCTTAGCTGGAATCCAATTCCCAATCATGCCGCCTTGGCCGGGCTGACCAATCTGACCAGCCTTTGGTTGGAAGGTAACTCCATCAGCAATCTGAACTTCGTGCAAGGGATGACGTCGCTGAAAGCCTTGGGCATCGGTTTCAATCGTTTGGACGCCTTGGCGATCCCGGACAGGCTTACAAACATGGTCACCGTTTTGGCCGACTGCAACCTGCTTACAAATCTGTCCGGGCTGGAGCATCTGCCTCTCTTATCCCGGGTGCAGTTGGTGGGTAACTTGCTGGATTTGACTACCGGTTCCCCGCCGATGAGCGTGATCCAAGATCTGCAAGGCCGGGGCGTGAGCGTGTCATACGTTCCACAAAACCACCCACCCACAATTTCCTTGCGTGCTGGCTGGATTGTCGCCGCGGATGCTGGCTCATCGCTTCGCTTCGACGTCTTTGATGACATTACGTCGGACGATCAATTGGGGGTGGCGGCCAGTTCTTCGAACCAGGAATTAATACCCGACTCAGGCATCTTGCTGAGCGGCACGAATCAGATCCGAACCTTGAGAGTTACACCGGCGATCAAACAGACCGGCACGGCCACGATCGCGCTGACCGTGACCGACGACGCGGGGTTGACCTCTGTTGGCACGGTGATGGTGACCGTCGTGGTGCAACAGCCGGTGGTCATCCCGGACCCGAACCTGGAAGCGTTTCTCCGGCTGGTGTTGGGCAAGCCCTCGGGAGCTCTGAACAATGTGGACCTAATCTCGCTTACCGATTTGTATCTGGCCAACCCCGCTATTTCCAATTTGTCAGGGTTGGAATGGGCGACGAACCTGACGACACTGTTTCTGGGGGGGAATTCCATCACCAGCTTGACTGCGCTCCAAAACTTGACTGGACTGACTTCTTTGAGCCTTTACAACACCAGTGTAAGGGATCTTTCACCGCTCGAAGGTTTGGCGAACCTGGTCTCCTTGAACCTTCGTGGGAACCCGATTACCAACTATAGTGCGGTGCTGCCCGGGTTGACCCACTTGAGCAGCCTGTATCTGGGAGGTAATTCCCTCAGCGACCTGGCCTTCCTGCAGAATATGACTCGACTGACGTCATTGGTTCTCGACAACAACCGGATTTCGGACATCTCAGCGTTGGCTGGGTTGACGAATCTCAATTCCCTCAGTTTGCGGCAAAACCTGATCACGAACCTTGTACCCCTCCAAAACCTGCCGCAGTTATCCGATGTGAATGTAACTCGGAATCTGCTCGATCTGAGCCCCGACTCACCGGTCATGACAGTAGTTTGGAGCCTCCTAGGTCAAGGTGTCATTGTTCAGTACCTGCCCCAGAGAGAGCCGCCTGTAATCCAGGTGCGTACCAATTGGTTCGTGGCTGCGAACTCCACCGCCTTGTTGAGTTTCCAGGTTCTGGATGACGGAGCGTCCAGCAAGCAGTTGGTCGTCACGGCAAGTTCTTCAAATACGAGTTTGGTGCCGAGTGCAAACGTGATCGTGGATACCGCCCCAGCAAATTGGATCCTGCGTGTGACCCCGGCGGCCAACCAAACCGGCACGACCAGGATTTCCTTGACCGCCACAGACGATGCCGGCCTGAGCTCCGAAGCTTCTATTGAAGTCAGCGTCACGGTTGCCTCCAATGTCTCCGTTCCCGATCCGAGCTTGGAGGCGGCCATCCGCTTGGCCGCCGGCAAGTTCGCGGGTGATCTCACCAGTGTGGACCTCCTGGCCTTAGGTGAGCTGCACATTGACAATCCCAATATCGCAAACTTGTCCGGATTGGAATGGGCGACGAACCTGACGACCCTGTTTCTGAGTGGCCATTCCATTACCAGCCTGGCTTCGCTCCAAAACCTGAATGAGCTGACTTCTTTGAGCCTTTCCAACACCAGTGTAGCGGATCTTTCACCGCTCGAAGGTTTGGCGAAGCTGACCTCGTTAAGGTTGTATGGGGACACGTTTACCAATTATAGCGCGGTGCTGCCCGGGTTGACCAACTTGAGCACCCTGTATCTGGTGGGTCATTCCATCAGCAACCTGAGCTTCCTTGAAAATCTGACTCAATTGCAGACTTTGATTCTGGACAACAACCGGATTTTTGACCTTTCACCGCTCGCCGGGCTGACGAATCTCCACTCCCTCAGTTTGCGGCAAAATCTGATCACGAACCTTGTACCCCTCCAGAACCTGCCGCAGTTATCCGATGTGGATGTAACCCGGAATCTGCTCGATCTCAGCACCGACTCACCCGCCCTGACAGTGGTTGAAAACCTGCAAAGTCAAGGTGTCCTTGTTCAATACCTGCCCCAGAGAGAGCCGCCCGCAATCGAGGTGCGTACGAGTTGGTTCGTGGCTGCGAACTCCACCGCCTTGTTGAGTTTCCAGGTTCTGGATGACGGAGCGTCCAGCGAGCAGTTGGTCGTCAGGGCAACTTCTTCAAATACGAGTTTGGTGCCGAGCGCAGACGTGATCGTAGATACCTCCACGGATCCGGTAAATTGGGTGCTGCGTGTGACCCCGGCAACCAACCAAACCGGCACGACCACGATTTTTTTGACCGCCACGAATGAAGCAGGGTTGGGCACGATCGCCACTGTCCTGGTCAGCGTGGTGGTGCCTCAGTCGCTGGAAAATGGATTGTTCAACACGAATCTGACTTGGACCACTTATGGAGTTGCGCCATGGTTCGGTCAGAACTTCGTGAGCCCCGACGGTCTGTTGGCGCTCCAAAGTGGTGCCCTTAGAGACGGCGAGGAGTCAACGTTGGAAACCACGCTGACCGGGTCGGGCACTTTGAGCTTTTGGTGGAAGCTCTCCTCGGAGCCGCAGCATGACTGGCTGGAATTTTACCTGGACAGTGTGCTGCAAACCATCCGCATCTCCGGCGAAGTTGACTGGCAGCAGCAATCGATCACCCTGCCGTCGGGACCGCACCGGCTTGGATGGCGGTATTTCAAGGATCCAAACCCGGATACTAGTCTGGGCTTGGATGCCGGTTGGTTGGCCCAGATCAAGCTGAATTTCTCGCCCGTCCTCGCCGTACCCGCCGACCAGTCGATCGAGGAACTCAGCCAGCTGGTAGTGACCAACAGGGCCACGGATGCCGAGTCCCCTGCCAATACCCTGACCTTTGAGTTGGTGAGCGGGCCGGCGGGAGTCGTCCTGGATCCCGTGACCGGGGTGTTAACCTGGACGCCCACGGAGGCGGACGGGCCGAGCACCAACTGGATTACGGTTCGGGTGACTGATGCGGGTTCACCGCCGGCGAGTAGCACGAACAGTTTTCGGGTCATCGTCAATGAAGTGAACACCCAACCGACGTTGACCCTCCCTGCGAATCTGACGATTGATGAACAGACCAGGCTGGCATTCGTAGTCATTGCCACCGACCCGGACCTGCCGGCCAACACCGTGACCTTCAATTTGCTGTCCGCCCCGGCCGGGATGACGCTCGATCCCGACACTGGCGCGCTGGCCTGGACGCCCACCGAAGCCCAAGGCCCGAGCACGAACCTCGTCACGGTGAAAGTGACCGACAATGGCGTGCCCGCCTTGAGCACGACCAACAGCTTCACTGTCATCGTTGGCGAAGTGAACAGTGCTCCGGTGCTGACGGTGCCGCCGAACAAGGCGATCCATCGATTAGCCACGTTGGTGGTCACCAATACAGCGACGGATCCGGACCTGCCCGCCAACACGCTTACCTTCAGCCTGGTGTCCGCTCCAGATGGGATGATCCTCGACTCCAACACCGGCGTACTGCGCTGGACTCCCTCTGAAGCTCAACGGCCGAGCACTAATCGGGTTAGCGTGAAGGTGACCGACAATGGTTCGCCCTCGCTGAGCGACATCGAGAGCTTCACGGTCGTGGTCAATGAAGAGAACAGTGCGCCGATCTTGCCGGTGCAAGCCACCCTGACGATCAACGAATTGACGCTGCTGACGGTCACGAACACGGCGAGCGACGCGGACGTGCCGGTTGACGGATTGACCTATCGTTTGGTGACCTCGCCGTCCGGGGCGAGCATCAGCGGCAGCGGGGTGATTACCTGGACGCCGACGGAGGCGCAAGGTCCGAGCACGAACATATTTACAACGGTGGTGACGGACAACGGGACACCGCCGCTGAGCGCGACCAACAGCTTCACGGTTGTGGTCAACGAAGTAAACAGCGCGCCGGCGCTGAAGACGCAGCCGAGCCAGACGATCAATGAACTGACCACGTTGGTGCTGACCAACACCGCCACCGATGCGGACTTGCCAGTCAACACGCTCAGTTTTGGGTTGGTGAGCGGGCCACCGGGCGTGAGCGTTAATCCGTCCACGGGCGTGCTGACCTGGACACCCCCCGAAGGGCAAGGGCCGAGCACGAACACGATCACGGTCAAGGTGACGGACAACGGCAAACCGGCGCTTAGCCACACCAACAGCTTCACCGTCGTCGTCAACGAAGTGAACACGGCGCCCGTGTTGGCGTCGATTGGCCGTCAAGTCGCATGCGCCGGAACTCAATTCACCTTTACGAATGCGGCAAGCGATTCCGATATTCCTGCGAACCGGCTCACCTACAGTTTGGATCCGGGCTCACCCGCGGGAGCAAAAATCAATCCCACCAACGGCGTGTTCACATGGACGCCGCGCCTCGATCAGGTGGTCAGCACCAACATCGTTACTGTGCGCGTAACGGACAACGGTGTTCCAAGCCTCAGTGACGCCAAATCATTCACGGTTGTTGTTGTTTCAGCCCCGGTGATTGAAGGGATAGCCATTTCAAGGGACACAATATTCATTACCTGGAGCGCCTTGGAAGGAATCGTTTATCGGCTTCAATTCAAGTCCGATCAGAATGAATTAAACTGGACCGATCTGCCCGGTGATGTCACGGCCCGGGGCCCGAGCGCTACGAAGACGGATATCATCGTTGGAGAGGCGCAGCGTTATTATCGAGTCCTCATATTGCCATAAACGGCCGCCGGACACTCGAGTGGACTCCGGGAACTGGAGCCGCGCTCGGACGGCAGTGACGACGATGATTCTTCCGCAGAGCCGGAACGCGACGGTGCTGTCATTCATAACGGAGCGCCTCGATGGGATCGACGCGAGTGGCGCGGCGCGCCGGGAAGTAGCAAGCCAAAAGCGCCACTGTTGCCAAAAGCAAACACACCCCCGCGAAAGTCATCGGATCGGTCGCACTGACGCCGAAGAGCAAGGTTCGGAGCAGCCGACTCAGGGCCAACGCGCCCGCCAGTCCGACGACCATCCCCATAACAACCAGCGTCATGCCTTGCTTCAACACCAGCCTTAACACGTCACCACGCTGCGCGCCGAGCGCCATGCGCACGCCGATTTCCCGGGTGCGTTGAGCGACGCTGTAGGCGATCACGCCATACAGTCCCAGGGCTGCCAGCACTAGGGCGACGCCCGCGAACCCGCCGAGCAGACGGACGGACAAACGTCTTTGTGCCACCGACGAAGAGACCAGTTGAGTCAAGGTGCGGACGTTTTCGATCGGTTGATCTTTGTCGATGCGGTCAAGTTCCGCCCGGATTGTGCGCGTAAGTTCCGCTGGATCGCGCTGGGTCCGCACCACCAGCGTCAAGTAGCCCCAACACATTTGTTTGTAACTCCGATACATTTCTCCGCGCGGCGCTTCGACCATGCCCGTGCGCTTCACGTCTTTCACCAGGCCGATGATCTCGGCATTCTCTGTGCCATCGCCAATCCCAATACGCCGGCCAATGACGTTCGTGCCGAGTTTGAAATTCCTGACGAAGGTCTCGTCCACGATCACCACCGGCACCGTGTTCGTTTGGTCGCGTTCGAGGAAATCCCGCCCCTGTAGCAGCGGGATGTTCAAAGTGCGGAAGTAGCCCGGGCTGACCTGCGCGTACCCGGCGGACACCGCTTCGCTCGGCGCCGGCGGCGGCGCTCCGGGGATGTTCACCGCCAGTTGGCTGGTGTTGCCGCTCAACGGCAACCCGAGCACCAATCCGGCTGATTGAACGCCGGGCAGAGCCTGCACACGCGACCGTACCTGCTCGAAAAATCCGGCGCGGTCGGCCTGTTCGGGATATTTCTTGTCCGGCAGACCGATGCCCATGGTGACGACGTGTTCGGGATTAAAGCCGAGCTGTTGCGAAACAAGCCGGCTGAAGCTCCGAATCATCAAACCGGCGCCGACAAGCAGAGTGAGTGAAAGGGCGAGCTCGCTCACGACCAGGCTGCCACGAAGACGTTGTCGACGCCGGCTTGTGCCGCTGCCCCGGGCACTTTCGTGAAGCTCTGCGGCCTGCGTGGGATTGGACGCCTGCAAAGCCGGCGCGAGGCCGAAGATTAACCCCGTCGTCAACGTCACGAGGGCCGTGAACCCAAGGGTGGCCCAATCGAGGGGAATGCCTTCCCAGAGGCGCGGCAGATCGGGCGGGCTGAACCGAACCAGGGCACGAAGTCCAAGGAACGCGAGCACGGTTCCGGTCACGCCTCCGAGCATCGCGAGCATCAGGCTTTCCGTCAGCAGTTGGCGGATCATTTGCACGCGCCCTGCGCCGAGCGCCGCGCGGATGGCGAATTCACGCGTGCGCGTCGCGGAACGAGCCAGGAGCAGGTTGGCGATGTTCGCGCAACCGATCACAAGAACGAGGCCCACTGACCCCAGCAACAGCAGCAATATCTTCCGCGAGTCTCCCACAGACATTTCGTGCAGCGAGTGCACCACCGCGCCCCAACCTTTGTTTTGCTCGTCCGCTTCCGCCATTTGGCGTGCAACCCGGTCCATGTCAGACCGCGCCTGTTCCAGCGTGACACCGGTGTTTAATCGTCCATAGACAAGATAGTTGTGGGCGTGGCGCTGGCGAAGCTGATCCGCACTGAACGCCAACGGCACCCAAAGCTGCACAGTCGCCTCAGGAAAGAAGGTGCGGGGCGGCATCACGCCAATGACCGTGTAAGGTTCGGCGTTCAAGGTGATGCTTTGCCCGACGATGTTGGTGTCGCCGCCGAAACGCCGCTGCCAGAATTCGTGACTGAGCAGCACGACGTGGTGCCTTCCGTAGGTCTCTTCCTCAGCCAGGAAGTCGCGGCCCAGGAGCGGTTTGATACCGAGCAACGAGAAGAGGTTTGCCGACAGCAGCGAGCCAGAAACGTTTTCAGGCTGGCCTTTGCCGGTGAGTATGAACCCGCCCCACCCGCGCGCGGCCAAACCCTCGAACGCCGTGCTTTGTTTGCGCCATTCACCCAGCACCGGGGCGCCGATGGTGAACCGGTCCCAGCCGTTCACCCGATGATTTTCGAACACCATCACCAAGCGCTCCGGGTTTCGGTAGGGCAGCGGGCGCAGCAGGATGGCATTGACGAAACTGAAGATGGCGGTGTTTGCGCCGATGCCGATCGCCAACGTCATTATGGCGACGGCGGTGAAGCCAGGGTTCTTCAGCAACTGGCGAATGGCGGATTTGAGATCGTTCATGGGTTCGTGGTCAGTCTTCAGTTGCTCCGAATTGCGCGTTCCCATCAGTCCGTTCGCAAGGCTTGCATCGGATCGACGCGTGCCGCGCGACGGGCAGGCAGCAGGCAGGCAGGCAACGCGACCGCGGTGAAGAGCAGCGCCGCGCCTCCCAGCATGATCGGGTCGGCCGGCTTCGCCTCAAAAAGGAGCGCCTCGAGGACCCGCCCCAGCGAAACTGCGATGATTGCTCCCAGGACCACTCCGAGAAGAATCAGACGAAACCCCTCGCCGAGAACCAATCGAAGGATCTCGTGCCCTTGCGCGCCGATTGCCATGCGGACCGCGATCTCTTTGGTGCGGGCACTGACGGAAAGTGACAACACTCCGTAAATCCCCACCAGCGCCAGAGAGCTCGCCGCCAAAGAGAACGCGACCAGGAGGCGCATGGCGAAGGTTCTCGGCGCGACTGATTCGCGGCGGATGTCCTCCATCGTTTTTACGTGCTCGACGGCGGCGGTGGGATCGACCGAATGGAGTTCGCGTTTCACCAGGTCGGCGAGCGCGCTCGCATGCGACGCTGTGCGGACGATGAGATGTTTGGAGAAGGCGCCGCCCTGCCAGAAAGGAAAATAGATCTCTGGCTCCGCCCGCTGGCTTAGAGCCTCCGTCCGAATATTGGAGACGATGCCAACGACCTCGATCGTTTGATTGGTGTCGCCGACAAAACGCAGCTTCCTGCCAATCGGATTGGCCTTGGAAAAATAGCGTTCCGCCAGCGTTTGGTTAACGACGGCAACGGGCGGAGCTTCGGAATTGTCCGATGGACGAAAGCCGCGTCCTTCCATGATCTTGATTCCCAGAGCATCAAAATAGTCCGGCGTCACGGAACGCAACGGCAGATTCATTTGATCCTTGAGCTTCGATGTCCCGGGTTGTCCGATGATTTCCATGTCGCCGCCCCATTTGTTACCCGTGAGTGGCAGTCCCCAGACAAACGCGGCCTGCCTCACACCAGGGAGAGCGGAAACCCGTTCCAATGCCCGCGTGTGAAAGTCCTTCCACTGGTCGCGCTGAACGCACGTCACTGTCATCGCCAGGATGTTTTCCGTGTCATAACCGGGGCGCAGCCTGGCCAGATTGCTCACAGTCCGGATCAACAATGCCGCGCCCACCAGCAGCGCCAGGGTCAAGGCAATCTGGAACGTGGCGACGCCGCCGAGGAGACGTCGTTCCGTTCGGCCCGCGCTGCTGCGGGTACCTTTGAGCGCCGGATAAGGATCAAGAAACGATGCGCGCACCGCCGGCAGCAACCCCGCGAACGCCGCCGCAATCAGCGCCGCCACCAATCCGAAAGCGAACACATGCCATCCTACCGTGACGGCGTCCGAGCGTGGAATCGCATGGCCGCCGATTGCTTTGAACAACTTGACCGTGCCTGCTGCCAGACCAGCGCCGAATCCCGCACCCACCAAAGCCAGCGCCACGCTCTCAATCAACACCTGGCGAAACAGGCGCCACCGCCCGGCTCCCATCGCGACGCGAATCGCGTACTCCGGTTGGCGCTGGAGGCCACGGGCGAGCAACAGTCCGGCGACGTTGCCGCAGGCGATCAGAAACACGAGCGCGACCGCGCCGAGCAGCGGGATAAGAAGACGCCGGCCTTCGTGATTCAACTCGTCCTGGACCGGCCGGACATTGGCCGTGATTCCGTCCAGGTCAGGATCAGTCGCGGCGTGCCTGGCTGTTAGCGCTGTTACCTCCGCCTGTCGCTCCCTCCCGCAGCCGCGTGACCGCATTCCAGCCCCGGTTTTGGGGCCTCGATTCGTCAGGTTTCGCTGCCAGCCAGAAATCCACGCGGGCGTTCACGTCGTAGTTGGGTTCGCTCGCGGTGGAAGGATCCGGCAGAAAACGCACGCCGGATGGCATCACACCCACCACCGTGAGCGGCGCAGGCTGGCGGCTGATGTGAACTGGTTTGCCAATAATATCCGGGTCGCCGTTGAAACGCCTTTGCCAAAGATCGTGCCCGAGAATGATCGCCGTGGGCGGCGTATTCGGAGCCGGGATTTCCGATTCCGTGAATTCGTGACCGAGCGTCGGCTTAAGCCCCAGGACCGAGAAGAAGTCCCGCGTGACCACCATCCCGCCGAGCGATTGGCTCCCATCGGGCAGCACCAGAAAGTTAAAAGTCCAGCGATACAGCGCCGGCGCCTGGAAGGCCTGGGTTGCTTTCCGCCATTCCAGCCACTGGCCGATGGTGCATCCCTGCTGGTAAGGCTGGCCGTCGATTCTGGCCGGGGACACGAGAATAAGCCGGTCCGGTTTGGCGTACGGCGGGGGTGACAAAAGGACCCCTTGTATGAGGCCGAACATGGCCGACGCCGCTCCGATCCCGAGCCCGAGCGTCAGTGCCGCGACCGCGGCAAAGCCGGGATTCTTCGCCAACTGGCGGAAGGCGAATTTGAGATCGTTCATGTCGGATACCCAAACTCCGAATTCGTCATATTCATTTGGCGAAACCTCTGGCTCCGCAAGAGGACTCGTCCAGTTTGGCAGTTCCGGGAATGGTCCGATACGCGAGAGGATACTTCGCGCCGTTTCCCCTCACCTTGATCCTCTCTCTTCCGCCTTCGCGGCGCGCCAAAGCTCCGCTCCTGCGCGACGGCGGCAGGGAGAGGAAACAGCGCGCATCGCGCAGCGGAAAGCCGAGTGGTCTGGATTTTTCTCCGCGCAGAGGATGGGTCACCCTCTCTCCAAGGGAGAGGGCCGGGGTGAGGGGAAAGAGAATATCGCGCGGCGCAACACGAATGTTCTCGACTTGTCGTGCGGCCGGATGCGCTCAGGCGCCTATAGGGCTTTGAGCCATTCACGATTTTCCTGCCTCCGGCTTCGCCGGAGGTCTCTGATTCAATACGGTCGCGCGGCAAACTGTGAGATGTCGCGCCGCGATCATCCCGGATCAGGGATTCTCCAACGCCACAACTTTGCTGCGATCGATCCGGATGCCGCCGTTTACCGTGGACAGATCTATCGCCGGACCGCCCTCGCCGAGTTTGCCGTCCAGATTTTGCCCGATGGGAAAATGCTTTTTCGTCTGGAGGACAAAATCGCTGCTGATGCCCCCCGTCACCGTGTGCGCTGAGACCTTCGCGTTGGCTTCCGACGGCAGAGCGACGACCACGCTGCCGTTGACTGACTTGAGCGAGACGGACTTCTTCAACTCCGCAAAGGTGGCTTTGACGGAGCCGTTGACCGTGGACAGTTCGACCTGGGCGGCGAGTCCGGCCGCCGTGACGTTGCCGTTCACCGAACTGGCTTCCACGTTGCCGCCCACCTTTTCGATTTCGACGTTCCCATTCACGGTGTTGATCCGGTCGAGGCGGCTTTGCTTCGGCACAGTGAGCAGGTACTCGACGCTGACGGAGTTATCTTTGTTCCGCCGCGACTTCGAGTCCGGATATTTGGTCTTGATCCGGATGAGGTCGGCTTTGGCATCCACCTCAATCTTAACTTCGTCGAGGTGTTCCTGTTTCTTTGCGCGCTTGACGGCTTCCACTTTGATCTCCTCCCGATCCCAGGTGACGATGCGAACGTCGCCGTTGACGTTATCCAGTCGGACCTTCCCCTGTTTATCGAGCGGGTAGGTCTGGCGAAACTCCTCGCGCACTTCGTTGGCCGCGAAAACGGCCTGCGCGCCGGCGACGGTTGCAAGTGAAACAAGCGCGAAAAAGGTGCGAGAGCGGATGGATTTCATTTTGAATTTCATTTGAGCGGTTGGATCGGCAACGGCGGCAGGGCCGCGCCGCACCGGTTCCAGTCTTCGAGCAACTCGCGTTGATGCTCGGCTGCCCATTCGAGCACCATCTCGCGCACGCGGCCCGGGGCGTCGCCTTGAATGATGGTCAGCGGCGCGATGCGCACGATGAGTTCCCATCGATCGTAGATGGCATGGAAATGCGCCGCGAACGGCTTGATAAACGCCATGCGGATGACGATGCCGTAGAATTTGGACAGTACAGGCATACTTTCAATCTCCTCTTCCGGATATTTGGTGAGTAGAAACATTGGATGCGATAACCAATTTCACGGTGCGTTCAAGGAAGTGAGCAAGCAGGGGCGGGGACGGCTCGTCCCCGTAAAACGCCGTGCCACTAACTCGACTCGGGGACGAGGCCGTCCCCGTCCCATACTTGAACCCACCCGTGAAGAATTTCATATGAGACTTTTAATTTCTGACGGCGGTGTCTTCGACGACGCGACCGTCAAAAAGATTCACGATGCGATCGGCGTGCCGGGCAAATCGAGGATCGTGTGTGACCATGCAGATGGTGGCGCCTTCCTGGTGCAGATGGGCCAGCAAGTCCATCACCGCCTCGCCGTTTTTTGAATCCAGATTGCCCGTCGGCTCGTCGGCCAGGAGGATGGACGGTTTGCCCGCCAGGGCGCGTGCCACGGCGACGCGCTGTTGCTGTCCGCCGGAGAGTTGGGAAGGGTAGTGCTTCACTCGATGGGCCATTCCCACCTTCTCCAGCGCTTCGTTAACCCGCTTCTTGCGTTCAGTCCCGTCCATCCCCCGGTAAGTCAGCGGCAGTTCGACATTTTCATACACGGTCAGGTCGCCGATCAGGTTGAAACTCTGGAAAATAAAGCCGATCTCGCGGTTCCGAATGCGGGCGCGCTCAGCGTGGCCCAGGTTCGCCACCGGCCGGCCGTTGAGCGTGTAAAAACCCTCCGTCGGCGAGTCCAAAAGGCCCAGGATGGAAAGCAAAGTGGATTTGCCGCAGCCGGAGGGACCGGCGATGGAAACGTAGTCGGCAGGGTTGACCTCCAGGTGAATCCCGGCCAGGGCGTGCGTTTCCACTTCATCGGTGAAAAAAACCTTCTTGACGCCTTCGAGACGAAGCAATGGTTCCGCAGACGCAGTCATATTGTTCGCGACGTTTCTTGAGCCGTATCACCCACGATCGTACTGCCCGGTCATGCCCTACCTATTAGACGAACGTTCGAACCACCGGTTAGGTTCGGTAAAAAATGTGTTCCGAACGAAATATTTCCGGCGCACAACCAGAAAGACACCGGCCTGCCCGGATTTGTTTCAACCAACTTTGCCCGCCCACGGCTCGCAGCCGCGGAAGTGAGAGGGGCGGCTTCTGACGTGCCCGTCTCGCTGGGCGGCCCAGGAACCCACCCCTAACCCCTCCCAGGAGGGGAACTGCCACGACGCGGACAAATCCTTGCTTCCCTCCTCGAAGGGGTCGGGGGTGGGTCGGCTCATGGCTTCTCGAACACATACTGGCAGGCAGGCGCCAGCAGCATTGATGCGGAATGAATATCGCGATCCGAAAGTCGTCGTGGTGCACGACGAAATGCCGCGATAGTTATCCCAAGGCCAACGCAGACTGGTTCTGGATGTACCAGAAATCCTTGATGGTTTGAGCCATGACGTGGAGTTTTTCGAGGCCGGAGGGTTTGACCAGATAGACATTCGCACGCAGATGATAAGCGCACTGAATATCGTCTGGCATGGGGGAGGAACTGAGCACAAGGACAATGGTGGAATCGAATTCAGGCCGCTCGCGCAGCCATTTCAAAACCTCCAGGCCCATCACCCGCGGCAACTTCAAATCCATCAATATCAGGTAAGGGAGCGGATACGCATGGCGGTCCGCGAATTTTCCGGTGCCGCTCAGATATTCCTGCGCTTCACGACCGTCCCTGGCCCCGCACATGGAGCAGGTCAAGCCCACCTTTTGCAGGGCCATCGTCATGATGAGGACATCATTCTCGTCGTCATCGACCAGCAGAATTGCCCGGGTCACGAGGGGTCACTCTTCCTCAGTTCCAGCCAAAACTTGCTTCCCTGGCCCGGCTGGGATTCAAAATCCACCTGGCCGCCCATGCGCTCGGCCGCTTTGCGCACAATGGTCAGCCCGATGCCGGTTCCTTCGTACTCGTCAGTGGGGTGAATCCGCTCGAACATGCGGAAAATCCGGGTGCCGTTTTCGGCTTCGATGCCAACGCCGTTGTCCTGGAAATATATCCGCACATGCGACTCGCGCGGCTCGGCCCAAATCCTGACCCGCGGCTGGACTCCGGGCGCGACAAATTTGATGGCGTTGTTCAACAGGTTTGAGACGCATTGGGTCAGAAAACCTTCGTGGCCCTGCACCGGCGGAAGGGTGCCTTCAATCTGGATGTCCACCTCGGGCGGCTGCCAATCCGGATAGCTTCGAATAATTTCCCGGAGCAGTTTGTCCAGATCGATGCGGGTCAAGGGCACCTGGGCGCGCAGAATGCGTGTGTAGTTCAACACATCCTGGATCAACCGGTCGAGGCGCGCGGCCGAAGCGGAGATGCGCTGGAGGTAATCGCGCCCCGTGGCATCGAGTTGGCTGGCGTGGCTCTCGCGAAGGATTTGGGAGAAATTGTTCATCGCCCGCAGCGGCGCGCGCAGGTCGTGCGAGATGCTGTAGGAAAAGGCTTCCAACTCGCGGACCGTTTCCCGCAACGTGGCGGTGCGCTCGGAGACGGTCTGTTCCAGGCTTCGCGCGTGCAGTCGGAGCTCGTGCTGGGCCTGCGCGAGCGCGGCTTCGGCCCGTTTGCGCTCGCTCACGTCCTGCATTCCCAAAAGCAGCAACTTCGCCCCGTCTTCGGCGCCTTTCAACGTGCGGGCATTGACCAAAAAAATGCGGTGTCCGATCCATTCAAAGTCCTGGGCGACTTCGAAGTCGTTGAAGAAACTGCTATGGGAGCTGACATCCTCCAGCAGTTCGCGCAACTTGGAAATATTCCATTGGCCGTGGCCTAACTCGAAGATCATGCGGCCCTCCGTTTCCGCCGGCGAGACTTTGAACGTGTTGTAGAACGCCTCGTTGGCCGAATGGACGCGCAGTTCGGCGCTCAGAACAATCAAGGGGTCGGGCACGGTCCGAATGACCGTCTCGGCGTACGCCCGCGCTTCGTTGATGGCCTGCTCGGTGCGCTTAAGGGCGTCGATATCCACCAGCACCAGCACCGCGCCGTCCACCTTGTTCTCGAGGCTCAGATACGGGCGCACACGCAGCGAATACCAGCGCCCTTGTTTGTCCCGCACCTCGCGCTCGGCCTCCTGCACGGTGTCAATGACGCGGGTAATGAATCCCTCCAGGTCGGGCAGTTCGAAATTGTGCCGGAGGGCGCTGAGCGGTCGCCCCACGTCGGTGGCCAGCAGGTTGAACGGTTTTTCAGCCTCCGTAGTGAAGCGGTGGATGGTCAGGTCGCGTTTGAGCAACAGGATGGCCAGGTGCGTGGAGCGCTGGAGGTTCACCAGGTCGCTGTTGAGCTGGTGGAGCACGACGTTCCGAGTCGCCATTTCCTCATTCACGGTGGTGAGCTCTTCGTTGGTGGACTCCAGCTCTTCCTTCGAGGTTTCCAATTCTTCGTTGATGCTCTGAAGTTCCTCGTTGGCGGAAGTGACTTCTTCGTTGGAGGCCTGGATCTCTTCGTTGGCCGCTTCGTGTTGTTCCTGGATGGATT
>WNGL01004114.1_pt1 | contig 17510 bp, 14 predicted proteins | sample 5400591 | NCBI WGS metagenome assembly WNGL01 (sample SAMN13153377, study PRJNA577476) | soil metagenome | isolation source: 80 cm soil or saprolite under Garry oak tree replicate 1 | place: USA:California | collected 2016-06-15 | reverse complement strand
GGCCGCTCCTGACCGTGGCGGGCTAGAACCGCCGACCTGATAGCCATGTGCGCCTGGTCCGGGGCGCGGGCCAGCCCGTCTCGGACCGCGAGAGCATCCGGGCCGCCCACGGCGGCCAGGCGGGCGGCCAGCTCGGTGAGCGGGTCCTTGGTCGGCGTCATGACGATACGGGGCCAGCGGTCCGATCCCGGGACCTGCTGGCCCTGGGCCAGGATCGGCAGCAGCCCCGCCCGCAGCAGCGATGACTTCCCCGACCCCGACGCCCCGGTGACCACCACCAGTCCGCCGCGACTCGCCCGGGCGGCGAGTTTCACCGCCAGCTCAGCGGACAGCCGCTCCCGCCCGTAGAACACCTCCGCATCGGACTCGCCGAAAGGCAGCAACCCCCGGTACGGGCACCCACGCGCCATCTGTGCGACCCGGCGGCCGGCGGCGGACCTCCTGCCTTCCCGGGCGGCCAGCACATCCTCGGCGGGACCGCGACCACGGGCCGCCGCCACGAACAACTCCAGCGTCAGCCCGGTCAGGCCCAGCGCATCAGCCAGCAAATCGGCGGTTTCCTTGCGGGCGATGCGGTTGATGCCTCGCTCCAGGTCACTGACGGACCGCGGGCTCAGTTGCGCCGCTTCGGCCAGCTCTTCCTGTGTCAGCCTCGCCTCGGCCCGCAGTTGCCGCAACAGCCCGCCGAAACTCAGCGCAGCCTGCTCCGCCACCTGCCCAGCACCTCTCCGCAAAGCCCAGCCACGAACCTCGCCCTCACGTTACGCGCGACATAGCACCCAGACTAGGCATCGGGTCGGCTAGGCGGGCCGGGCGCAATCCTGTGGCTGATCCTGTGTCTCCTCCTGTGGCCCCGCACGTGTGGTCATCACCGAGCCTCGCGGCCAGGGTGGAACCAGCCGACAGCCAGAAGTTCCGGCCCGGCCCGTTGCGAGCAGGCAGGAGCAGCAGATCATGACCGCTGAGGTACGGAGCGCCGTGGCGCAGCCCGACCGGGACAGGTGGCCGGCTGCGGTGGCGCATTCCCCCTGGCGGTACCGACACGATGCCTCGGTGGTCGCTGACCTGGTCGCTCGCGCCAGAAACGGCGACCAGCACGCATGGGACGCGCTCGTCGAGCGGTACGCCGCGCTGATCTGGACGATCTGCCGCAGGCACCGGCTCGCCAACGCCGACGCCGACGACGTCGGCCAGATCGTCTGGTTGCAGCTGGTGGACCATCTGCACGGGATCCGGGATCCGGCCGCGCTTCCGGGCTGGCTGGCCACCGTGACCCGGCGAGAATGCCTCCGCGTCCTGAGCGCAGCGCGGGGACCCCTGGCGGGCGGGTATGGAACGGACATCGAGATCATTCCGGACGTGCTGGCCGGGATGGCCGAGCAGGAACTAGTGGTGGCCGAGCGCCACGCGGCACTGCACGAGGCAATGCGTGACCTGCCGAAATCTGGCCAGCAGCTGATGCTCTTGCTGATTGAGGACCCGCCCCTGCCGTACACCGAGATCAGCGCCAGGCTGGGAATCGCGGTCGGCAGCATCGGGCCCACCCGCAGCCGCTGCCTGAACAAGCTGCGCCGCCACCCGGCCATCGCAGCGCTGACCGACACCGACAGCGGCGCGGCATGAGGTTGCACCGAGCTGATCCGCGTCCGCCCCGGAGAGCCCGGTGATCCGCCGGCTGGGATCAATCCGCTCGAGCCGCGCCCGGCCCGGATTCGCAGACCATGCTGGACAGCGCCGCACCCCGCCCGTTCGGGAAAAAGAGCGTGAATGATGCCGAACGGACCGCGTTCACGCTGGCTCTCCACCCGCGAGCCAGGCGGCGATGGCGTATTCCCGGCCTCGTGGTCACGACATGGGCTCCTCTTCCAGGGCGCTTGAGCGGGCTGGCCTCGTACGCTGCGGCTGAAGGAACCTGGAGCAGAACGAACATTCCCGAAGGAGGGCACCGAATGTCCCGCGGATCGGTGGTGGCGGTCAGCTACCCGGTGGACGGTGAATTCGCCCAGATCACGACCAGCGTCCTCGACGGCCTCGCCGAAGTCGCCTTCCTGGATGGCAGCCCAGACGCTGAGATCCGGGACATCCTGCACCGGGCTGACGTGCTCATCGGATGGCACCTGAGCCAGGAACTGCCGGCTGGCATCGTGCGAGATTCGCCCAGGCTCCGGTTTATCCAGCTGTTGTCGGCCGGCGCTGACTCCGTGGATTTCGCGGCCATCCCGGAGCGGCTCGTGCTGGCCAGCAACGTCGGCGCCTACGCCGAGCCGATGGCCGAGTACGTCATGGCTATGGCGCTCACCCTGGCCCGGCGGCTGCCGCAGCGCCACGCCGATCTGGCCAACGGCGAGTTCAAGATGTGGGAACGGGTGCTCACGCTGGACGGCGCCGTGTGCGCGATCCTGGGCTTCGGCGGCATCGGCCGGGCCACCGGTCGCCTGATGCACGTCTTCGGGGCGCGCATTCACGCCGTCAACTCCTCGGGCCGCACCAGCGAGCCGGTTGAGTTCATCGGCACGCTGGCCAACCTGGACCAGGTGCTCGCCGCCGCGGACGTGCTCGTCATCGCCCTGCCGCTGATCAATGCCACCCGGGGCCTGATCGGCGCCCGGGAGCTAGGGCTGATGAAGCCCGCCGCGATCCTGGTCAACGTCGGCCGGGCCGCCATCGTGGACGAGCGGGCCCTCTACGAGCACCTGCGCGACCAGCCCGAGTTCTGCGCCGGGATCGACACCTGGTGGCTCGAGCCGACCTCTGGCTCGGGATTCAGGACCGGGTACCCGTTCTTCGACCTGCCCAACCTGATCGGGTCCCCGCATAATTCGGGTGTCACGGATGGCGCCCTTCAAGTCGGGGCGCGCATGGCGGCCGAGAACGTCCGGCGGTTCTTGTGCGGCGAGGCGGTGACCGGGGTGGCCCGCCGCGGGGACTACATGTGAGCTCACCGCGCCGTCGGCTCAGCCTCGGCCGGGAACGTCTTGGCCCAGAATTCGGCGACGTCGATACGGCGCATGAAGGCCACGCCGTCCTGGCCGAGCGCGTACTCGATGAAATCCCGGATCGCGGAGGCCCGTCCCGGCTGCCCGCTCCAGCGGGAGTGGACGCCGACCGACATCAGCCGCGCGCCGTAGCCGTGCCTGGCCTCCTCGAGCAGGTAGTCGAGGCTGAGCCTGAGGCTCTCGAAGAAGTGACGGGGCGAGGCGTAGGTCGGGGCAATCAGGTACCGGACATCGTTGTTCACCTTGCTGTACGGCACCACGAGGAAGGGCGTGCCCAGCGTGTCCGCGTAGTAAGGAAGCTCGTCGTTGTTGGCGTCGGAGTCGTACAGGAAGCCGCCGTTCTCGACCAGCAGTTCCCGGGTGTGGACGGTAGGGAAGGACCGGACCATCCAGCCTCGCGTCCGCTGGCCCGTGGTCCGCCGCAGTGAATCGACCGCTGTGCGTATCTCGTCACGCTCCTGGTCACGGCTCATGCCGACCGCGTCCGGGCCGTACCAGTGGTAGCCGTGGGCGAGCACGTCGTGCTCTCGGGCCCGTAGCCACTCGCCCAGCGGCGGGTTTCGTTCCACCGCCAGCGCGCAGGCAGAAAACGTCACCGGGACCTGGTAGCGGTCGATCAGGCGGCACAGCCGCCATATCCCTACCCGGCTCCCGTATTCCATGTGCGTTTCGGTGCCGATGTCACGGATGTCCGGTCCGTACAGGAACGAGTACTCACCCCAGGTGTCGTTGACGCCATCCTCGTTGAGCGAGTACTCGCCGCCTTCCTCATAATTGACCACGAGGTTGATCGCGATCCGGGCGCCGCCGGGCCAGTCGAAGTCGGGCGGCTCAGGGCCGTAGCCGACGAAGTCGCGCGCGGGGCCGGGATAAGCGGGGCGGTGCGGGCCGGTCATGGCTCAGTATGCCATCCACCCGCCATCGACCATCAGGGTCGCGCCGCTGATGTAGGTGGCATCATCCGAGGCGAGGAAGGCGACCGCCGCGGCGACATCCCGTGGTTCGCCGAACCGGGCGAACGGGGTCCGCGACCGGACGTAGGCCGCCGTCGTCTCGTTCCGGCTAAGGTCACCCGGTGTCCCGGTGACGACCTTGCCCGGGGCGACACCATTGCAGATGATGCCATCACGGCCGTGCTCGACCGCGATCTGGCGGGTCAGCTGGATGAGCCCGGCCTTGCTCACGGCGTACGCGGCGTGACCTGGCGCGCCGACCATGCCGTGCTGAGAGGTGATGTTCACGATGCGGCCCCGGGCGTCGCCGCGGACCGGCTGGGTGATCATCTGGCCGACGGCCGCCCGGCAGAGCATGAACGGGCCCCGGAGGTTGACCGCCATGATCGCGTCGAAGTCGCCGTCCTCGGTGCCGAGCAGCGGCCTGGAGTGGACACCTGCCAGCGCGGCGTTGTTGACCAGCACGTCGAGCCGTCCCGCGTGCGCCACGGCCTGCGTGACAAGCCGGTCGCAGTCCTGCCGGTCGGACACGTCGGCGGCCAGGTACTCGCAGGCGCCGCCGCTGGCCCTGATGAGATCATCGGTGGGCTCGCCGCCGGTGATCGGATCACGGCGGATGTCGGCGAGTAGCACCCAGAAGCCGTCGTCGGCCAGCCGGACGGCGATCGCCCGCCCGATCCCGGACGACGAGCCAGTCACGACGGCAGAACGCGCCATCTGACGAGCCTACCGGTGGCCGTATGCTCGCCTCATGGGTGTGGCATTCGTGGCGCATTGCCTGCTGAACCAGAATTCCAAGGTGGGCGACGGCGCGCATTGCGCGGGCGTTTACTCCCCCATCGTGGACGTGCTGCGCGCCCGCGGCTGGCGCATCGAGCAGATGCCCTGCCCCGAGCTGGCCTTCGCCGGGCTGAACCGGTTCTGGGCGGTGCGTGAGCAGTACGACACCGCGGCGTTCCGCCGGCACTGCCGGCGGCTGGCCACCGCCGTAGCCGGCGCGATCGCGGCGCGCGTCCAGCAAGGCGAGGAAATCGTCCTGGTGGGCGTGGAGGGAAGCCCTTCGATGGGCGTGACCATCACGAGTTCCGATCCGGAGCGCGGCGGCCGGCCAGCCTGGCCGGATGGCTCACCCGAGCTCACCGGCGGTGAAGGCATCTTCGTGGAGGAACTGCACGCCGAACTCGACCGGCGCGGCATCACCTTCCGGGTAGCTGGCGAGACGCACGCGATACCCGGGCACGACGAGGCCGGCCAGCGGGCCCGCCTGGAAGCAGTCCTGGAGCACCGCGATGCGTGACGAGCGCTCCTACCGAGTCGCGCTGGTGGCCGACCGCTACGTGAACCCGGAGCCGGGCCAACTCGACGGGCTGGCCGTCCTCGCCGCCGCGGGCTGGGGGGTGATGCAGCTTCCCGACGAGGGCTACCCGGCCGAGGTCGCGCGGCCGCTGCTGGCGGAGGTGGCCGAGCAGGTGGAGGAGTTCTCCCGGCGTGGCTACGCTTTCGTCCTCGTCGGTGAGCGCGACGGGCTCGCCGAGGCCCTGGCGCTCGTCGGCGTCGCCGTTCCTGACCGCACCGTGCCCGCCAGCGCGGCCGAACTCCGCGAATTCCTGGCGGTCCAGCCGGCGCCGCCGGCGCTGGCCGCCGCCCGCGGCCGGCCCGAGCAGGCCGCTACAGCCGCCCGGGAATGAGGTCCAGGCCGGCCGCCGCATCCGTGTCTACCCGCCAGAACGTTCCGGTGCGCTCCGAGGCCTCGATATCGGGTGACCGGGTGGCGGTCACGTAGAGCGCGGGGCCGTCGAAGGCGCAGTTCGTGGCGTGCTCGCCGAGGTCGATCTCGGCCAGCACCTGCCCGTCGGGTGAGATCACGGTGACGCCCTGGGAGACGGTCGTGGCCACGAACAGCCGTCCGTCCGCGGCGAAGGCCATGCCGTCGGGAACGTGATCATCGGAAAGCTGGCAGAAGGTCACCGGCTTGCCGTCCTCGAGCCGGCGGACGCGATGCGCCATCGACTCAGTCCAGTAGAGCCGCTCGTCGGCGTCGAAGGCTATGCCGTTCGGGTAGACGCCCGGCAGTTCGAGCAGCATCTCGCCGGCGCCTGACCTGTCGACCGCGAACAGCCGACCGGGTGAGCGCACGTCGAACCGGAAGTCCTGCTCCGACCCGGACTCGGTGAAATACAGCCGGCCATCGAGGCCGAAGGCCAGGTCGTTCGGCCCGTAGAGCTGGTACCCCGCTACCTCCGAGAACAGCAGCTCCACGGTCCCGTCCGGGTTCACCCGCTGGATCCCGGAGATGGCACTGACGTCTGCGCTGCCTGGCACGTTGCCGCCCTGGGTCACGTAGATGGCACCGTCCGAGCCGGGCACCGTGCCCCAGGGCGAGCCCCCGGTGCGCGCGTAGGTGGAGACGGCGTCGCTGTCATAGACCAGCAGCTCCCCCGTGTTGCCGTCACACAACACGATCCGCCCATCGCCCAGGATGGCCGGGCCCTCGGCGAACCCGAGGCCGGACGCGAGCAACGTCGATTGCACGGGATCAGGTCCTTTCGCCGATCGCCGGTCAGGCGAACGAGAACTGCTCGAAGTTGAAATCGGACAGCGGCTGGCCCACCCGGGCGGGCGCATACCCGGTGATCTTGGTGCTGTAGGCATCGAGCGCGTCGATGAACGCCGGAATGATGTACCCGCCCTCGTTGAAGTCGATCATCTGCATCTCGTGCTCGAGCTCCCGGCGCAGCGCCGGATCAGCGGTCGCGTTCGCCTGCTGATACAGCCTGACGTAGTGGGGCAGGCTCCAGTGCGTCTCGTTGAACGGAGAGGCCGGCAGCAGCGACTGGGCGACCTGGGCCAGGTAGGGCGAGTAGTTGTAGAAGTCCTGGGAGAAGGTCCAGCGCAGGTAGTTGGGGCCGAAGAAGGTGGTCGGATCGACTGTCTTCAGGTTGATCGTCACCCCGGCCGCCTGGGCCTGCTGCGCGAGCACGGTCGCCATCGCGACGGTGCCGGTGGCCACCGCTGAGGTGATCAGCTGGACGGTGAGGTTCTCCTGTCCCGCCTTCTTCAGCAGGCTCTTCGCCTGGGGGATGTCCTGCTCCCGGCGCAGTGAGGTGTCGTAGTTCGGGTCGTACGGGGACGCGACGTCGGCTCCTAGCGTGGCGTCCCCATCCAGCGCCGAGTTGATGAGCTGCTGGCGGTTCACGATGAGCCGCATCGCCTGCCGGACGTTGACGTCGTTGAACGGGGCCTGGTCGACGCGCATGGTGAAGGGGGTGATCGCCCCGGTTTGTGACTTGACGGTCCGTACGCTCCCAGTGGCCGCGAGGGCAGCTATCTGCGGACCCTCCAGGGCGCCCGCGCCGTGAACGACGCCGGTCGTGAGCGCGTTCTGCAGGGAGGCGCTGTCACTGAAGTCGATGATCGTCAGCGTGTCGACATACGGAAGGCCCGGCTTCCAGTAGTTCTCGTTCCTGACGAAGACGCTGCGCTGTCCCGGGGTGAAGGACTGGTACTTGAAGGCGCCGGTTCCGTTCGGCTTGTTCGGGTTGAAGCCGGCCGGCACGATGTACAGGTAGTACCAGTAGGCCAGCTGGTCGACGAAGCTGCCGTAGGGGCTGGTCATCGGCACCTGCACGGTGCGCGTGTCAAGCGCCTTGAGCCCCTTGACGTCGATCGGCCCGAGCGGCGTCGAACCGGTCAGCTTCCCGCTGACGATCCGCCTGATCGTGAAGATGACGTCGTCGGCGGTGAGCGGCTTGCCATCGTGGAAGGTTACGCCCTTCCGGAGCCTGATCACCCAGTTGGACGTCGAGCCGTGCGGGCTGATCTCCTCGGCCAGGACGAATTCTGTCTGGGCCTTGGTGTTCAGCTGGAGCAGCGGCTGGTACAGCGACTGGGCGCGGGCCGTGTCGAGGTAAGTCAGGCCCTTGTGCGGGTCGAGGGTGTCCGAACCAGATCCGCCGGTCAGTCCCACCTTCAGGGCACCGCCCCGGTGCCCGGCCGTACTCGTCGGGGACGTCGCCGCCTGGCCTGACGACGACGTGGAGGAGCAGGCGCTGAGCAGGCTCCCGCCGCCGGCCATCGCCCCGGCCGCAGCCAGCCCCCGGAGGACCTGCCGGCGGCCCGGCGCGTTTCCTGGTTTCCCGTGATCGGGTCGGTCCACGAGATTCCCTCCTTGGCCTGGCGCGTGGGGAAGCGGTAACGGTTAGCTCTCGTTTGGCCGGGAGCCTTGGCTCAGGACGTGAGGATCATACTCCCCGCAAGTCACGCGGTAACAGGCAGCTTTTGTCCGGTTTGCCAGGCCCGGCCCGGCGCTCTAGCAGTGTCGGCGACCGCGCGCTAATCTCGTCGGCAGGGTGAGGAAGGATCACCGACGTGAGAGATACCTGGCCTGCCGCTGAGTCCTATCACGGGACAGCGCGCCCGCCTGATGCCGGGTGAGCACGTGGCGATAGCCACCGCCCCAGCCGAGCCGGCCGTCTCGGGGCCGAGCGAACATCCCCTGCTTGCTCTCACCGCACGTCGGCTGGGCATCGGCGTAATAACCCTGTTCGTGGTGTCTGTCATCGTGTTCCTGGCCACCGAGATCCTGCCGGGAAATGCGGCCTTCGCCGTCCTGGGCCGATCCGCGAATCCGGTGCGGCTGCATGCGCTCGAGCACCAGCTGCACCTGGACCAGGGCGTGCTGGCGCAGTACTGGACCTGGCTGTCGGGCCTGTTCACCGGCAAGCTGGGTACCTCGCTCGCGGACGGCGAGCCGGTGTGGGGGCTGGTCGAGCCGCGGCTCGTCAATTCGGCCGTGCTCGTCCTCGCCACGGGCGTGATCGGATCGGTCGTCGGAGTGGCGCTGGGGGCCGTCGCCGCGCTGCGCAAGGACAGCTGGTTCGATCACATCTGCTCGGTCGTCGCGCTCGCGGTGACGTCGCTGCCCGAGTTTGTCGTCGCGATCACCCTGATCATCCTGTTCTCCACCGTGGTTTCGCACCTGCTGCCCGCGGTCTCGCTGCTGCCGCCGGGCACCTACGCGTGGAGCCAGCCGGAGTTGCTCATCCTGCCGGTGGCGACGTTGGCGATCGTGATCGTCCCGTACATCTTCCGGATGATGCGGGCGGCCATGATCGAGGCGCTGGAGTCCGACTATGTCGAGATGGCCCGGCTGAAGGGCGTCCCGGAGTGGCAGATCGTTCTCGTGCACGCGCTGCCGAACGCTATTGCCCCCACGATCCAGGTGATCGGCCTGAACTTCCTTTACCTCGCGGGCGGCGTGGTGGTGGTGGAGTACGTATTCAACTTTCCCGGCATCGGCCAGGGGCTTGTATTCGCGGTCGGTAACCGCGACATCCCGGTGATCCAGTTCATCGTGGTGGTTCTCGCCGCCTTCTACGTCTGCGTGAACATCGTGTCGGACGTCATCGCGCTGCTGGCCACGCCGCGGCGCAGGATCCCGAGGTAGCGATGTCCGCCACTGCGCCTCCTGTCCCGCCCGGGGGCCCTGTCCCGCCGGGGGCGCCGATGCCGGTTTCCCGGGCGGGGCGGCATCCCTGGCTGTCCGTGCTGTGGACGGCGGCCCGGACGCCGAGAGGCGCGGCGGGCCTGGCGATGGCGGCTCTCGTGGTGCTCGTGGCCCTGGTCGGCCCGGCGTTCTCGCCGCATCCGCCGAATGCGCTGCTGACGCTGACCTTCGCCAAGCCGTCCGGCCAATTCCCCCTGGGTAGTGACGAGCTCGGCCGGGACGTTCTCTCCCGGCTGCTCGACGGCGGACGGCTGCTGCTCTTCATGGGCGCGGCCGCGACGGCGATCGGCATCGTGGCCGGCGCCGCGGCCGGCATCTCGGCCGCCTACCTGCGCGGAGCGCCTGACGGGATCATCATGCGCAGCGTCGACGTGATCCTGGCCTTCCCGCAACTGGTGTTCGCGCTGCTGCTGCTGAGCCTGGTCGGCCCCAAGCCGTGGCTGATCGTGATCGCGGTCGGCGTGTCTCACGCCCCGGCGGTCGCCCGGGTCATCCGGTCGGCGACCCTCGACGTCGCCGAGCGGGACTACGTCAAGGCGGTGGAACTGCAGGGGATGCGGCCGGTCAAGGTCATGGCCAAGGAGATACTGCCCAATCTCATATCACCGCTCATGGTGGAGACGGGACTCCGGCTCACCTACTCGATCGTGATCATGTCCGGCCTCGCCTTCCTCGGATTCGGCCAGCCCCCTCCCGCGGCCAACTGGGGCACGATGATCAACGAGAACCGGATCGGCCTGCCGCTCAACCCGTGGGCGGTGATCGCACCCGCGGCGGTGATCGCCCTGCTCACGATCGGCACCAACACGTTCACCGACGCGGTGGCCCGGGTGGCGATCGGCGTGGACCGGCGGCCGGAAGAGGCGGCACTGGTGGACGAGCTCGGCCCGGAGCCGACGTGATGGCCGGCGATGATGCTGCTGGCGCGGACACTTCTGCCGGGCCGGCGGCCGACAGGGTGCGGCTGGACGTCAGCGGCCTGGAGGTCCGGCTCGGCCGGACCGGCGCCGACGTGGTCAGCGATGTTTCCTTCGCCGTCCGGGCCGGCCAGGTGCTTGGCCTGGTGGGCGAGTCCGGGTCGGGAAAGACGACGGTCGTCCTCGCGCTGCTCGGCCACGCCCGCCGCGGGCTGCGCATCAGCTCGGGCCAGGTCTACCTCGACGGCGCCGACCTGCTGCGCTTGCCCCCCGCCGAGTTGCGGGCGGTCCGCGGCGCGCGGGTCGCCTATGTGCCGCAGGATCCGTCCGCCGCGCTCAACCCCACGCTGCGGATCGGTACGCAACTGAGAGAGGCCATGCGGGTGCACCCCGGCGCGGTCGACGATCCCGGCGTCCGCATCCTGGAGGTCCTGCGCGAGGTCCGCCTGGACGCCTCGCCCGACCTGCTGCGCCGCTACCCGCACCAACTCTCCGGGGGGCAGCAGCAGCGCGTCGGGCTCGCCATGGCCTTCGCCTGCCGGCCATCGCTGATCGTGCTCGACGAGCCGACCACCGGCCTCGACGTGTCCACCCAGCGCCACGTGCTGGACACCATCCGCAGCTTGTGCCGGGCGTACGGGGTGGCGGCCGTCTACGTGAGTCACGACCTCGCGGTCGTGGGCGGCCTGGTCAGCGAGGTCGCAGTCATGTACTCAGGCCGGATCGTCGAGATCGGCCCGACGACGAGGGTGTTCAGTGACCCGCTACACCCGTACACCCGCGGGCTGCTCGGCGCCGTGCCCTCGCCGCTCCTGGCCGCCAAGCTGACCGGGATCGACGGGCAGCCACCGCGGCCCGGCCGCCGCCCGGCTGGCTGTTCGTTCGCGCCTCGCTGCGGCTTCGCGACCGACGCGTGCCGGTCCGGGCCGCCCGCGCCCGTGTTCGTGGACTTCCGTGCCGTGCGGTGCCTTCGCGTGACACAGGTCAGGGCGGCCGCCACCGGCGCGTCCGCCGCTCTAAGCGGCCGGGCCGTGGCCGCCGGCCAAGCGCCGGTCCTGTCGCTGCGGGGCGTATCGGCCGGCTACGGGCGTAAGGCCGTGCTCTCCGGCGTCGATCTTGATGTGCCCCCGGAGTCATGCGTCGCTGTGGTGGGCGAATCCGGTTCGGGAAAGACCACGCTCGCTCGTTGCATCGTCGGCCTGCACGGCAACTGGACCGGTGACATCACGTTCGAGGGCGCACCGCTGGCGGCGATCGCCCGGGACCGGCCGCGGCAACTCCTGCGGCGGGTGCAGTACGTCTTCCAGAACCCGTATACCTCGCTAAACCCGCGCAAGACCGTAGGCCAGATCGTGGCCCAGCCGCTCGAGCAGTACCTGAGGCTGGGTTACAGGGAACGGACCCAGCGCGCGGCCCAGGCGCTGGCGGACGTGTCGCTGGGCAGCGACTTCCTGTCCCGGTATCCCGACCAGCTGTCCGGCGGGGAACGGCAGCGCGTCGCCATCGCCCGCGCGCTGGTGGTCCAGCCCGACCTGCTCATCTGCGATGAGGTGACCTCGGCCCTGGACGTCTCGGTCCAGGCGGTCATCGTGGAACTGCTCCGCGCCCTCCAGGCCGAACGGCGCATCGCGATGGTCTTCATCACCCACAATCTCGCGCTCATGCGCAGCATCGCCCAGTCCGTGACGGTGCTCCGGGCCGGCACCGTGGTGGAATCGGGCCCCGTCGAGCAGGTCCTCGACCACCCCACCGACCCCTACACCATCCGGCTGATGGAGGACGTGCCCAAGCTCGCCGCACCGGGCGGGCCGGGCGTCCTGAGGTAGGTCCCGCGCGCGCCTCCGGCGACGAAACGACCCTGCCGGACCAGCGTCTTGCCGCCGAGCAGGACGTCCCGCACCTGCCCGGACAGCCGTTCACCCAGGTACACGCTGTCACCCGTGCCGTCGTCGAAGGTATCCGCCGCGATGACCATGTCGGCGGCCGGATCCCAGATCAGCAGATCGGCGTCTGAGCCGGGGGCCAGGACTCCCTTGCGCGGATAGTGGCCGAAGGCCCGGGCCGGATTCGCGCAGGCGACCTCGGCGAGCCGCTCGATCGGCAGGCCCCGGGCCAGACCACACGACAGGAGCAGCGGGAGCCTGGCCCCGACGCCCGCGATCCCGTAGCGGTAACCCCGCCCGTCCGGGGCGAACTCCCCGACGGTCCTCGAGCGGTCCTGGCAGTGGTCTGAGCCCACCGTGTCAAGCGTCCCGTCCGCGAGTGCGTGCCATAGCGCCTCGGGATGACCCGGCGGCCGGAGCGGCGGGGCCACGAGGTAACGCTCGGCATCGGTGCGCTGATAGCAACGGTCATCCAGCAGGAGGTGATGCGGGCAGACTTCGCCGTACAGCGCGGGCGACCCGCGATGGCGCGCCAGGCGGACCTGATCGAGGGTCTCGGAGCAGGACAGGTGGGTGAGGTAACACGTGGCCCCGGTGATCCCCGCCATGCCCAGCACCAGGGCCGCCGACGCTGCCTCCGCTGCCGGCGGGCGGGTCTCCGCGAACAGCCTCACCCCGGTGCGGCCGGAAGCGATCGCCGCCGCGGCCAGCCCCTCGATCATCTGGCCGTCTTCGCAGTGGATCTGGACCACCTGCCCCTGCCGGGCGGCCGCGGTCATCAGCTCGAACAGCCCACGCGTGGACCACATGATGCCCAGTTCGGGGTAGGCGAGGAAGATCTTGATCCCGGATACCCCGGCGTCCCTGAGGGCGTGCAGGTCGGCCGGGACGACCTGGTCCGGCCGGTAGAGCATCGCGTGCAGTCCCACGTTCACCGCGGGACGCGCTGCCGCAAGCTCGTCGCGGTGGCGCAGCAGGCACGCGACCGCTCCCTCGCCGGGCTCGGGGTTGGCGAACGACAAGACGGTGGTGGTGCCGCCGAGGGCCGCCGCCCTAGTCGCCGCGGCCACGTCCGCCATGATGTGGCCGTGCGGGTCTACCCCTCCCGGCAGCACGAAGCAGCCGGTGGCGTCGAGCCGTTCAGCTGCCGCTGGCGCGGCTCCCGCGCCGGTCAGCGCGATGATCGTGCCGTCCCCGATCACCACGTCAGCCAGCCGCGTCCCGTCCGGAGTTACCACGGTGCCACCCGTGACCGCCAGGATGCCGGCGGACCGGGACCAGGGCGTCACGGCGCGAGCCGGGCCGGGACCACGCTCACGAGCGGATCCGACGGAAGGGACCGGTCCCGGCATGACCGGATCGATCCGGCGGGCCTGCCCCGCCCGGACCACCAGCCGGGGAATGACGAGCGTCTGCACGATCTCACTTCGGCCCGTGCCGTCGGGAAGCGCCCACCCGCCGGTGCGAAGCTCGAAGCCGGTCAGGTCGGCCTGGGAGCCTGGTGCCAGCGAGCCGATCTCGGCGCCGCGCCGGATGGCCGCCGCGGGCGCCGCGGTCGCGGCCGTGATCGCCTGGGCCAGGCTCATCCCGCAATGAAGCAGCTTGGACAGGGTGGTGGCCTGGTCGTAGACGGGCCCGGCCACGTTGTGCGCGTGCAGGTCGCTCGACACCGTGTCGGGCGGGAAGTCCTGCGCCAAGGCGGTCCTGGCCACCCGGTAGGCGAAGCTGCCCGCACCGTGGCCGACGTCGAACAGAATCCCGCGCGCCCGGGCGCGGGCCACCTCAGGGTGCAGGCGGCCGTCCGGGTCGAGGATCCCGCCGTCGTTGGCGTGGAAGCAGTGCGTGACGATGTCGCCCTCGCCCAGGTGCGCGAGCAGCCAGCTGATGGGCCTGCGCATGTCGATGATGTGCACCATCAACGGCAAGCCGAGCTGCTCGGACGCCTGGCGGGCGAGCCGCAGCGCCGGTTCGGGATGGTCGCCGACCATCTGGTACCCCAGCCGCACCTTCACGCCGACGATCACGTCCGGGTGCTCGCGGGCCCGCCCGATGGCCTGCGCGGGGGAGGCCCAGCGCAGGTCTTCGAGCTCGCCCACCAGAGGCGTGATCATCCCCTGGACCGCCACGTGCAGGAAGGCGAGTATCCGGGTCTGCGCGTGCTCGATGACGTAGCGCCGGAACCCGGGGAAGGTCTGGGCGCCGGCCGAGCCGGCATCGACGGCGGTAGTGACCCCGCGGCGCAGGCAGTTCACATCCGGGTCGATGCCGTAGTGCGAGACGCCGTGATACAGGTGCGTATGCAGGTCGACCAGGCCCGGCACCAGCACCAGGCCGGTGGCGTCGATCGTCTCTGCGGCGGGTCCCACGTCACCGAGCCCAGTCAGGTGGCCGCCGGTGACGGCGACGCCGAGGCTGCCGTCGATCCCCCGCGCAGGATCGACGACCCGGCCTCCGACAAGGGCGAGATCGGTCACGGCAGCAGTCCAGCCGGGAGGCGGGCCAGCGTCGCGGCGAATGCGGCCACGGTCCGCTCGACGTCATGCCCGGTATGGGCGGCGCTCAGGAAACCGGATCCGTGGAAAAGGTGCACGCCCTCCAGCAGCATGCCGTGGTGCAGTTCGGCGGACAGTTCCTGGCTCATCCCGGCGGCCTTCAGCGCCTGCGGGCTGGCCTGCTCCGGGTCTCCGGCGTGGCCGATCAGCAAGTGAAAGGTCGAGCTTTCGCCGTAGGCCCGCCCGGGCACCCCGGCTTCGGCCAGGACCGACGTCAGCCCGGCGCGAAGGGCGGCGGCGAGCCGGGCCGCGTGCTCCTGCGGCTCCCCCGAGCCGCACTGGCGCAGCGCGGCGATCCCGGCGGCGGCCGAGATCGGGTGGGCGTTGTGAGTACCGGGATGGGCGACGCGGTGCTGGTCATCGCCGGGGGGCGAGAGGTGCTCCATCAGATCCGCCCGGCCGGCCACGGCACCGCCCGGCATCCCGCCGGCCAGGATCTTCCCGAGCACCGTGAGGTCGGGTGTCACCCCGGCCACGGCCTGCACGCCCCCGGGCGACCAGCGGAAGCCGGAGACCACCTCGTCGAAGACCAGCACCGTCCCGCTGGCGGTGGTCAGGTCGCGCACCGTGGCGAGCAGCCCGGCGGGGAGTGGCACCGTGCCCCACGCCGCGCCGGACGGCTCGAGGATGACGGCCGCGATATCGCCGCGCTGTAGCACATCCGCCAGCGCCCGCGCGTCCGCCGGCAACACGGTGACCACCTGCCCGAGCACGTCGGGAACCCCGGCCGTGTCCGGCCCGCGGAACGGCGGGTCAGTGCCGAAACTGACCTGGTCGTGCCAGCCGTGGAAGTGACCGGCCAGCTTCACCACCCGTTCCCGGCCGGTGGCCGCCCGGGCCAGCCGCAGCGCCAGCAGCGAGGCCTCCGTGCCGCTGGCGGTGAACCGGACCAGCTCGGCCGAAGGCACCAGGTCCACGACCGTCTCGGCCCACTGGCACTCCAGTTCGTGGCACGCGCCCGGGTGGAACGCGAGCGTGGCCTGGTGACGCACCGCGGCGACCACCGCCGGGTCGCTGTGCCCCAGGAGCAGGGCACCGTGGCCCATCACGTAGCAGATGATCTCGTGCCCGTCGAGATCCCACTTGCGCGCGCCTTCGGCCCGCGCGACCGCAAGAGGAAACGGCACTGCCTGCCGCACGTCATGAGTGACACCGCCGGGCAGCACCCGGCGGGCGCGCCGCGACAGGGACTCCGAGCGCGGGTTCGCGGCGGCCCACGCCGCGGTTCGCCCGATCGGCGCGGCGCTGCCACAGACCTGCTTCTCCCAGGTTGCCATGGCATCAGTCTTCCGCCGCGCCGCCGCGGCCGCCAGCTCAGGCAGGCGGGACACCGCTACTGTACGGTGACAGGATGCCGAGCTAGGAGGGCCCGCATGCCGGATCTGCCCGCAATGCTCGAGCGCGGCCCCGTGGTCTGCGCGGAAGGCTACCTGTTCGAATGCGAGCGGCGTGGATACCTCCAGGCGGGCGCGTTTGTTCCCGAGGTTGTCCTGGACCACCCCGATGTAGTCGAGGAACTGCACCGTGAGTTCGTCCACGCCGGCTCCGACGTGGTGGAGGCCTTCACTTACTACGGCCACCGGCAGAAGCTCCGGGTCATCGGCAAGGAGGACATCCTCGAACCGCTCAACCGGCAGGCGCTGTCCATCGCGGCCAGGGTGGCCAGGGAAACCGGGACGCTGCTGGCGGGCAACCTGTGCAACACCAACGTCTATGAGCCGGGCTCCCCGGACCTGCCGGAGGTCCGGGCCGCCTTCGAGGAGCAGGTGGCCTGGGCGGCCGAGGCGGGCGCGGACATGATCATCGCCGAGACGTTCAGCTGGCTTGGGGAAGCCCTCCTGGCCCTGGAGGCGATCCGGGCCGCTGGCCTGCCCGCGGTGGTGACCTTCGCGGTGCACCGGGACGGCACGATGCGCGACGGGGGCAGCCCGGAGGATGCTTGCCGCCAGGCGGAGCGGGCCGGAGCCAGCGTGGTCGGCCTCAACTGCATCCGCGGACCGCGCACCATGCTGCCGATACTTGAGCGGGTACGCGACGCGGTGTCCTGCGAGGTCGCGGCCCTGCCCGTTCCCTACAGGACGACCGAGGCGGAGCCGACGATGCAGGCCCTGCGCGATCCCGAGCGGGGCGGCGCGCAGGCCTTCCCGACCGCGCTTGACCCCTTCACCTGCACCCGCCAGGAACTAGGCGAGTTCGCCACGGCCGCGCTCGCGCTCGGCGTGCGCTACCTGGGCGTGTGCTGCGGCGCCGCCCCGCACCACGTCCGGGCCGTGGCTGAGGCGGCCGGCCAGGTCCCGCCGGCCTCCCGCTACTCCCCGGACATGTCCAAGCATTCGTTCCTCGGCACCGATCCCGGCATCGCCCAGGCCTACCAGGACTACGCGGCTCAGCTGTAGATACCGACCTGGACCGCGCGCGAGGTCTGCAGGGCCCGCTCGGCCGCGGCCGCCACCGCGAGCGTGGCGGCCGCGTCCGGCGGCGTGCAGGCCACTGCCGCCGGATCGCGGTCCCTGACCGCGTCCAGGAAGCGGCGCACCGACCGCTCGAACGGATGGGATGCGGCCCGGCGGGTCACCGGCTGGCCCCGGCTCACGCCGGAGAGGGTGAAGTCGGGGTCGAGGGCGAGCCTGAGCGTCGCATCGGACGCGATGATGTCCAGGCCGTAGGTTCCCGGCTGACCCGGCCGGGTCCAGGCGACCACGA
>WNGL01004111.1_pt1 | contig 17511 bp, 18 predicted proteins | sample 5400591 | NCBI WGS metagenome assembly WNGL01 (sample SAMN13153377, study PRJNA577476) | soil metagenome | isolation source: 80 cm soil or saprolite under Garry oak tree replicate 1 | place: USA:California | collected 2016-06-15 | reverse complement strand
CCATTCGGCCGCCGCGGACGCGGCGCGGCGCCTCGAGCAGGCGGTCGACCGCGCGTTCGCGGCGGGCCTGAAGCCGTGCGAGATGGGCGGCCACGATGGCACCCGAGAAATCGCCCGTGCGGTGATGGCGGCGCTGTGACGCGCCGTTGTAGCACGGATGGAGCGGAGCGAAATCCGGGACCCCGCTTACGCTACGCTCCTTGCGGGCTACGGAACTGAGGCTCTACGGCAAGCCCGCGATCGCCCTCGCCGCGCCGGTGAGCTCCAGGATGTGCAGCCCGGTGTTGGCGCGGTCGACCACATAGACGAAGCCGCGCTCGTCGGTCTCGACGTTGTTGCTCTGGATCGCGGTCTTGCAGCGGTCCTGGCCGTTGACCTTGACGCAGCGCGGATCGGTCTTCTCGGTGATCGCCGGGATGAAGAAGCCGGCTTCCTTCGGCCGGTATGGATCGCGCACGTCGAGCGCGCGAACGCCGGCATTGAAGAACGTGATGAACGCCAGCTTCCTGTAGAACACCGGCGCCATGCTTTCGTTCGACGAATGCGCGCCGAAGCGGCCGCCGCGCTCGCAGAAATGCCCGCTCGCCTCCTCGACGGTCCAGTTCGACACCACCATCGGCCGCGTCTCGATCGTCACGTCTGCGAACCACACCATCTGCCGCGCCTCCTGGCATTCGTTCACTAGCGATTCGTCGACGATCATCACGATGTCGCGGGTTGCGCCGAACTTGTCGTGGGCGAATTCCGCGACCGGCATCTTGGGCATCGGAAACGTCGTGTGCGCGCCGACGATCGGCGAGAGCTCGAGCCGCCCGATCTCGGGATAGCGCAGATTTTCCGGCGTCGGCTCCTTGGCGCCGTTCAACAGCTTTGCGCGGTCGACGATCTGCAGGATGCCGCCCTTGTTGGTGCCGTAGCCGAAATAGATGCGGTTGCCCTCGGGCCCCATCGAGATCGGACCGTGCAGCTCGGTCGGCACGGTGCCGGTTGCGCCCGGCTCCTGGCCCGGAAGGCCGAAATCGCGGATTTTTACCGGATGCGCCGGATCGGACAGATCGTAGATTTGCGTCATGCGCCGGGTGCGCCACCCGGGAGCGCCGGAGACCAGATAGGCGATGCCGGTCTCGCATTCCCACCAGCTTTTATGGGTGTCGTTGAGGCCGTCGAGCCGCGTGACGAGCTCAGGCTTGGCCGGATCGACGACGTTCCAGATCTCATGGGCCTGGCCGCCGAACGTGCGCAACAGATAGACGCTATTCGGATCGCCTTTTGGCAGCGCTTTGCCGTCGCACACGCGCACCATTTGCGCGCCGCCCTGCTCGTAGGTCCCTTCCTGGCCGGGAATGTGACGCAGATATTTGGGATGCGCGGCATCGGTCACGTCGAGGATCGAGGTGCCGCTGAACTCGGGCTGACCGGTGAGCGGATTGAGCGGCTTCGGCAGCTTGTCGGTGCCGCCGTGGTGGCCGATATAGGCGATGAAGCGTTCGCCCTGGCGGTGGATGGTCGGCTGATAGGCGCTGCGCGCCTGGAGATCGTCGTAGCCGACGAGCCGCATGTTGCTCGCCTCCGGCGGATCGCCGACCTTCGGCGTTTGCGCGGATGCCGGGGCAACCGCGCAAGCAAACAAGGCACAACAAACAAGCGGAAGGAGGATCGCGCGCACCAAAGTGAGTTCACGCCCGTTCATAACTGCTCCCTCATCGTATGATCATTTGGCTCCGAGCGAGCGCAATCTCCTCCTCTCCCCGCTGGGGAGAGGGATGGGGTGGGGGGCACGACCGCTGTTTTGAGTCGAAGATCGCGATCCCCTCACCCGATCCTCGCCTTCGGCGAGGATCGACCTCTCCCGAGGGGAGAGATAAGAAGCGTGCCTCATCGATCCTCGCGCCAGATGCCGAGCGCTTCCTGGGCCGGGCGGTCCGAGATGCCGAACAGCACGGTTTCGCCTCGCGCGCGGTGCGCGTAACGCTTCCACGGCGGAATGACGAAGATATCTCCGGGCGACCATTCCAGCGTCTCGTCATCAAGCTTGGTTGCGCCTTCGCCTTCGACGCAGACGAAGATCGCGCCGTCGGTCGAACGATACGGCTGGCCCGCAAAGCCCTTGGGCAGCAGTGCGAGATGCGCGCCCATGGTCGGCGTCGCCCAGCCGCCGTTCCAGGGATTGGCGTAGCGCACGCGCGCGCCGTGACAGCGGTCGACGTCGCCTGCGCGCCGCAGCCGCTCGAGGATCGGCCGGGTGCGGGCGTAGGGATAATTGACGATCGGGGTGCGGATCTCGTTGGGAGCCTCGCCCTCGGGCAGCACGCCGGAGCCGAACCGCGCCAGCGAATCCCCGTCCTCGCGCTCGGCCGCCTGGCTTTCCCGGTTCAGGTGCTCGGAGAACGCCGCCTCGAAGAAATTGATCATCGGCAGATCGAGCACGTCGAGCCAGATCATCGGCTGCTTCGAAGTATTGCCGTGGTCGTGCGCGGCCCAATTGGCGGTGATGACGAAATCGCCGGGTTTCATCAATGTCTTCTCGCCCTCCACCGCCGTATAGGCGCCCTCTCCGTCGAGCACGAAACGGATCGCCGAGGCGGAATGGCGGTGGGCGGGGGCGATCTCGCCCGGCAGGATCAGCTGCAGGCCGGCGTAGAGCGTCTGGGTGATGCGCGACTTGCCGCGCAGCGCCGGGTTTTCCAGCACCAGCACCCGGCGCTCCGCCTCCTTCGCCGTGATCAGCTCGCCCGCTTCGGCCACGAACGGCCGCACGTCCTTGAAATGCCAGATCGCCGGCACGCATTGCGTGGCCGGCTCGTCAGGCACGAGGTCGCGCAACACCTCCCACAGCGGCGCCATGTCGTGGGCGGAGATGCGCTCGTAATAGGCGCGCCGGGACGCTTCGACGTTCTTGCTCGCCGCCGGCGGGCCCGACTTCCCGGCCGATTTCCGGGCGCTCGGGACACCCATGGCGTTCCTCCTGTTTTCGTTGACGATTGCCCCGGAGATTACCGCAATAATTTGGGTCTTCAAAACTACGCCGGCAGTGCCACTGCAGTGCCACGAGAACGGCCGCTCCTCGACCGTCAGGCGGGCACGCCCACGCGGGCGATGAATTTGGAAAATGCGGCGAGCTGCTGGGCGATGATTTTTCGCGTCGGCTCATCGGTCAGCACACCCTGGGCCTCATCGACCTTGGTGTTGACGAACGTCACCATGATCTCCGGCTTGTTGAAGACCTGCGCGTCGAGGAACACCATCATCTGCCGCAGGTGATATTGCGCGCGCGCGCCGCCGAGCACGCTCGGCGAGGCGGACTGGATCGCGACCGGCTTGCCGGCGAGCGGCTGGTTGGGGAGCCGCGACACCCAATCGATCGCGTTCTTGAGCACGCCGGGTATCGAATAATTGTATTCCGGCGTGACGAACATGATTCCGCTCGCGGCCCGGATCGCGTCGCCGAGCGCCGTGACCGGCGCCGGGAAGCCCTGCTCGCTCTGCACATCGAAATTGTAGAGCGGCATGGTGCCGATCGGCGGCGAGGGCACGATCGTCATTTCCGCCGGCGCCAGCGCCGGCAGATTGCGCGCCAGCATGGCGTTGTAGGAGCCCCGGCGCAGGCTGCCGCAGATCGCCAAGACGTTGTGTTTGTCGCTCATGATGGCTCGAATCCCCCGCCTCGATGGCTCGAATCCCCCGCCTCGACGCGTTCAGGTGCGGCGCCCGCCCGCTTCCGGCACGAGTGCCTGCACCGAGAAATAGCCGTCGGGGTCGCTCCACACCGCGCCCGTCGTCCAGCCGGCGCCGCGCGCGAGCGCCGCAAAGGATTCGACGGTGTATTTGTAGCTGTTCTCGGTGTGGATGGTCTCCCCGGCGCGAAAGCCGAAGCATTTGCCGAGGATGCGCACTTTTTGCCGCCGCAGGCTGGCGAGATGCATCTCGATCCGGCGCAGCTCGCGATTATAGAAGGCATGATGCTCGAACGCGCTCACGTCGAAATCGCCGGCGAGCTCGCGATTGATGCGCACCAGCAGGTTGCGATTGAACTGCGCCGTGATGCTTTGCGAGTCGTTATAGGCGGCGTGGAGCACCTCCGGGTCCTTGACCAGGTCGACGCCCACCACGAATGCCGCGGCGCGTCCCAGCACGCGTCTGGCGCGGCGCAGAAACCCGGTGACTTCATGGGGCTCGAGATTGCCGATGGTGGATCCGGGAAAGAAGCCGATCCGCGGAGCCGCGCGGATTGCGGCGGGCAATTCGAACGTGCAGGTGAAATCCGCCGCGACCGGCAGCACCTGGAGCGCCGGGAAATCCGCCTGCAGCCGGGCGGCCTCGCCGTTCACGAATTCCGCGGAAATATCCACCGGCACATAGGCGCGCACCGAGGCCATGTGCCGCAGCAGCAGGCGCGCCTTCGCGGTCGAGCCGCTGCCGAACTCGACCAGCGCCGCGCCCGGTTGCGCGAATTGCGCGATGCTCTCGGCGGAGGATTCCAGGATCCGCATCTCGGTCCGGGTCGGGTAATATTCGGGAAGCTCGGTGATCCGTTCGAACAGCCGCGAGCCGGCCTCGTCGTAGAAATATTTCGCCGGCAGGCGTTTCGGCATGGCCGCGAGGCCCGCGAGCACGTCGGCGGCGAACCCGGTCGCGGCATTCCGCGCGGGTTGCGGACGAACGGCAGATCGCGCGAGCGCCGTCATGATCGAGCCCGTGACTGGGATTGGTTCGGACAGGGGCGGTCAGCCGTCGTAATCGGCAAGCCGAACTCCGGTGAATTGCCAGCGGGCGGGCGGATAGAAGAAATTGCGATAACTCACGCGACTGTGGCCTGCAGGAGTCGCCAGCGAACCGCCCCGCAGCACCATCTGGTTGACCATGAACTTGCCATTGTATTCGCCGAGCGCGCCGGCCTCCGCCAGGAACCCAGGATAGGGCCCGTAGGCACTGCGCGTCCACTGCCAGGCAACGCCCTCGGCGTTCGAAAGTTCACCGGTGCGCGCCGCGATCTCCCACTCGAACTCGGTCGGCAGATGCTTGCCGGCCCACCGCGCGAAGGCGTCCGCCTCGTAATAGCTTATATGACATACCGGCGCGTCGGGATCGAGCGGCTTGAGCCCGCCGAGCGTCATCGTCAGCCATTGGCCGTCGCGTTCCTGCCAGTAGCCGGGCGCAATCCAATCCTCCGCTTCGACGCTCGCCCAACCGTCCGAGAGCCACAACGAGGCCGTCCGATACCCGCGATCGTCCATGAATGCCAACCATTGCGCATTGCTGACAAGCTCGCGGGCAATGCGCACGGGGCCGACCAGAGCCCGGTGCGCCGGGCGCTCGTTGTCGAACGCAAAGCCTTCGCCATCGTGCCCGACGCTGTAAATGCCCTGCGCGAACGCGAGGAAGCCGCCTGCACCGCCGCGAGTTTCGGGCGGGCGCCATCCGGCGTCATAGGCCGGCGCCGTGGGGTTCTGGGCGAAAGCGTGGAGAATATCCGTCAGCATGAGCTCCTGGTGCTGCTGCTCGTGATTGAGGCCGATCTCGAGGATCCGCAGCATGTCACCGAGCTGCCGCGCGCCCGCCTCGGTAATCAGGCAGTGCACGGCGCGATCGACATGGGCGCGATAGGCGCCGACTTCCGCGGCGTTCGGGCGCGTGATGAGGCCGCGCCTGGGGCGCGCATGTCTCGGGCCCGCGGCGACATAATAGGAGTTGAACAAATATGCGAACCGCGGATCGAACACCCGGTACGCCGGGGCGTGCGGAATGAGCAGAAACTGCTCGAAGAACCAGGTGGTGTGCGCGCGGTGCCATTTGACCGGGCTCGCGTCGGGCATCGATTGCACCGCCTGGTCCTCGGCCGAGAGCGGCGCGGCGCGGCGCTCGGTCTCGCTGCGTACCGCGTCGTAAGCCGCGAGCCAAATCGCGCGCGCATCCGAGCGGGCGGGGCCGGTCCCGGCCTGCCCGGAAAATTCGCGTCCAAGTCCGGCATATGCAGACACGCTATCCTCCAGCCGCAATGTGCGATCGGCCACGACGAGAACCGCCTGCCATGTCGATTGTTCCTGAAATAGCCAGCGAACGGCGGACCTAAGACGATCAACGAGCAGTCGACGAACTTGGCATCTGTGTCAGGCGTCTCGCGATTGTAAGCTGCCCTGCGTTCACATTCGCGCTAGCGGGATCCCCAAAAATTATCCTACACTTCCTCGTTTGAAACAGCGGCCCGTGCCCGCGCTGCAATCGTGCGCCGGCCCGCTTCCTTGGGGAAACCATCATGACCGGCGGGCGTCCCTGGTACAGCGTGCTTTACGTTCAGGTGATCATCGCGATCCTGATCGGGATCCTGGTCGGCTATTTTTTCCCCGGAACCGGGGTCGCGCTCAAGCCGCTCGGCGACGGCTTCATTCAGCTCATCAAGATGATGATCGCGCCGGTGATCTTCTGCACCGTCGTTCACGGCATCGCCTCGATGAGCGACTTGAAGAAGGTCGGGCGGGTCGGCGTCAAGACGCTGGTCTATTTCGAGGTGGTGTCGACGCTGGCGCTCGTCATCGGGCTGCTGGTCGGCGAGATCGTCCGGCCGGGCAGCGGCTTCAACATCGATCCGGCTTCGCTCGACCCCAAGGCGGTTTCCTCCTACGTCACGCGCGCCAAGGAAGAGGGCATCGTCGCGCATCTGTTCGCGATCATTCCCGACACCTTTCTGGGAGCCCTGGCGCGCGGCGATCTCCTGCAGGTGCTGCTGGTTTCCATCCTTTCCGGCTTCGCCATCTCGCGGATGGGCGAGCTCGGCGAGCGCGTTACCCACGCGATCGACATCGCCGCCAAGGTGTTCTTCCGCATCATCCACATCATCGTGCGGGCGGCGCCGATCGGCGCCTTCGGCGCGATGGCGTTCACGATCGGCGCCTATGGACTGGGGTCGCTATGGAACCTGCTGCAGCTGATCGCCACGTTTTATCTCACCGCGCTGTTGTTCGTGCTGATCGTGCTCGGCACGATCGCGCATCTCAGCGGATTCTCGATCCTGCGCTTCATCGCCTACATCAAGGACGAGCTGCTGATCGTGCTCGGCACGAGCTCGTCGGAAACGGTGCTGCCGCAGATGATGGAGAAAATGGAGCGGCTGGGCGCCTCGCGTTCGGTCGTCGGTCTGGTGATCCCGACCGGCTACAGCTTCAATCTCGACGGCACGAACATCTACATGACGCTGGCCAGCCTGTTCCTGGCGCAGGCAACCAATACGCACCTCACCCTCGGCCAGGAACTGGGGCTGCTGCTGATCGCCATGATCACCTCGAAGGGAGCCTCGGGCGTGACCGGGGCCGGCTTCGTGACGCTCGCGGCGACGCTGGCGATCGTGCCGGACATCCCGATCCAATCGCTGGCGATCCTGGTCGGGATCGACAAATTCATGAGCGAGTGCCGCGCGCTGACGAATCTGGTTGGCAACGGGGTCGCGACCGTCGTGATCAGCCGCTGGGAAGGCGAGCTCGACACCGCCAAGCTCGATCAGGTCATGGCCCACCCGATCAAGGTCGGCGAGGAGTTGGAGCCCACCCCGGCTTAGGCGCCGATGGGCCGCGACCCTTGCCCGACGCTCCGCCCGGTTGACCGGCCGCCTCGGCGACGGGCCAATCGCGCATCGGATCGTCTGTGCGGTTCGATTCGGATAATGGTTGGGGGCGGCAGGATCGGACCACTTTGGTTTGGCGCCGCCTAGAATGCGAGACTCGGTGCAAATCGAAACCGGCAGCAGCGCTATAGCCACTCTTTCCATTTGAAAAACAGATACGGCAGCACCGCGACCATCAACATCAGGCCGAGTGCGGCGGGATAGCCGAACGGCCACTCGAGCTCGGGCATATTCTTGAAATTCATGCCGTAGATCGAGGCCACCAGCGTCGGAGGCATCAGCACCACCGCGGCAACCGAAAAAATCTTGATGATGTTGTTCTGTTGCGCCGAGGTCAGCTGCAGATGCGCTTCCAGCGCGGATTTCACCAGCTCGAGAAGGTTATCGATGCTCTCGACCACGCGGATCACGTGATCCTGAACGTCGCGAAAATATGGATGCATGGATGGACCAATCAGCGGGACATCGAATCGCATCATGCGGTTGCATACTTCCTGCAGCGGCTGGACCGTCCGGCGCATCTGCAGGAGTTCGTGCCGCAGCTCGTAGATGTGTTGGACATCCGGCCGGCTCGCGCCTTCGGAGAAAACGGCGCCTTCGACGGCATCGAGCTCGGTTTCGAACTCGTGAACGATCGGGAAAAAATTGTCGACGATGAAGTCCATGACCGAATAGACGACGAAACTCTCGCCCATCGACAGCATCTTGGGCGCGCCCTCGCAGCGGGCGCGCACCTCGCGGTAGCCGGTGGTCGACCCGTGTCGGACCGTCACCACGTAACCCCGGCCGGCGAAAATATGCGTCTCGCCGAATTGAATCTTGCGATCCTGAAGCTGTGCCGTGCGCAGCACGATGAACAGCGAGTCGCCGTAGATTTCGAGCTTCGGCCGCTGATGCGCCGAATGTGCATCCTCGACCGCGAGATCATGCAATCCGAACCGCTGCTGGACGGTGCGCAGCAAGACCTCGTCCGGCTCATGCAGCCCGATCCAGACGAAACGCCCCTGGCCCGCATCGACGGTTCCGGCCTGTTCCAGATCGACATCGGCGACACGGCAGCCGTTTTGATATGCTGCACAGTTGATCACCATGCTCATCGTTTCCTCCGCGCGTTCAGGCGTTTCGGTTCCCAGCCATGGTACCATGGAGCCCTTGCCGTGACCTGAGCCCGTTGTTCTATCGGGGAACGAGCAGGGACCCGTCATTTGCGCCATGCGGCTCGGCGCCTAGCTAGGTATTCGCCCTATGCGGGATCCCTGCCTGGTTGACCGGCCGGGTCCGCCGCGGGACAATCCTGCAAGACGCGGCTCGGCCGGCCAAGGACCTGATCCTCAACCCCGCAGGCTATCACCACAACATGATCCAATCCGTCACATCGCGGCGACGTGAGGCCAACATGCGTTACGCCATCGTCCTCATCCTGGCCTGGGCGAGCATCGATGCGGCGCTCGCCGCCGAGCAGGCGATCGAGCTCAAGCGCGCACCCGGGGTCGAGCGAGTGGAGGCCAATTGCGGCTCCTGCCACAGTCTCGACTACCTGCCGATGAATTCCCCGTTCCTCAACGCGGCGTCCTGGCAGGCCGAGGTCAACAAGATGATCAATGCCTTCGGTGCGCCCATCGACGAAGCCGACGCGAAGATCATTACCGAATACCTGATCAAGAACTACGGCGGGTGAGGCGTCGGGCCAGCGCGAGCACGGCCATGATGGAGCTGTACGAGATCGTCCTTCGGCTCACGGCCGCCACTCTGATCGGCGCCGTGATCGGCCTCAATCGGGACCTGCACGGCAAGCCGACCGGCATGCGCACGCTGGGGCTCGTCTGCCTCGGCTCGGCGCTGATCGTGATGGCAACCGACGGTTTCGCGCCGACGGTGTCGGCGCATTGGGACGCAAGGAGCCGCACCATCCAGGGGCTGATCACCGGCATCGGATTCCTCGGCGGCGGCGTCATCGTACGCAGCAATACCGAGGAAATGCGGGTCCGCGGCTTCACCACGGCGGCCTGCATCTGGCTCACGGCCTGCATCGGCGTCGTCTGCGCGATCGGCGCCTGGGTTCCGATCTTGGTGACGCTGGCGTTGATCTTTCTGCTTTTGGTTTTCGGCGGGCCGGTAGAAAAGTTCCTGCATCGCCAGCTCGGTTCATCGGACGACGAGTAGCGCCGAAGATTGCCGAAGATTGCCGCGGGCGGGCTGCAAACGACCGCCGCGGCCGTCGCGAAACCGCCGGAAATTTTTCCGATTGCATCGAGCCGACCGCCTCGGTCGCGCCCGGGCGGTCGGAAAGCCCGGCCTTGTCGCGGTCTCGCCGTTCTCCCGTCCCAATTGGCTTGCAGTAGCACGCCGGGATCAGCGCGCCGATCCGGCGCGGCAAGGGAGCTTGGGAATGCAGCGTGTTGCTGCCTCGGCCGCCGCTCTCGTTGCGCTCGCGGCAACATTATCCACGGCCGTAGCCGCCGATCTTGGCCGGCGCCCTCCGCCGCCCGAGGCGCCCGTCTATGCGCCCGTGCCGTATTACGGCTGGACCGGCTTCTATGTCGGCCTCAACGGCGGCGGCGCCTGGGGCGGCCGCTCCCGGTTCGATTTCCCGGGCAGCCCGCCCGCGTCGTTCGACGTGTCGGGCTGGCTCGCGGGCGGAACGCTCGGCTTCAATTACCAACTGGGCCATTTCGTCCTCGGGGTCGAGGGCGACTTCGACGGATCCGACATTCGCGGGAGCAGCGCATGTCTCGGAGCCTTTGCGTGTCAGACCCGGACCGACTGGCTCGCCACGGCGCGCGGCCGCATCGGGTATGCGTTCGATCGTTTCCTGCCCTATGTGACCGGCGGCCTCGCGGTCGGAAACCTGACCGCCGGCGTTCCGGGCATCGGGTCGGCGACCAGCACCCGCGCCGGCTGGACCGTCGGCGCCGGCATCGAGCTCGCCCTGACCGGGAATTGGACCGCGAAAGCCGAGTACCTCTACGTCGATCTCGGCAGCTTCGATTGCGGCACTTGCGGCGGGGTGCTGCCGCCGAGCATCGGCTTCGCCACCAATGTGTTCCGCGTGGGCGTGAACTACCGGTTCTGAACCGCAGCGCGAGACCTCCAGGCCCAGGGTATTCCAACGTGAGGGAGCGCACGTTCGTGGCGGAGGACCCGTGGTAACACCAGACGCAAAATTGCCATGATCCGGTCAAACGAAACGTGAATGCTCGCGGACAGACCCGCGAGAGGAGGCACTGGGATGGCTTCGCCGCAACGGAACGCCGCCATTGACGCTGCTCGCCGGCTGCTTGCGGACTGCATGTTGTTCCGCGGCCTGGTGGAGAACGAGCGTGACGCCGTCGTGGCCCGAGCACGCCTGCGCCATTTTGCTGCCGGCGAGACCATTTTTCTCATGGGGTCTCCGGGCGACAGCATGATGGCGGTGCTCAGCGGCCAGATCCGGATCAGCGTACCCTCGCCGGAAGGCCGGGAGATCGTGCTTGCGATCTTTCAGCCTGGCGAAGTGTTCGGGGAAATCGCCCTGCTCGACGGCAAGGAGCGCACCGCCGATGCCCGGGCGATGACGGCGTGCGAACTGGCGATCCTCGAGCGCCGGGACGTGTTCGCCTTCCTGGAGCGCAAGCCCGATGCGTGGCCCAGGCTCGTCGAAGTGCTGTGCGACCGGCTGCGCACCACCGACCAGCACATCGCCGAAGTGGCGCTGCTGCAATTGCCGGTCCGGCTGGCCAAGGCGCTGCTGCGAATGGCAGACTCCGAGGCGAATGTCGCAAAGGGTTCCGCGACCGTTCAGCTGTCCCAGCGCGAACTCGGCAACATCGTCGGGGCGGCGCGCGAGAGCGTCAACAAATGCCTGCGTGAGTGGCAGCGCTCCGGCCTGGTGCGCATCGAAGGCACCTCGATCACCATATCGAATCGGGCAACCCTCCAGGGCGTCGCCGAGCAAGGCTGAGACCGGCCGCCGGCCGACCGGTCCCGGGTTGCGGGTCCGGTCGCCTCGAAAAACCGAGCACATTCAAGCCTTCACCGCCGACTTGCGGGCGGCGACCGCCGCGTTTTCCGCCGCGGGCCGCTTTTTCCACAGCCCCCAGTTCCCACCGACGGGTGTGACCTAGGTCACAGGGGCTCGAGCCCAAGGTCCTGCATTCTCCACTCAATGGGGAAAGGCGCACCGCTTCCCGCGCCTCAAGAATCGCTTTAAGGTTGAAAAAAATGACGCACGGGTACGGAGGTTCCACGACCGTGATTGGGGAAGGTGCGCCGTCCGAACCCCCCGCCGTGGAGGTTCGAACCACTCGCTGGAAACCCAGCGCCGCCATAACGGTGCAGTTTTGGGGAGTTCGCGGGAGCCTCGCTTGCCCGGAGCCCGAGGTTGCGCGCTACGGCGGCAACACTTCCTGCGTGGAAGTGCGCTGTGGCGATCGGGTGCTCATTTTCGATGGCGGCACCGGCTTGCGGCCGTTGGGCAACCTGCTGGCGGAATCCGGGCGGCGGACCGATGCCGACCTGTTCTTCAGCCATTTCCATATCGATCATGTCTGCGGGCTGCCGTTCTTTGCGCCGATGTACGATGCGAGCACCCGGTTGCGGTTATGGGGCGGCAATCTGCTGCCCTCGCGCCGGATCGTGCAGGCGATCGGCCAGATGATGTCCGAGCCGCTGTTCCCCATGGGTCCGGACTCCTTCAAGGCCGGCATCGAGTATCACGACTTTTACGCCGGCGACGTGCTCAAGCCGCATCCCGGCGTGACCTTGCGGACGGCGCCGCTCAATCACCCGGGCGGCGCGACCGGGTACCGGCTCGAATACGGCAAGAGCGCGATCGCCTACATCACCGATACCGAGCATCGACCAGGTGCGCTCGACAAGAACGTGTTGCAGCTCGCGCGCGACGTCGATCTGATGATCTATGATTGCAACTACACCGAGGAGGAATACCCGGCCCATGTCGGCTGGGGACACTCGACCTGGCAGCAAGGGGTGCGTCTGGCGAATGCCGCCGATGCCAAGCTGCTCGCCATTTTTCATCACGATCCGGATCATATCGACGACCGACTCGATCGGATCGGTCGAGATGCGAAGGCGCAACGCCCGGGGACCGTGGTTGCAGCCGAGGGCATGACATTGCGCTTCTAGATTGCGCTTCTAGTGCGCTTCTAGATTGCGCTTCTAGATAGCTCCAGCCGCGACACCCCCGACGAGATTTGCTTTTGCCGGTGCGCTTGCCCCGCCGGCCGCAGCCTGAATTCCATCGCTTGGCAGATCGATCCCGCCGGCGTTGCCCGGCCGGCGGATTTTTTCCGGCCGTGTGATTTGCCTCACAAAGGCTCGGGCCGATCCCGCTCTATGGTGGCGCCACGATTCGAGCCATCCGAACGGACCCCGAACCGGAGGATCCAATGCGATCGTCAGCTCGACACCTTCACGACTTCCCGGAGCAGTTCTCTGCCGGCGGTGCCCGTGGCTTCGCCGCTCGGCTGAACCATGCTGCGGACGGATGCAACAGGCTTCTCGCGCAGGTCCTGGAGACTCTGCACGGCTGGCAGATCCGCCAACCCGAGCGCGAGATTCACCGCTATCGCCATTTGGCTCGCTCGGTCTCGAATTAGGAGGGACGATCGACCGGCGCGGAGATCGCCGATGCGCCGACCGCGCGTCGGGAATTCCGGAGCCGGCGCAACAAGCAGGGGGCGGACGAAGCGCACCAGAAACAAGTAGGAGTATCCGATGCCGACGCTCTCGATCACTCCCAGGATGTATTTCGCCGCTTGGCAAAGCGGGAACAGAAGCTTCGCCGTGGACGCGCTGATCGCACTCGTCGTCCTCGGCCTGGTTGTCTTTGCGATGATCGCGCTGGTCGCACTGCTCGGCAGCGCCGATCCGAACACGGCGGCCGCAGCTGCCGCGGACGGTCCCATGGTCATCCTGCCGCCCTGATAGCGGCACGAGCGGTCGCAATCGGCGCCGCCGAGCAGGTTCGCTCGGCGGCGTTTGCTAGACGCGCGCGCGCCTCGCGGGAGCCTGGGTGAAAGCCGGAACTTATTTTCCGACAAGGCGTTAGTCCGCGTCCCGAGTTCGCACAAGGCAGCGCGATGGTTCTGCACGACGCGAGGCGGAGTCGCACGACGCGCCTCGACAAGCCTCCCATTCACAAACGCATTCTCAACGCGCTCGGCCCGGGTCTCATCACCGGCGCGTCCGATGACGATCCCAGCGGCATCGGGACCTATTCGCAGGCGGGCGCTCAGTTCGGATTCTCCATCGGCTGGACCATGCTGTTCAGCTATCCGCTGATGGTAGCCATTCAGGAGACCAGCGCCCGGATCGGCCGCACCACCGGCCACGGCATCGCCGGCACGATCCGGGAGCATTATCCCGGCTGGCTGGTCCACGCGGTCGTGGGGCTGCTGTTTCTCACCAACACCATCAACATCGGCGCGGATCTCAGCGCCATGGGCGACGCGATCCAACTGCTGATCGGCGGATCTCGCGCCGTCTATGTGGTGCTGCTGGCGGCGATCTGCGCCGGCCTGGAGATCTTCGTGTCCTACGCCCGCTACGCGCCGTTCCTCAAATGGATGACGCTGTCGCTGTTCGCGTATTTCGCGGCGTTGCTGGTGGTCAAGCTCGATTGGCTCGAGCTCGTGCGCGGCCTGCTCGTGCCCAGCTTTTCCTCCGATTCCCAATTCTGGACCACCGTGGTGGCGTTGCTGGGCACCACCATCAGCCCGTATCTATTCTTCTGGCAGGCCGCCCAGGAATGCGAGGACATCCGCGCGCATCCCGGGCGGCAGGCCCTGACCAAAGCGCCGCGCCAGGGCGCCTCGGCCATCGACCGCATTCGCGCCGACACCTATATCGGCATGGCGGTATCGAACCTCGTCGCGCTCGCGATCATCGCCACGACCGCGGCAACGCTGCACCCGGAGGGAATACACGACATTCGCACTTCGGCCCAGGCCGCGGCGGCGCTCAAGCCGCTGGCGGGCAATTTCGCCTTCGTTCTGTTCGCGTTGGGGATCGTCGGGACCGGCATGCTCGCCATTCCCGTGCTGGCCGGCTCGACCGCCTACGCTCTGGCCGAGGCGCGAAAATGGCCGATCGGCCTCGCCAAACAGCCGCAGCACGCGCGGGCGTTCTACGGCACCATCGCGATCGCCACGATGTGCGGCGTGCTGCTCAATTTTCTTCCCGTGGATCCCATCCGGGCGTTGTTTCTGAGCGCCGTCGTCAACGGCATCGTCGCCGCGCCGGTGATGGCGATCATCATGCTGATGGCGACGAGAAAACGCATCATGGGGCGTTTCGTCATCGGCCGCGGGTTGCAGATCTTAGGCTGGACCGCGACCGCCGTGATGGCGGCCGCCTCCGCTGCCATGGTTCTGGCGGCAGTTCTCTGAACATTACCGCGTATCCTTGCGTAAGCTCCCGATCCGTCGCCGCATTCCGCCACGGCGGAAATTTGCTTCCTCCCGGGCTCGATCGATCATGATTGATTGGCGCCTGCGGGCCTTCTACGGTTGGTACGTCGTTTACGCCGTCGGCTTCGTGCTGATGACGACCTCGGGCCTGGCTTTCTACAACCTTTCGGTGCTGCTCGACGCCTTCGTGGCCGAGCGCGGGTTTCCGGTAGCGCTCACGAGCGGCGCGACCGCGAGCTTCTTCATCGCCTCCGGCGCGGGCGGCGTGTTCGCCGGGCGGCTGATGGATCGCATCGATGCCCGCCTGATCATGATCTTCGGAGCTTGCGTGAGCGCGATCGCGCTCGGCTCGCTTTCCCTGCTGCAGCGGCCGTGGCAGCTCTATGCGTTCCATCTGGTGTACGGCTTCTGTTATGGCTTCTGCGGCTTGGTGCCCGCGACGACCATCGTGGCGCGATGGTTCGAGGCGCGCCGGGCGCTCGCTCTCTCCATCGCCTCGACCGGCCTGTCGCTTGGCGGCGTGCTGATCACGCCGCTCTGCGCCTTCCTGATCCAGCGCTGGGGCATCGCCGGGGCCGCGCCCTGGCTCGGGCTCACGTTCTTTCTCGGCGTCGTGCCGGTGACGGCAGCGGTCGTGCGATCGAGCCCGCAGGAGATGGGGCTCGTGCCGGACGGATCGAAATTCGCGCAGCGCGGCTCGAGCGTCGCGCTGCCGCGCAGCGTATCCTACGCGCAGGCCCGCCGCAGCCGGTTCTTCCTGGGCGTCACCGCCGCGTATCTGTTCGGCCTGGGCGCGCAGGTCGGCGCCATCACCCATTTGTTTCGGCTGGCGAGCACGCGCGAGAGCCCCGGCATCGCCGCGCTGGCATTGGCGCTGCTGGCGAGCGCCAGCGTGGTCGGCCCGGCTCACCGGCGGCTGGCTGCTGCTCAAGCTGCCGACCCGCGCGTTCGCGGTCGGCATGCTGCTGGCGCAAGCGCTGGCGCTCGCGCTGCTCGCGTTCGCGGCCAAGAGCCTGCTTCTGGTGGGCGCCGTGCTGTTCGGCATCACGGTGGGCAACGTGCTGATGCTGCAGCCGTTGCTGCTCGCCGAGGCCTTCGGCACGCGCCATTATGGCCGCATCTATTCGGTGTCGAACCTCATCACGGCGGCGGGCGTGGCGGGCGGCCCGGCGCTGATCGGGGTGATCTATGAGGCGAGCGGCGGCTATACCCTGCCCTATCTGGTCGTCTCCGCCGCGTCCGCCCTGAGCTGCGCGATCCTGCTGCTCGCGGGGAGGACGCAGGACGTCCCGAGGTAAAGCCGGGGGCATATGAGCGGCAAGCGATCTTGCTACTCACGACGCGCGGCCGGAGAAAAGGGATTCAGGTTACGGACACCGAGCTGCTCGAAATCTCGAACGTTGCGTGTCACGACAATGAGGTTATGCGCTTCGGCCGTCGCGGCGATCATTGCGTCCTCATGAAGGGCTCGCGGCCGGCGATGCATGAGGCGCGCCCAAAGTCGGAAGCTGCGTGCATCCATAGGCAGCACGTTGTACGTATCAGTGATAAGGTCGAGCCATGCTTCGATTTCTAGGGCTTTGACCGAATCTTGCTCGCGCGTGATCTCGATTCCAGCCTGAATCTCACCGATCGTGACCGCAGAGACATGAAGCTCAGAATCGGACACGCTGCGTAACCAGGCGAGGACGGCTGCGTGCGGGCGCACCCGGCGAAGCTCCGACACTACGTTGGTATCGAGGAGAAACACGAGATTTAGGCAAACCTGAGGGGTGCTCGACGGCGCCGGCGACCGCGTGGCGGCACCGGAATGTCCGCTCGCGGCTTATCGGCCAGAAGCAAGTCTTTCAGCGTGGGGCGAGCAGACCGTTGCAGCCGCCGCCAGTCCCTCACGGGCACGAGGACAGCGGTTTCTGCGCCGCGTTTGGTCACCAGCTGTGGCCCCTCGCGCAGACAGGTGTCGAGCAACTCGCTAAAACGCGCCTTGGCGTCCTGTACGGGCCAATTTCGCATGGCTTCCAATCGCAGGAGAATATGACTAGTCATATATCTAGTCCGAATAAGGGAGATGGTCAAGGTGAAACTCGGCTTTTGCGAGCGAGTGCTACTCCTCTTGAGCTGATACATGGGAGAGTGCGATGCCGCAGGTAGCGATCATCGGAGCCGGGCTGATCGGGCGATCGTGGGCGATCGTATTCGCGCGCGCCGGATGGGACGTCGCGCTTTACGATTCCGCGCCGGGTCAAGCCGAGCACGCGAACGCTGCGATCGAGGCGAGCTTGGCGGATCTCGCCGCCCAGGGCTTGCTCGACGATCCGGGCGGAGCCGCCGCGCGCGTGCGCGTCGCGGCGGACTTGCCTGCGGCGGTCGAGCGCGCCGATTTCGTCCAGGAGAACTTGCCCGAGACGGTCGAGGCCAAGACGGCGATCTTCCGCGAGCTCGACCGGCTCGCGCCGAACCATATCGTGCTCGCCTCCTCCACTTCCG
>WNGL01004408.1_pt1 | contig 17520 bp, 16 predicted proteins | sample 5400591 | NCBI WGS metagenome assembly WNGL01 (sample SAMN13153377, study PRJNA577476) | soil metagenome | isolation source: 80 cm soil or saprolite under Garry oak tree replicate 1 | place: USA:California | collected 2016-06-15 | reverse complement strand
GTCGCGTCGCGGCGGCCGCGGCTACACCTGCGCGATGCGGCGGCCGAAGGCCTCGACGTCGTTCCGGTCGGTGAATTCGATGACGGCGCGTGGATCCGTGGGGCCACGCGTGATCAGCATGATGAAGCGGATCATGAGCGGTCGAAGAAACGGTAGCGCGGGTAGTCGAGCTTGCCAGCAAAGACCGCTAGCAGCCCCGGCTGCCACCGGATGCGCTCGAGGAACTTGCGTAAGTAGGGGTTGGTCTCCGGCCGGTTCTTGTCCGGCTTGCGGGCGACGATGTTGACCGAGAAGAATACATTCGGCTTCGCGGCCAGCTGGTCCGCGCGCGCGTCGATGAATTCGTGGATCGCCTTGCTGTGTCGGCCGCGGCGGATGCTGGCGCCGACGACGATCTTGTCGTAGTCGTCGAAGTAGATGCCATCCGCATCGGACACCGAAACGATTTGCACCTGCGCACCCGACGGCTCGATCGCCTGCCGCAGGCGCTGGCAGATCTTCAGCGTGTGCCCGTCGGTCGTCGAATAGACGATGAGTATGCGCGGCATCCGTACCCCCAGTCGGCTCCCGCGTTTCGACTCGCGCGTGGGATCTACGCCCTGGTTGGCCCGACCTGCATATGTACATGGTCCTGATGCGCCTGGCGGAGGGTTCCGCCCGGTTCGTCGACGTAGTCCGGGTGGATCACGAACCCGCCGCGGTCGCCAATGTCCTTGGGCGGCCAGCGGTTCGCCGGCCCGATGCCGTTACACTCGCACTCGTACGTCCCGAAGCGGAAAGCTGTCCGGAACAGGAGGTAGGCGAGGGGGTCTACTGCCGGATCGAGCCGCATCGCCGCCCCGGTGCTGGGCAGGTTGCCCCAATCCGCCAGCACGCGTTTGTCGAAGGAGACCCCACCGCTCGTGCCCTGGACGCCCGAGAAGTCGAGTGCACGTCCCTGGTTGTGACAGTCGTTCGGCGGCCCTTTGCCGTGCCCGATTCCCTTGTGCAGGATCGTGGAGATGTCCGGCTCGGACGAGTTGAGCCAGCGAGTCAGGCGATACAACGCGATGAGCATACGCTGATCAACGTTGTCAATCCGCGTTTGATGGGCCGAGTCGTTGTCGTAAGCGATGCCGTTGATCGAAGTCGGCTCGACGACGACACGGGTTCCTGGTTGCGGCGACGTGATACCCGTCCGCCAGTCGCCGGAGTAGGGTGTGCTCGACGCCTTCAGCTGCAGCGTGCCGTTCTGGATGAGGTAGCCCATGACCGTGTTTGCCTCGGAGAGCGTGAGCGCGCGCGCCGGCTCGAGCATCGCCGCCGGGACCGGCTCGAGCTGCAGTGAGGCGATGGCGCTCTCTTCGTCGACTCTGTCCAGGTCGAGGTTGAAGCGGCGATAGCTGGACCCTTTGAAGAAATAGGCCTTGCTGCCGCCCTGATACAGCGCGGCGTCGACGCCATCGTCCCAGAGGCCTTGCCAGTTACCGGCGATCTCCCTCGGGCCGAGGTCTACCCTGTCGCCCGTGATGTCGTACCGGAGGTATTGGGGCCCGCGAAAGAAGTAGATCTTGCCGCTGCCCCAGTTTACGGCGGCGTCGATAGGCTCGGACCCGAGACCGGCCCAGAACGATGCAGTCTTGAATGGAGCATTGGGCGGCAGGTAGTCCGCTTCGACCCCCTCATCGCCGTTGCTGCCGAGCTCGTAACGGACGTACTCGTCGGCGTAGAAGAAGTAGGCCTTGCCGAATCCCAGATGAACGGCCGCGTCGGGGGTCTGGTTCCGGACGCGCGGCCAGTTGCCGGTGAGCGAGAGGTTGGCCTGCTCCACTTGCCCGGTCTCGAACGCGAAGCGCGTGTAGGTCGTTCCCCGGAACACATATGCTTTGCCATTCGGGAGAGCGATTGCGCTGATGCCGCGGCTCATGAGTTGCTCCTTGAGTACCCCTTCGTCGTGAGCGACTGGTCATGAACGCGCACGCGAACGAGGGGGCCCTCGATCACGTTGCTGTGCTCTATCACCGCGGATCATCCGTGCGGGCCAAGGCCGCTCAGCCAGGGCCACTCATGAGCGGAGAGCCCTGGCCGAGCAGCACTCAACCTACGGCGTCATTCGCACTTCGCGCCGGAGGCAGGCAGCGTATCGATCAGTGGCGCGGCTGCGGCGCGGCCTCGGCGCGGCCCTGCGCCGCGGCACCCACTCCGAGACCGAGCTGCGACAGCAGCATCGCCGAGTCGAAGTAGATCTTGCATTCGGCAATCTTCCCGTTGCGGAATCGGAACACCTCGACGCACGGAACTTCGGACCGGCGCCCGGTCGCGGCGATCTCACCGGTCGGGCCCTTCAGCGGACCGGACTGGGTGCCGCGGCCGGTGAACTCGGCGATGACGTTGTCGCCCTGCGCGGTGACGCTTGTGACCTCGCACTTCGCGTCCGGGAAGGCCTTGATCCACATTTCGGCGTCCTCGCGGAAGCCTAGCTTCGTGCCGAAGGGCACGTTCGCAATCCGCGCGTCGGGATGTGCCAAGGACGCGAGGCGATCCAGGTTCTTCGCGTTGAAGGCATCGAACGCTTGCCGCACGATTGCGGCGAGATCCACGGTGGCCATGATTGTTCCCCCTTGTTGACTATGTAATTGCTAGGAGGAGGACGGTCGAAACTCCATATCCACAAGGGCCGACGCCTATCTGGAGTCGACGTGCAGCTTCCCCTTCGTCTGCTCCCCTGCTCGGCCCTCCACGGACCAAGGCGCCACTTGCAGGTCTGGAGGCACCGCGCGTCGGGACACTCGCAGAGATCGGCAGCCGCTGCATGGTCGCCAGAGGATCGTTCCAGGAAGGGAGCGCAAACATGAGCCGGGACCCTGTCACTCCGTCGAGCAGCTCGCCCGCCACTATCAGGACGTGGCGGACGGGCGGGCGCATCCGGGACGCGAGAGCGATCAGAGCAAACCCGAGCCATCGGGTAGCGCTCCGGCGCCCTCGAGACGTACCGCCGCTGCGCAGCTGACCTCCGGCAGGTGCTGGAGGAGCTCCGGCGCGACGAGGAGGCCCGACAGTTCACCGCGTCCGGCCTGGTCGTCGCCGCCAGCGGCGCGCCGTGGATGCCTCTCGAGATGCGCCGGGGGCTCTCCGAGGCGCGCCACTACCTCGACGGCCGCGCAGTTCGTCGGGGGACCTTCTCGAGCTCCTCCTCCCCGGAGGGCGGGTGCTCCGAGGCCGATACGAGTGGGACTCGGACGGCGGAGACCCCTTCAGACGCGATCCTGGACCCCCTTCACGCCCGCGACGTGGGCGCAGTGGGCGCAGCAGAAGAACTTGCCGCCGGACTCTACACCGTGCCCGATGACGTGGCAGCCGCAGTGCTCGCAATGGGGAGCAAGTGCCTGGATGGCGCACTCGAAGCTGTCGAAGACATGATGAGCACCCGCCGCCACCACCTCGAACGCCTTGTCGTACTGGTTCCCGCACACTTCGCAGTTTCCGTTCATGACGGCCTCCTCGTGTCGAACCTGATACCGCGGCTCACGAAGCCGCGCAGTTGCCGTAGGGATGCATGCTGGGGATCCAGGGTGCACGTCGTGGACGCCGGCGCCATCCTGAACCGGGCCGGGCGAAGTCCCTGCCTACGGAAGGGTGTGACATGGCGAACAAGATGAGGGCGGTGCAGGTGGCGAGGGCCGGAGGTCCGTTCGAGCTCGTCGAGAGGCAGGTGCCGGAGCCCGCGGCCGGGGAGGTCCGCATACGGGTGGAAGCGTGCGGGATCTGCCACAGCGATGCGATCGTGAAGGCGGGCGTGTTCCCTGGCCTCACGTTGCCGCGCGTGCCGGGGCACGAAATCGCCGGACGTGTCGACGCAGTGGGCGCGGGCGTGGCGGGCTGGAAGCCGGGCGACCGCGTCGGCGTGGGCTGGCACGGCGGCCATTGCTTCCGGTGCACCGCCTGTCGGAAGGGCTGGTTCATCAACTGCGAGCGGGCGCGCATCACCGGGATCAGCTTCGACGGCGGCTACGCGGAGTACGTGGTCGTGCCGCAAGAAGCCGTGGCGCGGATTCCGGACGAGCTCGAAGCCTCGGCGGCGGCGCCCCTCTTGTGCGCGGGCATCACCACCTTCAACGCGCTCCGCAACAGCGGCGCGCGCGCCGGTGACACCGTGGCCGTGCAAGGGATCGGCGGCCTCGGCCACCTCGCGATCCAGTATGCGGCGCGGATGGGGTTCCGCACCGTCGCGGTTTCCCATGGTTCGGACAAGCTCGGGCTCGCCCGCGAGCTCGGCGCGCACGAGTACGTCGACACGCAGCGGACCTCCGCCGCCGAGGGCCTGAGCAAGCTCGGCGGTGCCGACCTCGTGCTCGCCACTGCGCCCAATGGGCCCGCCATCCAGAGCACGCTTGGCGGCCTCAAGCCGCGCGGTAAGCTCCTCATCGTGGCCGCCCCGGCCGAACCGCTCGAGGTCTCCGTGTTCGGCCTGCTCAGCGGCAAGACGATCGCCGGTTGGCCGAGTGGCAGCTCGATCGACTCGGAGGAGACGCTGGCGTTCAGCGCGCTCACCGGTATCCGGCCGCGCGTCGAGGTCTTCGCCCTGGAACAGGCGGAGGAGGCCTTCGCGAAGATGGCGCAGAACCGCGTTCGCTTCCGGGCCATCCTCACGCTCTGAGTGCCCCCGGACGCGGGCCGATGCCGGCCCATGACGGCGTAGACTGTTGAACCATGGCGCTCAGGTTCCCGATTCGGTTCGACGCTGCATATCGCGTCCTCTCCTCCGCGCTGCTCCTGACGCCCTCCCATTCCTTCGTGGAGGTCGAGGGTGAGGAGGTCCGGGTTCGGATGGCCTGGGCGTTCCGGGCGCACTTCACCAGGACCGCCGTGGTGTCCGCCACCGAGTACCCGAAGAGCCCGCTCAGCCGCGGCGTCCATGGCTTCACTGGCCGTTGGCTCGTGAACGGCAGCGGCCGGGGCATCGTGAACATCGCCTTGGAGCCGCGCCAGCGCGGATACGTGATGGGGTTCCCGGTGCGGCTGCGGAACCTACTGGTCAGCGTCGAAGACCCAGCCGGCCTGATGACCGCGCTGGCGAGGTGACCGTTCCGATCCTAAGAATCGCCCGACAGGCGAGCAACGGCAGGACTGGCAGCTTCCTGAACGGCGTCCGCGAGCGACGGTAGCTGCGGGTCGGGGGCCGCAGCCCGGGCGCGTCGCAGCCGCAGCATCGCCCAGGAGATGAGACCGGCCGGCACCGCGGCAGATGCGACGAGGGAGAGCGTGGTCGCCGCCCCCCGCGCCGCAGGCCAGCGCGAAGCGATCACTCCCTGGCCGAGCTGAAAGCACAGGACCACCACGAATGCGGCCACCGTCGCCTGCAGGAAGGCCACCACGTCCCTGCGCCGGGCGTCGCGGTCCACGGCCAACGACGGGTCTCGCACCGCGGCCGCCTCGAACGACTCCTCGGCTTCCTTCGTACGCCCCTGCCGCGCCAGGGCGCGGGAGAGGCCGGCCCGCGCGTCGGCGCTTCGCGCATCGGCGCACAAGGCGGAGCGGAAGATCGCCTCCGCCGCTGCCGGGTCGCACCGTAGCTCGATCTCACCCAGCAGGCGCAGCGCCAGCGGATCCTCTGGGACGGAGGCGAGGGCGCGCTCCAGCGGCCCGCGGGCCCGGTCGCCGTATCCGGCGACGAAGAGGGAGAGGCCCAGGCCGATCTGGGCGCGGTGAGATCCGGGCGCGAGCCGGACCGCCTCCTCGGCCGAAGCAACCGCCTTGCGTCCCCGTCCCAGCTGGCGAAGCGCCGAGGAGCGGACGAGCAGGGCCCAGGCTTCACCGGGAGCGGCGGCGACCGCCCGATCGGCCTCGGCGAGCGCCTCGCGGCCGCGCCGCGCCAGGACGAGGGCCAGCGCCAGCACGGCCCGGGCGCGGGCCTCGCCGGGCGCCTCCGCTACGCCGCGACGCGCGCACTCCTCGGCACGGGCCACATCGCGCCCGCGGATCGCATCGAGGGACTCGTCGAGAGCGCTCATCAGGATGAGACGGCCGAACAGAAGAAAGCGCCTAGCAGGCCGACACTAGCCCGCAGGGGGATTCTTGCGCGCCGATGTACCCAACAGGCTCATGCACGCGCAACTGCTTCCATGAACCTGTTCCATCCCACTCGCTCGTGAAGGACGCAGGTTCCAATGTCCACGATCGCACCCTCGAAGATCACGCCTCACCTGTGGTTCGCCGACAAGGCGGTCGAGGCGGCGAGCTTCTACGTCTCGCTGTTTCCCGACTCGCGCGTCGACAGCGTCACTCCCATCCCTGCCGACACCCCGAGCGGTCCGGCCGGCTCGGTCCAGGTCGTCGAATTCACCCTCGCCGGTCAGCAGTTCCTGGCGATCAACGCCGGCCCCCTCGACCCGTTCAACCACGCCATCTCGTTCGTCGTGAACTGCGCCGACCAGGCCGAGGTCGACCGCCTATGGGACGCGCTGTCGGCCGGCGGGACGATCGAACAGTGCGGCTGGCTCAAGGACCGCTACGGCCTCTCCTGGCAGATCGTGCCGACCGTGCTCGGCGAGCTGATGAAGGACCGCGATCGCGGCCGCGCCCGGCGTGTGATGGAGGCGATGCTCGGCATGAAGAAGCTCGACATCGCCGGTCTGCGGCGCGCTTACGCCGGTGCCTGAGCGCCTTCAGGCGTTGGCGGCGCGATCGGCGGAGAGCTCGAACGGCTCGGAGATCGCGTGGAGGCACGACTGCGCGACGATCGCGGCAGTGTCCATCGCGATCATCAGCTCCTCGTTCGTCCCGATGACCGCGGCCATCGGGCTCGTCGTCCGGGTGATTCGGCCGTTCAGTGCCTTGCCGTGGACCGCGTTCGCGTGCGGATCGAGCTTGAACCCTGCGAAACCGAGCAGGTCGACGATCTGCGCGCGTACCTTCACCGCGTTCTCGCCGATGCCACCGGTGAAGACGAGCGCGTCGACGCGGCCGAGCGACACGATCATCCCGGCGGCAGCCTTCGCGACCGAGTAGCAGAACTTCTCGATCGCGAGCGTGGCGCGCGCGTGGCCGCCCTCCGACGCCTCCAGCAGCATGCGCATGTCGCTCGACAGGCCGGAGATGCCGATGAGGCCGGAGCGCTTGTTCAGTGCGTCCATCACCTCCTCGGTCGTGCAGTTCAGGGCCTTCTTCATGTGCGCGATGATCGATGGGTCGATGTTGCCGCTCCGCGTGCCCATCACGACGCCGTCCACCGGCGTCAGGCCCATGGTGGTGTCAGCGCTCTGCCCGTTTCGCACCGCCGCCAGCGAACAGCCGTTGCCGAGGTGCGCGGTCACGATGGCGTGGTCTTCAGGGTCGAGCCCGAGCTGCCGGACCGCCTGCTGCGATACGTACCGGTGGCTCATGCCGTGGAAACCGTAGCGCCGCACCTCGTACTTCTCGAACCACTCGTATGGGACGGCGTAGAGGTACGCCCGCGGCGGCATCGTCTGATGGAATGCCGTGTCGAAGACGGCGACTTGCGGCACCGCCGGGAACAGCTCCTGGGCGATCCGGATCCCGAGCAAGTTGGGAGGATTATGGAGCGGGCTGAGCGGGATGCACTCTTCGATCTTGGCCAGCACCTCGCCGGTGATCGGGATCGACCCCGAGAACCGGGCGCCTCCGTGCACCACGCGATGGCCGATGCCGGCGAGCTCGTCGACGAGCCCGACCTCCCTGAGGAGATCCACGATGGCGCGGAGCGCACCGTCGTGGCCGACCTGGGGTAGGTTTCTCGCATGCACCCGTCCGTCGATCTTCCAGACGAGCGAGGAGAGCGGTGAGCCCAGGCGCTGAGCGAGCCCCGAGATGTGCTCGCGGCCCGCCGCTGGATCGATCACCGCAAACTTTGCAGACGAATCATCGCAATTGAGGACGAGGACGTCCATTGCATCTCCTCGGTGCACATCCAGGAGCGCCACAGGCTAGACACCCGGATCGGACCCTGCAACCGAGCCCTTGACGTCGGTCAGGCCAAACCCCTTCTGGGCACGGCGAAGCAGGACTGTACATGATTTCGCGGGGTCCCCGTATATACCCAGCCGCATGGTCGAGACGCTGGTGAGGTGGACCCGAGATGCGCGTCGGCGAACCGGCGCGCTCGCCGCGTCGCTCTCGCCGGAGGCCCTCCTCGGGCCGCGGCTCGCCATCGTCAATCCACCGCTGTGGGAGCTCGGCCATGTAGCGTGGTTCCAGGAGCGCTGGGTCCTGCGCCACGCCGCGGGCAGGCCTCCGCTCCGGCCCGGAGGCGATGCGCTCTACGACTCGACGGCCATCCCTCATGACGCCCGCTGGACGCTCCCGCTGCCGTCACTCGCCGAGACGCTCGTCTATCTCGCGGAGGTCGAGGACGAGGTGCTGCGCTGGCTTCCCGGGGCCCGCGAGCGCGACCTCTACTTCGCACGGCTCGCCGTCTTCCACGAGGACATGCACTTCGAGGCGATGGCCTTCACGCGCCAGACGCTCGGGTACGCCGCTCCTCGGCTCCCGGAGGCTTCGGTGGACGCGAGCCGCGCCGAGGTGTCCGGCGACGCCGAGGTGCCGGGCGGGACGTTCCTCCTCGGCGCCGTGGCGGATGGAGAGTTCGCCTTCGACAACGAGAAGTGGGCGCACCCGGTCGAGCTGGCGCCGTTCCGCATCGCGCGCGCGACAGTGACGCAGGCCGCCTTCGCCGAGTTCGTGGACGATGCCGGGTACCGGCGCCGCGAGCTGTGGAGCGCCGAGGGGTGGCGCTGGCGCGAGGCGGCCGGCGCCGAGCATCCGGTCTACTGGAGCGGCGCCGCCGGCGGCTGGACGCGCCGCGACTTCGAGCGGTGGGTGGCGCTCGAGCCGGAGCGACCCATGGTGAACGTCTGCTGGTTCGAGGCGGACGCCTTCTGCCGGTGGGCGGGGCGGCGGCTTCCGACCGAGCCCGAGTGGGAGGCGGCAGCGGCGGGAGAGCCCGGCCCCGGCGGCACGCTCGCGCGCCACAAGCGCCGCTTCCCCTGGGGAGCCGAGGAGGCGACGCCCGCGCGCGCGCACCTCGACGCTCGCGCGCTGCATCCGGTCGCGGTCGGAGCCCACGCCGCGGGCGACAGCGCCTTCGGTTGCCGGCAGATGCTCGGGAACGTCTGGCAGTGGACTGCGAGCGACTTCCTCCCCTACCCAGGCTTCGAGCCCGACCCATACCGCGAGTACTCGCAGCCCTGGTTCGGCAGCCACAAGGTCCTGCGCGGCGGGAGCTTCGCCACCCCTGCCCGGCTGATCCGGAACACCTGGCGCAACTTCTACACACCCGACCGGCGCGACCTGTGGGCCGGATTCCGGACGTGCGCCGCGTGAGGATCCTCATCGTCACGCCGGCGCGGCGCGGCTCGCACGCCGGAAACCGTGTCACGGCGCTGCGCTGGGCGGCGCACCTGCTCGCGCTCGGCCACCGCGTGGCGCTCCGCGACGCGTGGGATGGGCAGGACTGCGACGTGCTCGTCGCGCTGCACGCGACGAAGAGCCATCCGTCCATCGCGCGCTATCGCGAGCGCCGCCCGGACGCGCCGCTCGTGGTCGGGCTGGCGGGCACCGACCTGTACCAGGACCTCCCGTCCTCGCCCGTGGCCCGCCGCTCGCTCGAGCTCGCGACTCGGCTCACCGTGCTGCAGCCGCTCGGGATCGAGGCGCTCCCGGCGGAGGTCCGACCCAAGACGCGGGTGATCATCCAATCCGCTCGCGCCGCGCGCCCGGCGCCAGCTCCTCCGGGCGTGTTCCAGGTGTGCCTGCTCGCGCACGTCCGCGCGGTGAAGGACGCGTTCCTCGCCGCCGAGGCGACCCGGAGGCTCCCGCTCGCCTCTCGCGTGCGCGTCGTACACCTCGGGGCGGCGCTCGACGCCGGCGCCGACGCGCAGGCCCGCCAGGAGATGGCCGAGAGCCCGCGCTACCGGTGGCTCGGGCCGCGGCCCCGCCGTGAAGCGCGCGCGACGCTCGCCGGGAGCGCGCTCCTCGTAATCACCTCGCGGGCGGAGGGCGGCTCCAACGCGCTCTCCGAGGCGCTCGCCTCGCGGGTGCCCGTGCTCTCGACGCGTATCGACGGCTCGATGGGTATCCTCGGCGGCGACCACCCGGGCCTCTTTCCCGCCGGCGACGCGGCCGCGCTCGCGGCGCTCCTCGCGCGCGCCGAGACGGACCCGGGGTTCCTGGCCGCGCTCCGCGCCGCGAGCGAGCGGCTGCGCCCGCTCGTCGATCCGGCTCGGGAGCGAGAGGCATGGCGGGGGCTCCTCGCCGAGAGGGTCTTCCACCGGGGGCCCGACCGCTGACCGAGCGTGGGCTGGCTCTCCAGCCATGGGGACTGGCGCGGCGGGCGCCCGGTTGCCCAGGTCCCTGGCCATCTCCAAGCTTTCGGACGAGGTCGCACGCCCGGGGGGAACATGCCGGACAAGGATGTCGTGGAGCAGGCGAAGAGGGACCTGAAGGAGGGCAAGAGCCCGAGCACAGCGGCTGGGGAGTTCGTGCGGAGGGAGGTGGAGCACGTGCGGGAGGGGAAGCACGGCGCGCGCTCTCCGCAGCAGGCGATCGCCATCGGGCTCTCGGAGGCCCGCAGAGCCGGCATTCCTCTCCCTCCGCCCAAGCCGGGGCGAGTGAAGGAGGAGACCCGCCAATCCGCTCAGCGCGCCTACGAAATCGGGCAGAAGAAGCGCAAGCCTCGCTCGCCGTCGCGCAAGAGGGCCGAAGGCGCGGAGCGGGCGCTCGAGCGGGAGCCGCACACGAGCGTCTCTCGCCCCGAGCTCTCCAAGGCGGCGAGGAGTGGGTGGGCCAAGCGACGCGAGACGGGCGCGAGGTCGGCGCCTCCTCGGTCGGCCGCGAGGACTGTGAAGCGCAAGTCGAGATCCCGGCGGGGCGGGTGAACGACGGCTGAAGCTCGGTACTCGCCGGAGATGGCCGGAACGACTCGACGTGAAGACGAATGCATCGGACCGTCATCGCCGCGATAGCCCTCCTGCTGGCCTGCACGTCGGCAGGGAGCGCCGGCACCCCGGCGCCACCCCTCCCTGGCCCGGCGGGTCCCGACGTCCTTCAACACCACCACAGCGCCGCTCGTGACGGTCTCTACGTGGTGCCGGCCCTGACGCGCGCCGCCGCCGCGGCGGTGCGCGCGGACTTCACCGCCTCGCTCCCGGGCTCGACCTTCTACGCACAGCCCCTCTACGTCGCCGGCGTGAACGGCGGCCCGAGCCTCCTCGTGGTGGCGAGCGAGCAGGACGTCGTGTTCGCGCTCGACGCCGCCACCGGCACGATCGTCTGGCAGCGCCAGCTCGGCACGCCGGTCCCTCTGTCGCGGCTCCCGTGCGGAAACATCGACCCGCTCGGCGTCACCGGTACACCCGTCATCGACGCCGCCGCACGGACCGTGTACGTGGCCGCGATGACGACGCCGGACGGCGGGACAACCAAGCGACACCTGGTCTTCGCGCTGTCGCTCGGCGACGGGTCGGTGCGCCGCGGCTGGCCGGTGGACGTCGGCGCCACTGCGCGTTCGGGCACGACGACCTTCGACGCCGCCGTCCAGAACCAGCGCGGGGCGCTGACGATCCTCGGCGGCACCCTTTACGTGCCGTATGGCGGCCACTACGGCGACTGCGGCGGGTATCACGGGTGGCTCGTGGGGTTTCCGGTGTCGAACCCCGGTCGCCCGACCGCCTGGGCGACGGCGGCGGTCGGGGCCGGCGCCTGGGCTCCGGGCGGCGTCACCTCCGACGGCACCTCGCTCTTCCTGGCCACCGGGAACACCTTCGAAGCCACCACCTGGTCGGGTGGCGAGGCGGTGCTGCGGTTCACGCCGGGTCCGGCGCTCGCAGACTGGTTCGCGCCCTCGAACTGGAAGGCACTCGACGCTGGAGACGTGGACCTCGGCGGGACCGCGCCGGTGCCGGTCGACGTTCCCGGGGCAAAGCCGTCGACCCTCGCCGTCGCGCTCGGGAAGGACGGGAAGATCTACCTCCTCGACCGTGCCCACCTCGGAAACGTCGGCGGCCAGGCCGCGGTGGCGCAAGTCGCGGGCGACGAGATCATCAACGCCGCGATCGCCTACACGACGAGCCGGGGCACCTACGTCGCGTTCAAGGGCACGGGCACCTCGTGCCCTGGCGGGCAAGGCGGAGATCTCACCGGCATCCGCATCGGAGCGGCGAGCCCGCCGACGATCATCACCGCCTGGTGCGCATCGCAGAACGGCCTCGGGTCGCCCATGGTGACCACGACCGACGGTCACGCCGAGGCGATCGTCTGGAGCGTTGGCGCCGAAGGCGACGGACGGTTGCACGCCTTCGACGGCGACACGGGGGGCGAGATCGCGAGCGTGGCCGTCGGCGCGGTGCGCCGGTACCAGACGCCCATCGCCGCCGGTGGTCGCCTCTACGTCGCTGCCGACGGCGCCGTTCGCGCGTTCACCTGGTGACGCCGTCGAGCACCATCCACCAAGAGTCTACATATGATCGAGCTCCTGCGGAGGATCTTCCTCTCCAACGAATACATGCCGCACGGGCATTGCTTCCTGTGGAAGCCCGGACTCGTCTGGCTGCACGTCGTCAGCGATGGGCTCATCGGTACCGCCTACCTCGTCATCTCGATCACGCTCTGGCGTCTGGTCAGGAAGATCCGGATCCCGTTCAGCCCGATGATCTTGGCCTTCGGCATGTTCATCGGGGTCTGCGGCCTCACGCATTACATGGAGGTCCTCACCCTATGGGTCCCGGACTACTGGTTGTCAGGCGCAGTGAAGGCCGTCACCGCAGCCGCCTCGGTCGCAACGGGCGCATACCTCTTCCAGGCCAACACCGCCATCATCGGCGTGGCCCGTCAGACTCAGGTGGCCGAAGCGCGGCGCGCACAAGTCGAGACCGCCCACCGGGAGCTCGACGACTCTTCCCGGCGCCACCAGCGGGCTTTCAACGCGCTGAGTGAATTTGGCGGGGTGCTGGTGCGGACCACCGGCGAGCAGGCCCTTCTCGATGCCGTGTGCCGCATCTTCGTCGATGTCTGCGGGTATCGCATGTGCTGGGTGGGTTTCGCCGAGAACGACGAGCGCAAGACGGTCCGCCCCGTGGCACATGCTGGCCACGCAGACGGTTACCTGGCCCTGGTGGACGCCGTATGGGCCGACACGGACAGAGGCCGTGGCCCCAGTGGCACGGCCATCCGCACCGGAAAGCCGGTGGTCATCACGGACGTCACGACCGATCCCAACTTCGACCCGTGGCGCAGCGAGGCGGTGAAGCGGGGCTACGCCTCGCTGGTCGCCCTGCCGCTCGTCACCGGGGGGACCACCTTTGGCGTTCTCAGGATCTATGCAGCACGCGCGGCCGCCTTCGACGACGACGAGATGAAGCTCCTGGTGGCACTCGCGGACAATCTCGCCTTCGGCATCGCATCCCTGCGGGCGCGCACCGACCGCGACAAGATGACGGCTCAACTCATGCTGGCAGATCGGATGGTCTCCGTCGGGACGCTGGCTGCCGGCGTAGCCCACGAGGTCAACAACCCCCTCGCTTACCTCATCGCAGCCCTCGAGTTCCTCGACAAGGAGCTGAAGGGCATCGAACAGCGGCTGCCCGGCGGGCAGTGGAATGAGGTGAACGAGGCGCTCGCGGAGGCTCGCGAGGGGGCCGGGCGCGTGAAGCATGTCGTGCGAGACCTCAAGACCTTCTCCCGCGTCGAGGAAGAACACCGCAGCAGGGTCGACCTGCGGCCGGTCATCGAGTCCTCGATCAACATGGCGTTCATCGAGATCAAGTACCGCGCGCGCCTCGTGAAGGACTACGGGACGACGCCGCCAGTCCTCGCCAACGAGGCGCGTCTCGGACAGGTCTTCCTGAATCTTCTCATCAACGCGGCCCAAGCCATCCCCGAAGGTCACGTCGACAAGAACGAGATTCGGGTGGTGACCCGGACCGATGATCTGGGACGCGCCATCGTGGAGGTGCGCGACTCAGGCTCGGGGATCCCGCCCGATGTCGTCGGGCGCATCTTCGATCCCTTCTTCACGACGAAAGCCATCGGCGTTGGCACGGGCCTCGGGTTGTCGATCTGCCGCAATATCGTCACGGCTCTCGGCGGCGAGATTGCCGTCGAGAGTCAGGTGGACAAGGGCACGGTGTTCCGCGTGGCGCTCCCGCCGGCACCCATCGTGACAGACGACGTTCTGCCGGCGACGGCACCAGAGAAGCAGGGACGCAGAGGTCGAGTCCTCGTCGTCGATGACGAACGAGCCATTGGCGACAGTGTCCGACGCGTCCTGAGGTCTGAACACGAGGTCGTCGTGCTCACGAACGCGGAGGAGGCGCGGGATCTCGTCGCTCGGGGAGACCGCTTCGACGTCATCCTCTGCGATCTGATGATGCCGAAGATGACCGGTATGGACCTTCACGCCGCGCTCGTGACCCTCGCGCCAGATCAGGCGGAGCGTATGGTCCTGCTCACGGGTGGCGCGTTCACCTCGACGGCAAGGCACTTCCTGGAAGCGGTGCCGAATCTCTGCATCGAGAAGCCGTTCGACTCGGCCCATCTCCGAGCCATCGTTCGAGGCTTGGTGCGGTGAGCGCGACGGGTCAGCTCTTCGGCGCCGGGACCGAGCTGATCGGGAGCTCCACCGTGAAGCAGGCGCCTTGGCCGAGCCGGCTCTCGACGCGGATCGCCCCCCCGAGCCGTGTGACGATCTCGCGAACGATCCACAGGCCGAGCCCCATCCCGGCGAAGCCGGAGTGCGTCACGGCCCGCTCGAAGCGCTTGAAGATCCGCTCGTGGTCGTCGGGGGCGATCCCGATGCCGCCGTCTGCGACGGACAGCCGGGCCGTCGCACCCTTCGACCCGGCGACGACCGAGATGGGCTTCCCTGGCCCGTACTTGATGGCGTTCGAGACGAGATTGCTCACGACGTGATCGAGACCGCTCTGGTCCCACGCGCCCACGACCGGTCCATCGGCCGCGACCTCGAGCGCGCAACCCGCATCGGAGGCTTCCTGCGCATGGCGCTCGGCCACCTCTCGCACCACCGCGCAGAGGTCCACCTGCTCGATCGAGACGTGGAAGCTGCCGGCTTGAATCCGGGAGACGTCGAGCAGGTTCTTCACGAGATCGGTGAGGCGGCGCACCTGCCGCGAGAGAGCGGCGATCTTGCTTCGCATGAGCGCGGGAGCGTCCGGAAGCTTCGCCATCGATCGCTCGGCGCTCGCGACGAGGAGCGTGAGGCCCGTGAGTGGCGTCTTCAGCTCGTGAGCGGCGATGGCCAGAAACTCGTCTCGTAAGCCGATGGCCTGCTGCGCCTGGCGGTACAGGCGCGCGTTCTCGATGGCCGTCCCGGCGCGGCGCCCGATCTCCTCTGCGAGCGCCAGGTCTTCGGGGCCGTAGCATCGCCCGGGTTCAGAGGCGACGAGCGTGATCGCGCCACAGACGCTCTCGCGAATCGCGATCGGCACCACCATCGCCGACGCCTGGAGCTCCGGCTGCCCGCTCGCCATCACTCGCGCTGCGCCTCGTGAAACATCCGGATGCGAGGTCGCCGGGAGCGGGGGGTCTTCATCACGAAGCTCGACCGTGCAGGCATCGGCGAGCTGCGGTACGAGGAGCCGCGCGACACCGGCGAGTGTCGCTTCGTAGTCGAACGAGGCGGACAGCGCCTTGCTGGCCTCCGCCAGCAGCCTGGCCCTCCCTTCCATCACCTCGGCGATGGCGCGTGCGGCGCGCTCCTCGGCGAGCACGAGCAGTTCGCGGTCCGCCCGCTGCCGCGCCAGGGTGGCGCCGACCAGGCCTGCGATGCCGAGCTGCGCCTCCAGCGCGTGCGGGGGCAGCGTCCGCTCGCCCTCGTAGCCGATGACCAACGCCGCCTCGGCGTGGCCGCGCACGCTGATCGGGAGGACCACGAAGGCGATGGGCGGCGCGACGTCGAGACTCTCCATCGCCATGAAGCCGGTCTCGAAGACCTGGCCGATCGCCCGGCGGAGCACCCCCATGTCGGCCTCGGACAGGCCGAAGTCCTCGCTGCAATGCGACCGCTCGCAGAAGCAGACGATCTCGGGCGCGAAGATGCCGCGGATGAGGTCGCGGCTCTCGGCCAGGACGTCGGCGCCGCTCAGCATATTGGCGAAGTACTGTGCGGCCCGCACGAATCCCTGCGCGCACGTATCACGACCGAGGCGGCTGCCGGCGGTGGTCATCGCTAGTTCGTCACCGCGATCGGGCGGATGTAGAGATGGTCGAGGAAGAGATCATCGAAGGCCTCCTCCATCGAGAGGTTGATCACCTTCGCCGTCCGTCTGGTCCGCGCCAGCGCCGTCTCGGCCTCGTCGGAGACGATGAGGTCGAGGGCTCCCTCGAGTGCGGAGTTGCCGACCAGCTGCACGCGCGCGGCGGGGACGGGGGGGAGGAGGCCGATGCGCGCTGCGTTTTCGACGTCGAGATGCTGGCCGAAGCTCCCCGCCACATGGACGGCGCGGATCAGCTCGAAGCGCAGGCGCGCCCGGCGAAGCAGGACCTCGATCCCGGCTGCGACCGCTGCCTTGGCGCGCTGCAAGGTGTCGATGTCGGCCTTGCTCACCGCGAACACGGCACCGTCGACGCCGAGGGTCAGCGGCTCGCGGAGGATGCGGCCGCGCTCGTCGATCTCGCCGCCGGCCCGCAGGATGGCCAGCATGTCGACCAGGCCCGAGCCGCAGATGCCGCGCGGTGGCGCTGACTCGAAGACCTGGCCGCGCCAGACGCCATCCGGCGAGCGCGAGAGTCGGTGGATGGCCCCCGGCTCGGCCCCCATGCCACAGCTGATGCCTGTAGCTTCGAAGGCTGGCCCTCCGGCGGCCGCTGTCGCCCACAGGCGCTCGCCGTCCCACAGGCCGATCTCGGAATTCGTGCCGAAGTCGATCAGCAGCGCCGGCTCGCCGCCCTCCGCGAGTCGGCAATGGATCGCGCCCGACAACAGGTCGGACCCCACGAAGCCGCCCAGTGGCTGCACCAGCTCGATCGCGGTCGAAGGGCCCAGGTTCCACGCCTGAGCCAGCTCCGAGGTGTCGCCCGGCGAGCAGTCGATCGGCGCCTCCCAGCCGGAGGGGTCGAGCAGCACTTCCGGACGGCGGCCGCTCAGCAGGGTCAGCATGGCAGAATTGCCCACGATCCTGACGCTGCCCACGCCAGGGAGCGCGATACCCTCGTCCTGCGACAGATCGAGCAGCGCGCCCCCGATCGCGTCGACCACCCATCGCCGGAGCCGCTGTGCGGTGAGCTCCCGGCGAGCCGCGGCGTCCAGCCGCCCGATGACGTCTGCGCCCAGGCGTGCTTGCGGATTGGGACCCGAGCGCATGGCAAGGCGCCGGCCGCTGGCGACGTCGCAGATCGCCACGGTGATCTGGGTCGTTCCCAGGTCCACGGCGACGCCCAGCGGGTGGCCCTTCGCGGCGCGGGCGGGCGCGAGCGGATGAGCAGGCTGGTACGGCGGAGCGGCCGGCGTGCGCCAGGGAGAGGGGCGGGCCTGCTCGAGCACGGTGACGTCCATGTCGCCGGAAGGGATGA
>WNGL01021078.1_pt1 | contig 17522 bp, 12 predicted proteins | sample 5400591 | NCBI WGS metagenome assembly WNGL01 (sample SAMN13153377, study PRJNA577476) | soil metagenome | isolation source: 80 cm soil or saprolite under Garry oak tree replicate 1 | place: USA:California | collected 2016-06-15 | reverse complement strand
AGGCGGTAACCCAGCGAGATCCTGAAGCGCGCGGCATCGAGCGCAATCCATCCGATAGGCGAAGAGACTTGCACGATGTCCGGAGATATTTCACGGAGCTTCGTGCCCAGGCCGGCCATCCTCATGTGCCCGAGGATTTTCTGGTGGCCGAGAATATGGAGCGTGAATCCCTCCATCGTTAGCTGCGAGCCAGGCTGCCATTCGCTGAGAAAGCCTGCGTACGGGCTACCCGGAGACTTCCCGCGGTAGTCCGGCGGGAGATCCGTGGCGAGAACATGGACTTCCGCACCGAGGCGAGCAAGGTATTTGGGCAACATATTTTCGAGATAGCCCATGTTCTTGCAAAAGATCTCGGAGAGAAGAGCAATTCGAATGGGTTGACCGGACATGGCTAGGAGTCTCCCCGCAATTCTCCAGCGACACTCGCAACGGCTTTCGATGGTTTGGGGCACGCAGCGGCACTGCGCTGTTGCTGGAAGCAGGCCATGGCCTTTTCGTAGATGACCATGAGCTGCGCGTAATTCACCTGTTCGGTGTATTCGCGCAGGAACTTGTCCCGGGCATTGACGGACCATTGTGTCCAGAGCGATTCGGGCGCGCCAAGCGCGGCACGCAGAGCGTTTTCCAGGGATGCGGCGTCGCCTGCCGAAAAGAGGAGGCCCTCCCGGTCATTCGAAACGATCCGAGGAAAGGCGCCATGGTCTGGAGCGATGACAGGCGTACCTGAAGAAAGAGCTTCGAGAACGGACATAGGGAAATTCTCGTAGCCGAGAGAAGGAACGACGGCATAGCGGCTGGCCGCAACGTATTCAAGAACTTTCTGGCGAGGTTGCGGGCCGCACCAAACAACGCGCACATCTTTCGCGCACGATAGTTCGAGGGCGCTGCGCTCAGGGCCGTCACCGATGATCAGCAATTCGTGGCTGGCGGGACGGATTTTGTGCCAGGCCTGCAGAAGCAGATGCAAGCCCTTCGCGCGCGTCATCCAACCGGCAAAAACAAATCGCGGCAAGCGCGGCAAAACAGGAAGCTGCGAAACGGACTGAAAATTCGGTTTCACGAAGACGCGTTCTTGCGGGAGGCCCGCGCGCACCAGGAGGTCTTTCGAGAAGCTGGTCAACGCAATGTGTGCTTGCACTTTATTCTTGTAAGTTCCCAGCCAGCGATGAAAGACGTTTCGGGCGGCGACGGCGGCGGTGCGGGACAGACTCGAACCATAACAGCGATGCCGCAAGGCGGGCCACGGGAACCGGCCCACGCAGTCTTCACAGGGGCGATCGTTGCGAAGCAGAACGGCATTCGCACAGGCGAAACGATAGTTATGCATAGTATGAACGACGGGAACACTCGCGCGGTGGCAGGCCCAGAAAATTCCCGGGCTCAGCAAAGGAAAGTCGTTGTGCACGTGAACGAGGTCGGGTGAGAGGGCGGCGATAGCCCGCTTCACGCCGAGGTAGCCGCGGAGCGACCAAACAGCGCCCAAGCCCGCGGCAAAGAGCCGGATGGGGCCCGCGCCCTCCAATTCGCCGGTCCAGGCGGAGAGGCGCTCGACTTCATGGCCGTGGCGGCGAAGAAGATCTGCTTCGAGATCGGCGACGGTGTCTTCCCCACCCCAGCCGGGACGATATTTGTTATGAACCTGCAGAACGCGCAAGCGGTTTCTCTTTCGGGGGAGGAACGAGATGGAGCGGAGAGGATTCTTGCTTCGACGTCATTCCTTGCAGCAGACGATAAAGCGACAACGGCGAGCGGGCGGCGCGGCATTGCGCTTCCACGGGGAGGTCTCCCCAGAGGGTGAATCTTTTCAGGGTCATGGCCCTTGAAGTTCCGGCTCGCAGGGGAACCCGATTGCGGCCGGGACGCGCGAGCAAACCGAAAAGCAAGCCAGCGGTGCGCGCCGCTTCCGCGATTTCGCGAGAGCAGTTTCCGTTGGGGTAAGCAATGATTTCGGGGGTTTTCCCGGTCATTTCGCGGAGACTCTCCTGACAATCCCGGATTTGTGAGTGAATTTCTTCCGAAAAGCAGTTGGTCAAAATGGCGTGGTCGCGGGTGTGATTCCCGAGGAACACGAGCGGATGGCTCGCGAATTTCGCGAGTTCAGAGGGGCTGAAGGGCCGGTCCAGATCGCTGACGGGAAAGAGAGCCCGATTGCCGAGTCGAGAACAGATATCCGCATCGATCAGGGGAGGCGCCATTTGCTTGTAGACAGCGATCTTGCGGCGCACTTCTCCCGCGAAGCGGCCGCGTTTTCCGGATTCGCGGTAGAGCGCGTCCCACCAGAAAGCTTTCCCCTGCTTTACATGGCCTGAAGAAATGAAAAAGACAGCGGGAACGTTGAATTCTTCGAGAAGCGGAAGCGCGCGCGTGTTATTGAAGTAGCCGTCATCAAAGGTCAGCAGAAGGTATTTGCCGTCTTGGGGAAGATCATGAGCCAAATCACGCGGAGACAGAAAACGGTAGCCTGCGCGGGAGAAGTAGGCGAGGAATTCACGGAGCATGGCGACAGTGAAACCCTGCTGCGGATCAAGCAGGCCGCATTGCGCCTCCTCAGCGCTTTCGAAAAGACCGTGGATGAGGAAGCTCAGGAGAACGCTTTGCTCGTGGACGAAGGGGCGGCAAAGACGAGAGAGCAACTGATCCATTACCTGCATTGTTTTTCTTAAGCGCATGCGTGTTTGCCCGGCTTGCGAAAGCGGGCGACCTAGGAAGTGGATGATTTGCAGAGCAGCGCGTAGTGGTACGTAAGACAAGCAGAGGCGGCAACAGGCCAGAGCCGTAGCGCCACTTCTTTGATTCCGTAGGTCAAGCCGCCACGCAATCTTCCCTTTCGGTAAACGTAGGATGCCGACGAACCGTGGCAAAGGTGAGCGCCGGAGATTTCCATGCCGCGGCTCTGAACCAGCCGCCGGATGGTTTTGCGGCCGTAGAAATTGATGTGACCGACGCGGTCGAAGACAAAATCATCCGAGAGCCGCCAGTTGTCTTCCAAAGGCACTTCGATGAAAACGTTCTTCGCCACCCGGGAAGCTTCCTGAATCAGTTTTCGCGGGTGCTCCACGTGCTCTAGAACGTGAGTGAGTATCGCGAGGTCAAAGCACAGCCCTGAGAACGGCACTTCGTAGCCGTCGAATAGCAGAACGTCGAGGTTCGGAACGCACTTCTGGCGGGCGCGGCTCATGGCGCTGGGGGAAATCTCCAGACCCGTGAAACGAACGCCGAAGCCAGCCTTCGACAGACGCTGAAGGATCGCTCCATCTCCGCAGCCAATTTCCAGAATCGCATTGTGCTGGACACCGCAGCAAAGCCGCAGGATGTTCGAGCATTTATCCAAAGCCCCGAGTTGGCGCCAGCCGGAAAGAGCGTCTTCCTGGTCATAGTAGTCTGCATAGTTTTCAGCCAAGAATTTAGCCACAGAGAGAGTCAACGTCGTTCTCCTTCTGGGAATGAATCCGTAAAAAACCTAGCTCTTGTTTTAGGCATTTAGCGCTCGTCGGAAAGATGAAGAAAGCTGTATTCCTCGCCGCCGGGAGACACGTCGAAGATGCGATAACCCGCAGAATTCAAATCGCGAATGGCTTGCCTAGTTTTTTCGACGCCGATTTCGGGCCAGCGGTGATGAAATTCAACGAGCAGCTGATGCACCGGGGTGCGCGAGGCAAGCAAGTCTTTCAAGACGGCGTATTCCGCACCTTCAATGTCCATTTTCAGGAGATCGATGTACTCGTGGCCGAGTTCCTGCATGATGCCGCAGAGGCGGCGCACGGGAACTTCGATGGCCGGCCAGGGCGTCTGGCGCTCAACGAGAGTGTGAGAAACATGCGCAAGATTGACGGGCGGAAGGAATTTGGCGTGGCCGTCAAAATCGGCGATCCCATAGGGATGAAAAATAAAGCTGCTCGGCAGATGCTGCTTCGCGAGCCACGCGATCGTACGCGGTGTCGGGTCAAAGGCATGTACGCGGACGCCGTAGCGGCGGATCAATTCCAAGTCGAAAGAGGTTTCCTCACCAACTCCAAAAGAATAGACGACGCTGGAGGGTCTGAGGCCGTCCAGGCAGACGCACCAGGCTGCGCCAGCGCTCCCCAAACAAATGCTGTCCCGATGCAGTTGTTTCCGTTGGCACAAGTCCCGGCCACGCAATACGTGGAACGCCCGTTTGACACTGCTCCCGAGTTTGACAGTGCTTTTTCCGCAGGGTGAAACCATGGACCATCTCGATTCGTACGAATCCCTGCTCCTTCACGCGGCCGCTCGCTTTGCGGCGGCATCACGTAGAGCAAAACGATCAGGAGGGCCAGCCCACCCGAGAAGAGGCTGGTAAAGAGAGAAATGTTTGCGATGTTGTAAGCGGCGTAGGCGGTCACGAGCGCGGCAAAGCGAGGATCGTGCCTTTGCGATGCAGAATCGAGAACCCAAAACACCAGCGCGCAAAGGATGGACATCAACAGGATGCCCGGGAGCCCGAGCCCGCCAAGTCCGTCGGTGGCCCAGAAATGCGCGCTTGCATCCAGATCCGTCGTGCCCGCGTACGCCAGCCCGATTTCTTCTCCGAGGGGATATTGGTAGGGATAGGTCAGAATCAAATTCGCCCCTTTAACGTGGGAGTAATAGGTGAACGGGTTGTGGCGGAAAAAATCAAAATATTGCGCGGTTAAAAGCCCACCGGTGCTTAGGGTGCGCATCAAGACCACAAAGAGAGCAATCGTGAGTAGTGGCCCGGGCTCGTAACCGCTGGCAACGTAGGAAAAGCAAGCAAGGCCCAGGAGCGCTAGAGCCGAGGAAATTGTTTTTAGAGCGAAAGCGGCGCGGCCGACTTTGAAGAGCAAGGCGAACCCTGCTATGAAAAGGATCGACAGGATGGAGCCTTTTGTTCCGCCAATGGCATAAACAAGAAGCTGTCCGGATGCGCCCGCGAGGAAGAACGCTGCGCGTTTGAAAAAAAGTCCGTATCCCATCAAGAAGGGATTAATGGCGCCCGTAAGGAGCATGAAAGCGTAGTTGACCTGGCTGCCTTCGGCGACGTCGTTTGCCGCATTGCGGACGTCATAGATATCCAGGAAAGAAACGATCTGGGCGTGATGGCGGAACACGACAGCCATCCACAGGGTCAAAGCCGCAGCCAGACCCAAGAAGCCCTTCCAAAACCAACTGCGCGGGATTTCGGAGAAGCGAAATCGGAACAATGGGAGCAAATAGCTGGAGCCGACGATGGCGAAACCACAGAACAGAACCACCATTAAGTCGAGAATCTCTCCGGGGGAATTCAAGCCCGCATACAAGGGAACGAACATCGAAGGAATAAATACGGAAATGTACAAAACCCAATAAACAAATTGGGAAGGGCGACGCAGTTGTAAAGGCATCCAAAGACCGGGGACGATGCTCAGAAGCCAGGCAAGAACGAGATAGCCAGGGCCGGGCGCGTTGTAGTCGAAACCAAAATAGTCCCAGAAAGGATAAAGGTAGTTGACGTACATCCATTGAAAGCAGGCGACATAGCCAAGGATTCCAGCCAAGACAAGCATTCGTGCCCGGGAAGGGCTCATGTTGCGCGGCAGCCCGTTTTGCAGTGGCAGCATGGAGTTTTACGTTGGGACCCTAGTGTTTTTGCTAAGAACCGGGTGCGCTAGACAAGGAGGTTTTCTTTTCCCGAGACGCAGAAGCGCGGCCTGCGTGCTTCTGCCCGGGAATAAGCGGCGAACGCGATACCGAGGGCGGTGGTATAAGCCCCGGCGGAAGCGAGCATGCCGAAGACGGCGCCACGAACCGAGAAGCGGAGGATCAGCGGCAAGCCGATGAGAAACGTGGCGGCGCCGCTGGCAACGTAGGCGTAGAAGACGGCTTGCGGCTTTTCCATGGCTTTCAGCGCGGCGTTGATGGTATTGCCGATACCCATCACGACGGGAAGAACAGCCAGCACCGACAAAAGCGCGGCGACATCATCAAATCTTCCGGCATAGAGCACATGCATCGCGGGCTTGCCGACAAGAAGCAAGGAAGCAGCGAAACTGCTGGTAACCAGCAGCCAGCCAAAACAGTAGCGCTTCCAGAGAGGAACGAGGCCAGCCAGGCCCTGCGCGGCGAAACGCAGGGACAAGGCGGGCAGAATAAGAAGCGTCAACGCCACAAAGACCTGGTCGAGCGGCATCACGAGATTGTTCAGTGAGCGGAGCTCGCCCGCTTCTTTCACCGAGAGAATTCCTGCGGCGAGCCAGTAGTAGCCCTGAGTGAGAAACTGAAAGACGAGCGCGGTGACAAGAACCCAGCGGGAATATTTCCAGTGCTCCGACCAGTAGCGCGGCTTGATCTGGAGGAAGTTTTCCTGCGAAGAGGTTCCAGGAACTTCGTGCGCGACGAAAAGGCCGGCAGCGCTCCAAGCGAGCGCCGCGATGGCAAAAGCCCAAAAACCGTTCAGACGGTTCGTGCGCACGAGGAGCCAAAGAAGCGCAACATCCAGAAAGAAGAAAGCGGCGCTGAAGCGCGCCGCCAGTTGCGGCCGGCGCTGCATGTAGAAAGTGCGGCGGAGGAAACTTGCGGTCAGGAGAACGCCGCAAGCCAGCGCCAGGCCGAGCAGCGTTCGCGAAGCGTAGCGTGGAGCGAGCTGCGCAAGAGCGCCCCACACCGCAGCGACGGCAAGCGTCAATACGAGGCAAAGCCAGGCGTTGCTGCGCCAGAGCAGCCGTGCGTACGAAGCGAAATGGCGGTGATAGCGGCCGGAGCCATAAATGGTGTAAGCCTCGAGAACTGCTGCGTTGTGGAGTCCCGAGAGAAACGTAAAGACGGAATAGGTGAGTGCGAAGATTCCGTATTCTTCCTTGGTTTGCGTGCGCGCGAGAGCGATGTTGGCAAGAAACATCCCTCCAACGGAAAAGCCCTGATCGAAAATGCTGTAGCTGAGCTGGCGCAGCCGCGTTGCGTCAATCAACTGAAAGGGCGAGCGGAAGGGCCAGAAATGGCGCCTCAGCGCCTTGGATTGCCGGGGCAGAAATTCATCGGCCACAGCGAGGCGGGCCGGAGGAGGTTCCTGCATGGATTGCGTTTCGATGGCCGGAGTCATGCGATTCGCTCAATGTCCGCGGCATCCACTTCCAGCGCCACGGAGCGGGCAATCAAATCCACGGACAAGACCACGCGGCAGCCATTTTTCCTGCGCACCAGGATGCCAGTCATTCCCGCGAGCGGTCCCTGAAGGATGCGCACGCGTGTGCCGGCCGTGTGATAGGGATGCGGCTCGAAACGCACAGCGCCGGTGATCCCGGCGCGAAGCGCTTCGATGTCGCTTTCCGCGAGGGGACTAGGCTGGCCATGCGAACCGACGACGCGCACCACGCCGCGCGCCTCCAGCACGCAGCGGCGAGCCGCGATGGCGAAACGCGCGAAAACATAGCCGGGAAAAAGCGGCAAATCGAGAAACACGCGGCGGTCTTTCCAGTTTCTGCGCGAACGGTAGATTGGAAGAAAGTGTTCGACGGCGCGCGCTTCCAGCTGCGCAGCGACGCGTTTCTCCTGGTTTGCGCATGTGTAAAGAGCGAACCATTGCGGGCCGCCGCTGCCAGACGAAAATAGCGGCGCCTCGGGAAGACTCTTTTGAGCTGCGCCAATAGCTGGCGCAGTCCCCATCGGTTTTTCGCAAGCGAACACAGCTCTGCCCTCGTCAGTCACAGGACTGTTTTCCAGAAACTTGTTTATATGCAAAGACTTACAGCTAATTCCGCGAAATTTCCTGCGGATTCTCCGGAGCCTTTGCACGAACAAACTTTTTCCAGGCTCGATGCGACAACGCCTGCACGCTCGAACCATTGGGCGTGGCCCAAGGCATGTGCGCGTTCACCGATTGAAAAACTTCCAAGGCCAGTTGCTTTCCGGGATCGTTGGCATCCAGCCCCTGCCAGCGCGAATGCAGCAGCACGCTCGCGGCGGCTCCGCCAACTGCGAGAACTCCTCCAAAAACCGTCAATAGCAATCGCGGGGGAAACGATTTTCTCTGCGGCACGCTCGCGGCGTCGAGAACCTTCACGCTGGGCGTCTCTTTGGCTTCCTGCACTTTTGCCAGTTCGTATTGCTGGGTCAGCGTTTCGTAGACGGCTTCCTGGATTTGCATGCGGCGGTACAAATCGGAGTAGGTGACGCCGAGAAGCGGCAGGTTGCTCAATGTCGGATATTGCGAGGAGGCGGAATCCGGGGACTGACGCGTAGGCGGCATCGTGTTCCCGCCGAGATGGTCAAGTTGCCTCCGCAGCTCCGCGATACGCGCGCGAATGGCGCGAACGCGGACGTTGTTTGCGGTATAAATTTCTTCCAGGCCTTTGAGTTCGGATTCGGAAGCGATGAGTTCGCCTTCCACCGCGGCGGCGCCCTGCAACATCGCACGGCCTTGCTCCTTGATGTCAATCGCACCGTTCTTGCTGGCGAATTCGCTGAATTGGCGCGAGGCGTCGTCCAGATCCAGCTTCACGGCGCGCAAACGCTCTTCGAGGAAAATGCGTTCGCGGTGCGCGGAAGAAGTGGAAAGCTGTGCCACAAGCTGGTTGAGTTCATCCACATAGGCCTGAGCCATGGCCGCAGCGCGGCGTGGATCGCGGTCGGTTACGGTGATGCTCAAGATGCCGCTTTTGCGGTCTTCGGAAACAGCAGTGCAGTCTGCTAGTTTGCTTCGTGCGTCTTCCTCGAGACGCAGCGAATATAGTTTCCGGAGTTCGAAACGCGCGGCCAGGCGATCGGCCACCGTTCTACTGCGCAAAATGCCGACAAAAAGCGCTCCGGAACTCTTGACGCCCAGAAGGTCGCCCGCCACAGCTCCGGCGCCTCCTCCGGTTTTCGCCGTAAGCGCCGCAAGCATCGCAAGGCTCGAGCTTGTTTGGTTATCCGGAGGCATCAACTGAACGGAAGCCTGATAACTTGCGGGGATCAGGAGCGCGACCAGGCAGCCACTGGCCAGCCCCCCGAGGAAGGATTTGGCAAGCAAAGCGCGCTTTTCAAAAAGCAGCCGCAGCCGTTCGACCGTCCGCGCGCGGAATTCCCCCGTATCGAATTCGAGCGCTGCTTGCAGCTGAAGCGGCGGCTCGGGAGCAGTCTCCAGTTGCGTTTTGGCGCCTGTTTGCAGCACTTTCCTTCTTTCTTACGCTGAGATTTCCTTGATGCCTACCCTGATGTGCTCAGGGAATGGCCACGGCCGCGGCAAGCGCGGCTGCTTGCGCAATCTGCGCAATGGACACAATGTTCTTCCACGCAGAGCCGCCCACCACGACTTTTTCCGGAACCACGATGGTGTCACCCGGACCAATCCCGGAAGAGAGCACGCCGCCAGACCACAAACCGCTGCCGCCGCTCGTGACCGAGCCGCTGGCTCGAACGATGAAAACCGCTTTTTTGTTCGCAAACGTAGTGGCGCCCCCGGCGCGGGAAAGGTACCAACCGGCATTTTTCCCGGGGGAATAGCTGATGGCATTCGAGTTGTATACCTGGCCGACAATCACCACGAAGCCGGGCTGCTTCGGAATCTCCAGCGTGTCGCCCGCTCGAAGCTCGATGTCATCCGCAGAAGCAGCAAAGTCTTTCTTGCTTTCGCGGAGGTGCACCACGAGCCGACCAGAAACGGGCGCGCGGCGCAAAGCATCGAGAATGCGCTGCCGCTGTTGCACCGCGGCTTGCTGAAGCACCGCCTCTTCGGAACCGGAAGTTGTCACCGTGGTCTTTACCGTGACGGATTCCTGCTCCAGCCGCTGAATGAGTTCCTGGCGGCTCCGCTCCTGCATCTTGCGGACTTCGACGCGCTCAAAAACGGCAGCCTGCGGATAAGCCGTGGATAACAAACCGCCGGCGCGCTGCATGAGCGAGCTGAGCCGTTCACCGGGCTGAATGCCGTATACGCCGGGCTTGGCAACTTCTCCGCTGAGGGTGACTGAGGCCCCAAGGTTCTTCCATCCCGCGCGCTGCGGCACAGTCAGCACATCACCGTCGCGCAGGGCAACGTCTTCACTTGAATCGCCAGAGAGCGCTTGGTTAAGTCTTACCGCATGCGAGTCGCTCGGTGGATTCGCTGCTGCGCTTGAACTTACGACGGCATAGTGCGTCAAATCACCGCTATCAGGATTGGCGCTGCGCAGCAGGCCGCCGGCGGAACGCAACAAGTCGGTGACTTTCATGTCGGCTGTGAGCGGATAGCGCCCGGGCCGCGCCACTTCACCGCGGATATAGACCGAAGGCGGATTCACGCGCGAGGGTTGGCGATGAACCAGGATGCGGTCGCGCGGCTCTATCAAGATATTGTTTAAGGGATCGCCCGCCAGCGCTTCACGCAGAGAGATGCTGAGAACTTTAGTCGAGCCGTTCGGGAGAATGCGGAAAAGCGCCCCGGATTGCGCACTTCCCCATAAACAGCAAACTCGGGGGCGGGTTCGAGGTCGTAGCGGCCAAAGATGCGAACGGTATCGAGGGGCTGGAGCTTTGGAGCGCTTTCCGGATGCGCCAGCGCGGCAGCCAAAGAAAAACTCTCAACCACGGGGCGCTGGTCGGGCGGTTCAATCCGGATAATTTCGGCATAGCGCTCGGAAGGTTCCGGCAGGAGGTCGCTTGGGGAGCCAATCAAGTCAGTCAGTTTCATTCCCTCGTGGAAGGAGTAGCGCCCAGGGCGCAAGACGTGCCCTTCCAGATAAACCGCTTGTGTGTTGTACGGCGCAATCGGGAAGATATGAATCTCGTCCCCATCTTGTATAGCGAATCTCTCGAATGCGGTGCGAAGTTCATCCTTGTCGCTTCCTTCTCCAATCTCCAGGCTCAGCATGGTGCGCTTTTCATGTGCCTCGAGGCGCTGCACTTCAATATGGCGAAGCGCGGCAGCAGGCAGGATGCCTCCGGAGAGTTCGAGCACCTCGCCGAGATCTTTCTCTCCGCGCAGCTCATACACCCCAGGACGCCGAATCATTCCCTCGATCGTTACCGAAGGCCCCACCGGAGGAACGCGCAAGGAGTCGCCATTCTCGAGCCGTTGTAGGTTTCCCCGAATGCCGTGAAGCAGAAGATCGTAACCATCCACCTCTTCCACAAGCTGATTTCCGCGGTAATGTTGCAGATGGCGCAGAGAACCGGACGCCGTGACTCCCCCAGCGGCAAAGAGGGCGTTGAGCGGCGTCGAAAGAGAGCTCAGGTCATAAGCGCCAGGAGAAGAAACTTCTCCCACGACGTAAACACGGACCGTGCGCAAGCGGAGCAAGGAAACGTCCGCGGAAACGTCCCGGAACTGCGTCCGCAACACGCGCTGTACCGAATCCTGCACTTCTCCGAGCGGTTTTCCCGAGACCAGAACAGCTCCAACTTCGGGCAAGGAAAGGCGGCCCTCGCGATCCACGGTGCGCAAAAGCCGCTGGGAGATGCCACCCCACAAGTTGATGGATAAACTGTCGCCAGGGCCAACCACATAGTCAGGTCCCACAGGAAGGTCCATCGGCAAACCGTCTGGGTCCGCCGCGCGATTGCGGAAGACCTCGATTCCAAACCTTTCGACTTTTTCAGACCGTGCGTTGGCCTGAACATAAAGGTCATAGAGCGATGGCACATCCGCGTAGGGGTTCGGCCGCCTGTCCATCCGCACTGGCTCTACTTCTGCGATGGGCGCCATGGCCGTTCGCGGAGACCGTGGCGCCAAGGACAGCGGCATGTCCGTGGAACCCAAACCGGCTACTTCGGCAGGAAAAGATGGGTTGACGCGCTCCGGCAGAGCGCTTGGCGTGGATTCCCTGCTTTGCGCCTTTACCAGGCTCAAATGACCTTCCGGGTCCGTCGATAACATTCCCGGGCTCATTGTGTTGTTCAGCACGCCAGCTTCGTCACTGAGCGGCTGCCTAGGCGGCCGCCCTCGGTTCGTTGACGGTTCGATGGATGGCGACGAGCCTACGGTGATTACGGTTTGTGGGGCGGCGGGGCTGGTTTCGTGAGGCTCTGCGGCACGCTCCAATTCTTGAACACGCGCGCGCATTTTCAGATTGTGCTCGGTGGCGAGGTCCGAGTCGGGATTCACTTTCGGAAGCAGGTAGCCGTAGCGCTGTAGCAAATGCGTAGCAATCACGCGCGTATGCAAGTCTTGCCCCAACCGATCGCTGATCGCGGCGTCGGTGAGATCCGTTTCCTCCAGAATCTGGCCGCTTGTGCCAGCGTCCTCCGCAAAAAGCCGCTTCAGCTCTACCATCATGCCGGGATCCCGATCCACAATCTGAAGGATTTGTTCCGTGGTGGCGGACACGCGGTCGAGATTGTCGGAAACGATGTCCGGCAGATGAGGTGGCTCCGGCTTTTTGACCAGTTGCGCCTGTTGAGCCTTTTCTGCTTTCTCCATTTGCTGGGGCGAAGCTTGCTGGCCATAAGCGGCGGGCACACTGGCCAAAATTGTGGCTAGAGCGGAAAATGCGGCGGAGCGACAAGCTGCCAAGGAAGCAGAAACATCCAACTTTTTGCCGGGGGTTCCGCGTATGACCTTCAATGAATTTCTCCTTGGCTCCGAGCCGGTTTGCCCCGCATCACTTCCAGAAGGGCCTCTTCGCTTGCTTCCATCTTTGTGGAGTGAATTTCGAAAGAGGCCCAGTAAAAGATCCCAACATTGGCATTCGGCGCCACGGCAATGATGCGCAACGCGGGAAACTCCCTTAGAAGCAAATCGCATAACGCCGGGCGTTTCTGAGGTTCATCCAGGGTAATTAACAGGAAGTCCGGCTTGGTCTCCGCCACGAGCGCCGGAACGTCCTGCTCATTCGCTGCCTCGCCCACCACACGAATCCCCGCTTGCTCGGAGAGCGTTGAAAGTACCAGTTCCCTCATAAGGCGCGGCCAATTGGCCACCAATACGCGGACGTTCGTGTTCATATGCTTTCCGGTCGAGGAAGCAGATTAGTGGGAACCGCGGAAGGAAAACAGACTCTAAAGGGTACGGGAGTGTAGTACCAAGAACTCAGAACTTCATACTTCGCGGTCTAAGATGAGTGTGGTACTTGTTTGGTATTCGAAGACCTTCAACAATCCTAGGCCGCGGCTTCTTTCTTGCTGTCTCGCCGCAGCGGCCTTACGGAAAAGAATTTGTTCCGGCACGGAACGCAACGAAAAGCAGGCAATCCGAGCAGCCGCCCGAGGATTGAGGCCTGGCCGGGCACATTCTCCGCCGCGATGCGCTGCAATTCCAGATTGCCGCAGATTCGGCAGTGGGCATACAGCAAATCCCGAAACGGAGTGCGGCGTCCGCGAAATCTCGCCTCGCAAAACTCGCACCGCCACGGCACGACGCCGCCGAAGCTAAGCAGGTAGTCAATGATTGTCCTGCGCCGGGAGCGCCGAAATTTCGAACTACGACACGCTGGACAAACGAGCTCGGTCGCTTGGATCTTCGCTCTCCCCTGGGTGGCTGGACCCTGAATCCTGGAAAGAAGCAGACTCTATGTCAGGCAAGATACAATGAAAATCCCAAGGAGTAAATATGCCCGACTACACCGCCGAACACGCCCGCGCCGGAATCAATGCAAAATTGCCGGCGCTGGAAACCTGGCCAAATCAATTCCAGGGCTATGTCATTACCACGCGGTTTCCAGAATACTCCTCGGTTTGCCCCAAAACGGGCATGCCTGACTACGGCACACTCACCATCCAGTACATGCCGAGGAAGGAGTGCCTGGAACTGAAAGCACTCAAAATGTATCTCCTGGCATACCGCAACCTGGGCATTTTTTATGAAAACGCGGTGAACAAAATCCTCAAAGACATCGTCGCGGCGGCTCAACCGGAATGGTGCGTGGTTCGCGGCGAATTTACGCCGAGAGGAGGCTTAACCACGACGGTGTTTGCGCGCTGGCCTGCGCTGAGGGCCGCGAACAAGGCATCGAAACGATAGCCTCGCCGAAAGCGTCCAAATGCTAGCAGTTCACTGCAGACAGAAGATGGACAGAAGTCCTTTTGCAAGCCATAATTTCTAGCTAGGGCCACTGCAGGCTTGCAAGTGAAGCAGCCCGGTCACCCGGTGGCGTAATAACCTATCACAGAGAGGGAAGAATGAGCATTTCTCCAAACATACCAAGCCCGCAAGAATCCTACGGGTACGATACGCCTGGGACGCCACGATGGATAGCCGTATTGTTCGGGCTGGTGATTGCCGGGCTGGCCGTAGTCGTTTATTTCGGCTATACGACGCAGGCGCGGTTGAGCGATGACCTGGCGAAACAGCGGGAGCAGAACAAGATTCTAAGCGCGCAATTGGACCAGGCCAACTCGCGAATCGCGGACTTGAAAAGCCAGGTGGAAATCACCACGCAAAGAATGGGTTTGACGCAGTCGGAGCTAGCGAAAGCCAAGAGTCGCGCCGAAGACATCCGCAAAGAACAGCAATCCTCGGATGCGGAACTCACCACTCAGCTCAAGGCGAGCCAGGAGCAGATTGGCGCTGTGGCAACTGAAGTGGGCGGCACAAAGAAGGACCTCGAATCGACCAAGAGCGATCTCGAGGCGACCAAGGGCAAGCTCGACCGGAGCATGGGCGATATGAACGTGATGAGCGGATTAATCGCCCACAACCGGGATGACCTCGAGGAGTTGAGGCGCCGCGGCGACCGCAACTATTACGAATTCACTTTGCAAAAATCAAAGAATGGGCAGCGCGTCGGGCCAGTGCAGATGTCTTTGAACAGGACCGATCCCAAAAAATCCAAATACACCATCACTGTCATCGCGGATGACAAGACCATCGAAAAGAGGGACAAGACTTCCGGAGAGCCTGTGCAATTTTATGTGAAAGGCAGCTCCCGGATGGCACCCTACGAAATCGTCGTCTTTGACGTGGGCAAGAACCAAATTACCGGTTACCTGGCGACGCCCAAGGACTCCGGTGCACCTGCACCCGCGGCCGCGCCCGCTCCGGCGGCTGCCGCCACACCGACGCCTACGACAGACAAGCCTTAAAACGGCTTTCCGTTTGGTCTTTAAGAAAAGCCTTGCTTTGCATCCCGGAAACTGCGCGCAAAATAGGGTTTCTGTTATTTCGGGGGAACTTGTGAGCCGTACCTGCGCATAAATCCGCCCGGCCTATTCGAATTCCTTCAAGGTTTTGGCCATTTCGCGCAGCCGCTCGTCCACCAACGCGAAAGCGGTACCCGCATCGAACCTGCCCGTGCCATTCTTGCTTCCGGCGGAAACGTTGGTCAGAATCTCAATTCCCTGCTCGATTTTTCCGACCGGCCAGACGTGAAATTTTCCCGAGGCCACCGCATCCAGCACGTCTTCCCGCAGCATAAGGTCTTCGACGTTGGCTTCGGGGATCATCACACCTTGTGTGCCGGTAAGGCCTTTGATGCGACACACATCGAAATACCCTTCGATCTTTTCGTTCACGCCCCCTATGGCCTGAATGTCACCTTGCTGATTGATGGATCCCGTGACGGCAATGTCTTGCCGTAGAGGTAGTCCAGAGAGCGCCGAGACCAGCGCATAGATTTCAGTGGAACTGGCGCTGTCTCCGTCCACGCCCGAATAGGACTGCTCGAAGCAAATGCTGGCGGCGAGAGAAAGAGGCTTGTCCTGCGCGAATTGGCTGCGCAAATACCCGGCAATGATTTGCACGCCTTTGTCATGAAAACGCCCGCTCAAGTTGGCTTCGCGTTCGACGTTGATCAATCCAGCTTTTCCTAAAGCAGCGGTGACAGTGATGCGAACCGGTTTGCCAAACGAGTAGCCGCCAATCTCCAGCACACTTAGCCCGTTTACCTGTCCGACGCGCGTGCCGGAAACGTCCACAAGCAAAGTTCCTTCCTCGATCATTTCCCGGATGCGTGTCTCAATGAGATTGTGGCGCTCGATTTTGGAAAACAAAGCGAGGCGGACGTGATGGGCCCGAACTATGGTTTCCCCTGTGGCCGCAGCGCTATAGTGCGCCTCGCGCGCCAAATCGGCAATGTCCACGAAGCGCGCGGTCACCTTGTTTCTTCGGCCGGCTTGCCGCACGCCGTATTCGAGCATGGCCGCGAATGCGCCGCGATCGAACGGAAACAAATTCTCTTTTTCTGAAAGCGCGCGCAACCGCCCGGCATACTCGGCGATCACGCCATCGCTCATGGCCATTTCTTCATCGAACTCCACGCGCACTTTGAAAATCTTGCGAAAGTCTTCTTCGTATTCGTAAAGGAGTTCGTAGAGTTGGCGGTCGCCGATAAGGATGACTTTAACGTTGATGTCGATGGCTTCCGGTTTCAGCGCACTTCCGCCAAAGGGATAGAACATTTCGAGCGGCTGAATCTCCAGCCGGTTGTGATTCAACGTGCGCTTCAGGGCTCGCCACACGCCGGTTTCCGACAACGCTTCCATCGAATACATGATGAGGAAGCCGCCATCCGCGCGAAGCAACGAACCGCCGCGCAAGTCCATGAAGTCGCTGGTCCAGCCGCCGCGCGCATCGTAGGCCCGCTGAATCGTCCCAAAAAGATTCGCGTATGTAGGTGTGGTCTCGAAAATCACCGGCGAAATTTCTTCGTGATTGTGCGCGAGGATAACGTTAACTCCGTACAAGCGGAAGGGGTCGCGTTCCGGGCCGCCCTGGGCCTTCGGCGTACCGTCGGGCGACTCCTCGTCTTGCTCTCCTTCCCCCTCGCGCTCCTTGAAAGGATCCAAATTATCCAGCAAATGGTGCCGCACTTCTTCGAGATATTCGGCGACGCTCGTGCCCGGATATTTTTCCTTCAACTCTTCAATGACGCCGTCCACCAGCACAGAAGCTGCTTCCTGTTCCAGGTAACTCAGCTCGCTGGCCAGCTCGCGCGAGAGCGTGAGCGTTTTCCGGTAAACGACCGTGAATTCCTGGCGGAATTGCTCATACTTACGTTCAATCTCTTCCGCAACTGTGCCCTCCAGTTTACCCTCGTGCACCATCTTGGAAATATCCTCGATGGGAACCATCTGCCCTTCGAGCACAGGAAAAATTTCCGGCAGGGCCACTGCGCCGACTTGCATGTGGCCCAAGGCAAATTGGTCACGAGCAATGCGCCGCGTGAAATCGTCCATCAGTTCCTTTTCGCGCACGGTAAAGCGCTCAACGATTCTTCCCTTCTGCCGCTGGAACGGCTCTCCTTCGAACACTTGGGGAATGCGCCGGCGCAGGAAATCAATTCCGGCTTGCATGTCCTTCTTGAAGGAATCAGCTTGCCCGCGCGGAAGCGCCAGCAGTCTTGGCCGGTCCGTAGTTTTGAAGTTGTTGACGTAACAACGATCCAGCGACTCTTTCGTCGGCGGATGGAGCTCTTCAATCATGTGCGCGATGGTCCCGCCTCGGCTAGTACCTGCCAATCCGCAGACAAAAACGTTGTAGCCGGGGGCAGAAAGTTCCACGCCCATCTTCAATGCGCGCAAAGCGCGCTCCTGCCCGATAAAACCTTCGCGGGGGTCGGCCTGCGCTGTAGTTTCGAATGGGATGCGCGAGAGCTCACACCTCCAGCGCAGCTTATCCGTGGGAAGCTCGACTGGTTTCGGAGCAGGCTTAGTAGCCATGAAATCCTTTCGAGCGG
>WNGL01011096.1_pt1 | contig 17524 bp, 18 predicted proteins | sample 5400591 | NCBI WGS metagenome assembly WNGL01 (sample SAMN13153377, study PRJNA577476) | soil metagenome | isolation source: 80 cm soil or saprolite under Garry oak tree replicate 1 | place: USA:California | collected 2016-06-15 | reverse complement strand
CACACACCTTTGATTGGCGGCTTGGATATAAGTTCTCAACCTATGCCACATCCTGGATTCGGCAAGCTATCACGCGCGCTCTTCCGGGATTAGAATACATGATTCATATCCCTTGCTATTCTGTTGAGAAACGGAATAGACTGAAAAGGCACTTCACCACTTTCACCATGACCTATGGCTATGAACCTGGATTAGAGGAATTAGCAGAACTCACCCAGGAAAAGCCAGAAGAGATTATTATTATCTGGCAACATATGTATCATATGCTCTCTCTTGACGTGCCTGTACAAGATCATGAAGATGTGGTATTAGGTGATCTGATAGCAGACGAGACAGCAACCGCCGAGATAGATGTTGAACAAGATGAAATATCCTCAAACGTCAAAAAAGCTCTTGCTTGCTTGACGGCCCGTGAACAACAAGTCATCAAAGCTAGATTTGGCATAGGTCATGATGATGGACGGGCGCATGTGCTGCAAGAGATTGCCAGGGAACTTGGTGTCACACGTGAACGTGTACGGCAAATTGAAGAAGTGGCCATGCGAAAACTCAGGAAAGCATTGGAGAAATGAAACGCTTTCTATCTCATACGTATCGTTTTGAATTTAAGAAAGAAGATTGCTGGATCGGTGTTTTCTGGAAGAGGACAAAAGGGGAATATGTTAATAGGTTAGAAATATGGGTATGTCTTTTGCCAATGCTACCGTTTCATTATATCCTTTTCTACAAAAATAAATCAAAAGGAATTATTTAAAATGAACCAACAAGAACCTATCACCTCACTTCATCCTGCATCAATCTACCAACGAAACGCGCCAGTTTCCAAACACGGCGACGTGATGCGTGAGATGTGTGTACCCATCCTCGACTACTTCATCGAATTTGGCGATGAAGAATTGAACATCAAAGCCACAAAAGCACACAAGAACTGGGAAGAAAATCAAACCTGGGTCATCGATTGGGCACAACGCTCACGGTATTTTGTGCTTGCAGAACATGCATGTAGAGACTTGAGAGGCTTTAAAGTAGCAATAGCGCAAGAACCCTACCAGAATGAACAAGCATCCATGATTCTTCAAATAGCTCTGGATTGTGGGGAAAGGTACAATCGTCCGAAAGGCATATCACGGAAGAAAGTAGTGGGCAAATGGAAGAGGAAAAGAAAATGAAAGCAAACCTGCCTCCATTAGAAAAATGGAAAGAATGCAAGCATCAATTCTTTGAGATAAGAGATATCAGTTATGCGCCTTTTCCTGAGAGAGGAAAGGATGGACAATTCATCATGTATCCACATTTTGAAATAGGACGTGGGAAGCTTGTAATGTGTGCTCTGTGTGGAGAGCGTCGTCAATTATGGGAAAATGGAGATATCCTATTCTTCATTGATGAAATATGGCAAAAGTTACCTGGAATGTAATGGCAGAGTTAAAAATGGGGTGACAATAGAATGATTTGGTAACCCCATTTATTGTTAGCTAGTTATAGGCTCACGCTCGTTCTTGTGTTAGCTAGTTATATAGAAAAAGGATAAAAACTATGATGGATACACTTTTAGTTAGTGAAATCAATCAACAGAATGCCAGGATACGCTATCATGCCCAGGAATTACAGCAACAACTTATGACTTATCAAGTTCTAGGCTATTTACCAGCGCGCAAAGGAGCACTAGCAAATATTAATGAATTGCGTGAAGCGTTAGATAGATTGGAGCCATTGCTAAATATTCCCCGCTATCCTGGAGATACATTTGAGGTAAAAAGCATTTAATCTCTTCTCAACATACACAATACCCTCACTTCGCCTAATTGACTGTGCAAGAGGTGAGCGTTTTGTAGGAGATTGAAACATGAACATCACAATTATTGAACAAGAGGAAAAGACGATAAAAGACGATAAGGGCATATTTTACGGAGTCAGTAATTATACTGAACAGTCAGGTAAAATATGCACATTCTATGATCGTGATACTGTCATATGTCAAATTAAACTAGATGTAGCGTTTTTCGGTACGACTCTCGATATCTCTGGAATGTGGATTAATCTTAACTTTGTGAATAGCTTACGATGTGTAACAGATGGCAAGGTTGCAGCATACTGGTATTAATACCCCAAAACGCACTATAGCCCCCGCTTTGTGTCTTATTGACTATGCACAAAGCGGGGGCTATGTGATTCGATTGTAGTTACGCAGTTCAAGGAGTCCCAAGTATGCACTTCTTAGCATACTTTATTTTACCCGCTTTGTCCACTTTGCGGTACCTGTGTCCATCCTTGTGGAGTTACAGCTTGCACTGACTGAGTAGCCAGGTTATAGATTTGAGTTGGATCTGTGAGAACTGCGTTACCCATTATAGTAGCAGTTCCAGGAGGCCCACTATTCACACCATACACCTGTGGCCCATGGTTGGTCACAGTATTGGAATAGGGCGGTTGAGGGACAGGAGTACTAAATGGCATAGGTTGCTGTTGTACTGGCATCTGAGCAGCTTGTGAGTGTTGTACAGTAGGTACAACACTGGCCATGCGTAGCTTGACTAATTCCTGTGCTAAAAATGGCGCAATCTGGCCTGCTAAAGCCCCAAGGTCAAAAGGTTGTACAGGGGTAACAGTCGCAGGATGGCCGCCGATACTGGTAACGGTTTGCACGGAACCAAGTAAGTTTCTTCCAGGAGCAGTATTGAGGAAAGCAGTACAATACGCTCCAACCAGCATGAAGTCACTGAGGGCATTCCCGCCGAGCTTGCCATCTAGTAAGGCTTGCACGAGTGCGACTACTGCAACAATGATGTATAGGATAAGTTCATTGAGCCAATTAGGAAGCTTATCCTGTCGGATTAATCCGGCCAGCACTCCTACTAAAGCAGGGAGTACCACCAGAAAAAGGGTGTGTACCTGTGATAAGTCAATGGTCATGATATAATTTCTCCTAAAAGAAAGGACAATCTACAAAAATGACTACGAACAACGAAAGAGATACAAAGTTTTTAGGTTTTGCTAATCGGGAAATTGATAGACTTGAACAAAAGCGTCTCATTCCTATCCATCCAAAGTCTTTAAGAAATGATATGGCTATACTCCTTGCTCAATGTGCCTATGATCTAGTCTTACACGCTTTTCGAGATGTTGATACGTATGATCTGGACTATATGCCAAAGTCCACATACGAACAATCTATTATGCCAACCATACAAGACATGGATGAACTTCCTTAAACCTCCGTTTTCAATACATCTAAATCGTGATGTAGTGACGCTAAAGCGGCCATTGCAGCAGCTAAGGTGCTTTCAGCTTTTGCCTGGTCAAACACAGGTTTAGCAAGCGGCCATGTGCCATGCTGAAATGAAAAGCCAGCAGGGGGAGTTGGGACTCCGCTAGGCATGATCGCAATGCATCCAACCACATGACCATCTAAAAAGTTTTGCCAGGGAATAGCTACAGGTTGTGAGAAATTAGGAGCTGCGGCTGGCTCTTCATATAAGCCATAGCCCATAACATCAGAATACCCTACCCTCAACATGGTATGAGCACCGTGATTTAAGGCATCAGCCCAATTGTGCAAGGTATGCCCTGACCTGGCATCATGCAGAAAGCTTTCATCGCCAATCGTGATAAGCTGTGGCACATTTTGACGGTTCTGTGCCTGTATCTCAGCGTGCAGCTCGTCAAGATTGCCTAGCATCGGTTCCATGTCCACATAGCCGATATTCTGAGAATGCAACCACTCAAGGGCTTGCTCTTTGGTAGTTCCCCTGGTATCGCTACTCACATCTTGGCCAACGTACTGGCTATAAATTTGAGACATCAATTGAGCAGGATTGGCGTAGCGCGTCGGATAAGCAATCTGGCCGGCCATTGCCAGACTACTTTCCACGCACTTGAATTGTGAGGTTCCACTAGAAAACTGGTAAACGTACCGAAAATTACCTGGCAGTCTAACCATGAAGTCAGTCATAAGCTACTCTCCTTTATATTTCAATGTGTAATTCAAAAGAGCTTGGATACGCTCAGGGCTTTCCTTGAGTGCACCGAGTGAAGTGTTACATCCAGTACACAGCAATGCTCTTACTTGCCCTGTAGTATGGTCATGGTCAACGGCTAACTTACGAAAAGCATTTGTTCGTTTATCAAATGAAGTCTCTTCGTTTCCACAACAAGCACAAACACCATGCTGAGATTCAAGCATGGTGTTATACTCTTCTTCAGTTAACTGGTAACGTCGTAACCTCGCACCATGCGCTTTATGAGGTACAAATAATTCCTTTTTTCTTGCGCTACAGCATAATCTACACCAGGAATAATAATGATCTTTTTGACGATGAAAAGCTGAGTAAGGTTTTTCTTCACCGCATTGAGCGCATTTCTTAGACCCTAATGATGGAAGAGGATTCTTTTTGCCAGATGCAGCGCGATTTTCTAGCATCTTGCGGTCATGAACTGAACGGCAATGCTTGCACCAACTATCTCTTCCATCTCTACTTGTAATTTTGCGATAGAAGTCTTGTTCGAGGAGGAGTGTTTTATTGCAGTTTGCACATGTTTTTATGCCAGTTTTTACATTCTCTTCGGCAATTAATTTGCGGGATTTAGTGGGCTTCTTGCGGTTATAGGTAAATTTACAAAGCTTACACCACGAATCACCTTTATAGAATAAGCTTAAATTTTTCTCTTCGTCGCATTTAGTACAACGTTTAGACCAAAGTGGTATGATATCTTCCATAGGAGAAACTGACCTTTCTTCTATCGCGCTCAGGATTGTTGATCGCAATGCCTGAGCAACATATTGTATTGTACTGGTATTATACCATAAATCCGCATGAGGGGCTAGTTTAGAGGACAATCATGCCTCCCTTTCCACATATCACCTTGTCTTTACTTCTACTTACAAGTATACAGAGCAGAGCGCCATAAGACAAGCAGCACACACTCAGCACTGCCATGATAGGCACAATCTGAGTAAGAACAATATACAATGCCTCACTACAAAACAGATAAAAGAACATGCCATACCAGAACCACCACATCATATTTCCTCACTTAAAATGAATACTTACGAGTTTTTCAAAAGAATAAAAATATGTATCTAAAACACTTGACAACAATAAAAGTATGTAGTATTATTAATACATAGAAAGAAAGAAATGAGTTTTGAAAGGACTTAAAAAATGACAGAAACAATCACCATTCTTGACCGAGATTATTCAAGCGACGGGCACGTTTTCTATACTATCAAGGTTGGTCAGTACAATCACGAAGAGTATGTAAAATTCTTCAATGGTCAACCAAACGGCTGTACTTGCAAGAACAAGAAACGCTTCAATGAATGCCCACATCAAGAAGCATTGGCAAAAGTCGAAGCTGGCTATCAAAGCTAAAGGATAAAAGTACATGCCTAATCCAACCACGCCAAAGCGCAAGCCAGGCCGTCCTGAGAAATCTCAGGAAAGCAAGAACCGATACATGACTATCACACTTTCCCCTGAAGTCAAAGAGTACCTCAAGGGAATCAAGAACAAAAGCGGATTCATAGATAAACTTGTTAAAGAGCACATGTCACCTTCTCAAGAGTGAGAGGGTGTTTTCTTATTCTTTTGAAACTGCTATCCCTGAATTAGCGTCCATTCTCACCGCTATATTTTGCAAGAGTCCTATCATCAGGAACGCCCTGATAAAAGAGACAGTGAAATCTGTCTCAAAAAAGAGACGAGCTAGAAAAGCTAAGAGCATACAGGCGACACATAATCCCCCAACAACCAGTATAAATCTGTAGAGTGGTTTAAGGAACGGTAGCAGCAGAGGAATAGTGGCCGCCCCAAATCCAATAAACCCCATCAAGATTTCTTGTGCGTAAAAGTCTAACATAAATATCTATCCTCTTTCTATGGATGAGTGTGTGAAATAATAAGTGCTGAGATAACCGATGCAAGTACCATAGCGGTTATGGTTGCAACCCATTTCAGAAATGAAATGAAATGCTTAATTTTTATCTCATATCCGTCTACCGTTGCCTGAACTTGCTTCAAAAGAATGGTATGCTCTTCTTGCACTTTCAAGCGTGTATTGATATTTGAAATCTCGTGTTGCATAGCCTCGGTACGCTCATAGACAACTCTATCCTCTGCTACGTGCTTATCAAAAGCTGCTCGTAGGCTATCAACCGCCACTTGCACTGAGTTGATAGTTGACATATGGTATATTCCCTCCTCTACTTACTCTCTATCAATCTAACAAGCCTGAAGCTAAGAGCTTCGACCAACTTGATAATACAGGCAGTTCGCTTGCCTGTACAATATAATTATACAGAACAGTATTGTTCGGTTGCGTTTGCATCCCAAGGTCAATTGAATGCACTAGAAGCTGTGCATAGTTCAGGTTCTCTTCCGGTATCCATGCAGGTAGCATTTGCCCTACTACTAGCCCGTTCCTGTATGTTTTAAATGTGGCTGTACGACCTGAAATACAGTATCTCGTCAATAACTGATTGCCATACGTGACCGCCGCCGCAAAGCTCATATTCTTGCTTGACACGTCTTCTTTTGCTTCCACAATGCCCGTTCCACCCTCAACTAGCTGTAACGCGCTCTGAGCGGCCAGATTATCAATGACCACATCATCCACAAATGCGCCTGTATAGGAGATGATAAGGGTATCATTTCCATCAAGAGGAAGCGCATTCACATCTTGTGCTATCATCAAGTCACCCTCTGCATAATACCAATCACTGCCAGTTGAACCCTTTAACCCAACGACTTGCGGAATATCATTCAGTTTCACATCTAGTGTCACGACTGGTATGGTTCCCGGCGCTATCGGATACCTGAGAGGGAATGAGGTCTGTGTGCCATTGCCTATAAAGCTATCCTGAAAAAAGGCGGAGTTTGAAACGCCTGTTAAAATCTGGCGGTTCCTGTACAAGTCTCCGAGCGTCTCTATCGCTAAATTGCTATCAAGTTCGATATCCGATGGTTGACTTAGGGTATTCGATTGCAGTACCCATGGTGCAGGCCTTGCTTGCGCCTGTGTAAATTCAAACTCATTCAGTTGATCGATATGCCATTTATAGTTACTCTGTTTTGCCAGGTCATCCAGGTTGGCATTGACAAAGGTTTGCCTGTAGTCAGCACTTGGCATCAAAATACCTGTATTAATCTGTGGGCCATATGCGCCAAATGAAAGTGTTTGGATCTGCGGGGTAAAACTGGCATCAGTTGAGGCAAGATCAACTCTCACTTTCGTATTGATATTGGTCACATCATCGCCAAGGGGCTGTATCCATAAGCCAATGAACTGTGATGTACCTCCATTGGTAAACAAGCCTGCTTGCCCTGTTGGAAGTGCTGATGTATCATTATAGGAAATGACATTCACACCATCAAAAGAGACGTTTATCACTCCTCCGATACTCGTAACTCGTATTCTGTAGATAAGCCCTCGTACAAACTTTATGGTTGTGCTTCCAACTGACACGCCATTTCTGTAGAGCGTGATCGTGTTTGGAGTGCCAACGCTCGATTGATTATCAGCAACAAGCAGGCTGTAGTAGTGTGTGGCGTCGCTGTAGCACCAAACTAAGCCCCCTGCATCGGATTGTGTCATATCACACAGGATATCGATATTGAGGCTAGAAATGGCAGTGTAGACGTAAAACGCTTGCGCCCCGCCTGTAGCTGTTACTCGACTATTGGTAACATCAGGCGTCCAGGTAGCTGTACTCCCGCCTGAACCATTCGCACTGGTATAGCTTGAACTGGTATCACTCGAAAAGTCATCGACGGTAGGATCTGGTTGTACGTTGATATTTCCAATGGTTCCCAGTCCCGCATACTGATTGCTTCCGGCTGCAATCTGTGAACCTGGAGCTACATTCGTTTGCCAACTTGAACCATTATTGATGGTACTATCAACCGTGATGCTGGTATTATTTGGTTGCAAGCCTGCCCAACTCACAAGCGTGTTTCCCACTTGCCCGACGGTAGCCAGAGAAAGTAGAGGGGAGATATACGTACCAGATGAAGAGAATCGAGACGTGACCCACGCAGTATATCCATAGACGGTAGGTTGATCTTGTTCACTTCCGGCTGTTTCTGTGATTCTGACTTTCAGATTGACGCCTGTCACATTTGTACCTGGGGATAAGCCTACGATCTCTTGACCATAGCTTGCTATTTGCCAGGTAGAACCGCCATTGATCGATGTTTCAAACAGCCTGCTAGAACTGCCGGGTGCTACATCTTGCCAGAATATCCTTGAGGTTCCAACCGTCCCCACTGTATTCAAACTGAGATTTTCAGAAACATATTGCCCTGTTAAGGCATTCAGAATAGCCAGGCTTCCATAATAGCCAGTGATTTGCACTCCTGAGCCATTGTAGAGGCGCATACCAATACTGCCAGCCGCGTTATAGGTATTGTCGGTTGAGGTAAGATATGGCACATCATCTATATAAATCGTGTGGTTTGTGTGCGATGCATCAACACTGTTGACGACCACTTTCAAAGTGTAGAAACCTGAAACTGTCAAGGTCAACGCTTGTGTCGCCAACTGTGTTCGTGAACCGCCGCCACTTGCTGAGTTTGTCCCTTTTGAAAGCGTAACAGCCGTTGAAGAGACTTCTACCGCATAGGCAAAGCTATTATCATTATTTTGCCAGCCTGTTGTGCGGTACACTACGCCAATGTTGCCAGTTCCGGCGGTTGGTATCTGAACATTTACAGATAGCGTGAAATTTTGCCATGTTGCACCTGCTCCAACCATCTTGATACGTGCATCTGCTCCGGTGTTTGTCTGTACTTTCAACTGATTCGCATTCAGTGTTTGCGTCGGTGAAGCGGTTCCATAGACGGTTTGATCTGAAGATAGCGAATTGGTATCGCTATCTTTCCAGTCACGCCAGAAACCAGTTAAGCCTAAGCCATTATTAGAAGCTGCAGCAAGATTAGTCAGTGTGCCTGCGTTGAAATTCGCATCTGATGTCCTGACATACTGTATATCGGTCTGTGTTGAGGAATAACTTGGCACAATCGACACTGCTACTTGACTCAAGCTAGGACTAGGCAGGGGCGTGTTCCCTGTGATAGCCATACTTTCTTTGAGTAAAAGCGAGATGCCGTTTAAGTACGTGCCAGGTGTGATAATCCCTAGTTTGGCTTTATTGGTAGCATCTTGCCATGTCGCGCCGCCATCAAAGCTTGTTTCGAGTGTGAATGTAGTATCTGAGGGAGTATTCACAATCCAACTTGCTAAACTGTTTTGATAGATGCCAACTGAGGTTAAGCTGTGCGAGGAGCTTATTCTGTTGCCTGTCTGCTCATAGACCGTTGGAGATGCTACGATAATGGTATTATAGCCAGCGTTAGAAACAATGCCCCCGCCTGTAAATGTTCCTGACACATCTATCTCTGTTGTACTCGTATAGGTCACTTTCACATCATGAAAGTACACACCATACTTGCCCGCTTGATCTCCCTCAATCCCCATTGCGATGTAGTTAATCGTTTTGCCTGTATAGGCATGTAAACCAATCTGACGGTACTCCCACCGTCCATCTGCCCAACCTGAAAGGTCATTAGCAGGGTTACTCCCCATGCCATGTTGGTCAAATTCCCCTAGATTTGTATTGAGGGTATTCAACCTGGAGCCATCGGTATACACCACATCGATACCAGCCATGATTTTCGGGCTACTGGGGTCAATCCACATGTAGTACGACAGTACCCAATCGTTGGCTTGTACGATGTTACCGGGATAGATTGTCCAGTACAGATGTGCATCTCCAACTCCACCTGTACAGGTAGCTGTCATGCTGATGCCAGTATGCGATTTGAGCGTTAAAGCGTTGGAAGCGGATTGTGTATTGGTCAATGTGCCTGCTGCAAAATCAGCAGTAACAGCTTCTGACACAGTGACAACACTCCCGGCCGATGTCAGTTCTAAATCGCCATTTGGCAGATTGGTTGAAGCGGTTGTGCCTGAAAGTGTCCCTGCTATCCAATCAGGAAAGGTAGTCACTTCGCTATAGGCATATTTCGCAGTAACACCCTCAGCAACAAGCACATCGTCAAGCATGTTCATGACACCTTGCGCCGCCGGAAATGGCACGGTGTAGAGCCTGTTTGATGTACGTTTCATTGGCTTGGATTCATTACCTATACAATCAATCTTATGCTCAATAAGCTTGTTTTGCATGGAGTTGGTTTTATCGAATGTGTCATCTACCAGTGTATTGAATATGAAACGTATCCTCATTGAAAACAACAGGCACACCGCCAACGGTGATCTGAAACGACGTGCCAGCCATGACAGGCACATACCCGTCTAAACGTGCATGGCGACCATATAAAGCCCATGAGAGGGGCAGTCCTGTATTAGCTGAGAGGTCATAGTGAGATGGCCCAACAAGATAGCCTAAATTCCATACCACATAACTGACCGTACCTGCTTGATCTCCTCCAATACACGAATCAATCGTGATGGTTCTCGCTGTTTTGTTCCAATGCTTGACAGTTGTTGTTAAGCCTAGAACTACGCTAAAATAGTTATAGGCAGTATCCGCCAAGCTATGATCTTCATCCCCAAACCCTAATGCTGAGATAGCATCATTATTTGCATGGTTCTGTTGAGCGGTCACACTCTTGACAGGCAGGGATGTACCGCTCGAGGTGTCAGTCAGCACAACATAGTTCTCTGTGCCAGAAACCGCTATGATGGTGCCTGCTATGATAGTTTGTCCTGAGATAGCGGTATGCAAGGCCAATGCTGTTACGGTTGCGCCTGATGTGATGGTTCCTGAAAGGGTGTTCGTGAAGGCGGGGAATACCGCGTCTCCTTGCGATTGCTGCACTCCAAACTCGTTATTGACCAGAGGTTTATTGATGTTGTACGTGGTCATGATAGAGCGCATAGTTGCGAGATAGACACAATCCTGAGTGCTGTATGTCTTATATGCTGGTAGGTCATTATGTGGCAATGTGAAAACCTGATACCACCACGATGGATCTGTTAAGCCTCCCACTACATCGTTGATATGCGTCAGTCCCCCTGCTTGAATGAGATGTGAAGTATCGGCGGCATAGAGCGTATTGCACATCGTCCCATAGAACAAAGCCAAAGCATCACAATCTGCCTGATTTGCAGGTACAAATGGCTCTCCTAATATAGAGTACCAACAGATCGAGGTAGCGGTATTGCGAAAGTGATAGCCTACAAAGGTTATCCAGTCATGCCAATTTGCAGCAACCGTCCAATCGATTGCGTTGGCAATCAGCACGTTCTTATATGCGCTAATGTCCATCTGGATGAACATGCCAAGCTGTTGCGCCCTGGTCACACAATAGTCGATGTTTGCCCATAATTGAGGCCAGTCAAATACCGTGATATTAGACCCGTCCCAGTAGTCGGTTATGCGAATCATGCCAATGCCGTTGTTATAGGCTTGCGTGAAAAGATCATCTAAAACCGCCCTGGCATCAGTATGTAACCAGGTATTAGCTCCTCCCTGAGTAGCCAGATAGATGGTTGTGCCATACAGCTTGATTTGTTGCCCCCTGTAGATCAAATGCGGCCCTGATGTACTCATAAAATCAGTGCTTGGTATCGTTTGCACATAAGGAGTAGCTAAAGCTGCTCCGCATACCGAGCTTGTCATGGGTATTAGTCTATGTGGACTACCTGATGTTGCGCTTGTCATGGGGATAATGCGTTGATTAGCAAGTGAAGAATGCATAGGAACAGTACGTGTGAATGTACCTTGTAAAGCACTTGCCATAGGGATGACAGCCGCACTAAATACAAAGTTCGTAGAAGTAGATGTGATCGTATTGGCTGTTTTTGTGAGTACCCCGTATTTCGTAGCCGTTCCTGATGTTCTATTCCATACCCATACCCTGACAATCAAATCGGCTGTGATATTGCCCGTGCCATTGATAACCGTAGCACGCAAGGTAGGCGTCCAATTGCCATTGAGGATAGCTTGATTAGCAAGCGCAACAGGCCACAATTGCCCTTTACCGGAAAAAGGAACCAATGCCTCACTACCATATGCAGGCCAGGAACCAGGACTGTTATTGGCAACAAGCTCACCGTATCCTGTCGAGCCATCCACCCGTGTATCTTGCCCTACCTGAGAACCCCCTGATGCGGTTGACACATCATTGGCTGTTGTTAAAAGCGTCGCATCTAAGACTTGCCCGATGTAGAATGTCACAGAACCAACCGAGGGAGGCGATGACGGTTGCCCTGCAAACCCATTAGGAATAGCTTTCGCGGCCCATGTTGCCCCATTCGATGTCAGGAAGTTCTGAATCGTCGTAAAGGCTTTGAACCGCTTAAATCCACCGCCTACCACAGCACAGGCGATGGCTTTGACTTGCCCTGTGTAGTTACTTGTGGCATTTGGCGCGTTGTAGTTCATCGTGAAGATATCGATGTGTTGCGCTCCATGGTTCATAGCCGTGGCCAGGACGCCTACGCCTGTTCCATCGGCATTTGCAGCATAGTACGTGGACTGTGTTGCTTCCAGGCTTGTCTCTTGTGCGGTTTGCCCACTGCCAGCAGTTGCAGCGCATGGCCCATCTGCTCCAAATTCTGTCATCCAAATAGGCGTTAATGTATCATTATAAAGAGCTTGCACAGCCTTGATATCGATAAGTTCCTGGTCAACTCCGTATTGTGCCAGTGTGACATTTTGCGCCGGGTCTGAGTAGTTATGGAAGTTCAGATAATCCAACATCTGAACGCCAAGCTCGCTACTATAACCTACTACCCCTACACTACTATGGGTTGGATTAAACGTGCTGTAGAGTGGGTTGGAAAGGTCATAATTTGGATTGTAGAGCGTGTTTACAACGTACTTGACGTGCGCTTGTTGTTGCCACCATAAGCCCCAACAGCCAATACGCGCCTGGAAGTTGCCCGATGGATTCCAACCACCACCGCCACTAGCCACACTTGCGCGCATAGCAGGAATAACTTGCTTCAAGTAGTACACGTAGCGTAGAGGATTGCGACAATCGGCATTCGTGCCAGCATACACATCAAACTCTTCATTGCCAATCTCGATGCAATCCACCTGGAGCTTTTTACCTGAACCGTCATTGGCTATCGCGTTTTTCGAGTTGCCATCGCCACTATAGCGTTGACACAAGGCTACTGCTAAGGTTTTATAGGTATTGACCGATGAAAAATAGTGAGGATTGGTATTGGAACCACAAGGAGCGGGGTTGTTATTGGTCGGACTATCACCCTTGTAGCCACGCGCGATAAGGGTTACCCGTATACCATGCTGATTCGCCGCCTGTACAAGCGCGTCAAGCCCTCCCCAGTTGAAACTGCCAGGAGTAGGCATATAGGAAGCTGTGACAATATTCAAGCGTACACGTGACAACCCTAGCGCGGCTATATCCGTCCAGGCTTGCGATGCAAGTGGTTGAATACTGGAATAATTATTAAAACCGAGCGTCGTTCCTAATGGCCCGTCAGCTACAAATGTCCAATCGTGAATTGTTGGCATCTTCTTCTACCCTATACCGCTTGTAAATCATCCGAGAGTAAAGAACTTCCATCTGGAAACACAAACAGGTAACATGCGCTTTCTCCCCGTTTCCAACCAATGCAATGCACTGTGTTGCGCTCTCCTATGCCAGTAAGCGCAATATACCGCCGCCTGAAAAAGACAGGCTTGACATCCTCTTTATGGGGCAAGGCTACACAGGCAACAGCTTTCAGGAAATCATGCAGTTCAATACCGATAACCTTTTTATCTTCTATCTCTGCAAAGCCTCTTCCATCTGGCCTTACATCGTCAAATTCATCGGTATAGGTTTCATCTTGATAGATGACACGCCATGTATAAATATCTTGCATGTTTACCCTTTACTTACTTTTTGTAAGGTCATGCCTCATCGTAGCTTATAACTAAGCTCGGAGTTGTTGCGCTTGTACTGGCCCCTCCAACGTACGTGTTATCAATTCCCTCTACACAAACCGCCATTGTCCCATTTGGCCCTGACGCACTTGTGACATGACTGGTATTGTCATACTGTGCTGTGCTTGTAGTCATGAGTGTATAACCGGCAGGGGTAGCACCATTAGAACCTGATGCGCCTGGTTGGTTTCCGCTTGCAGCTTGTGCATAGGAAGCTACAGCAAGAGCTTTCCAGAAGAGTTGCATACCAGTAGCCGCCGCTCCGCTCATATTGATACGCCTATTCGTGATAGCCGTTGTTCCGGTTACCGTTACTGCAAGCACAAAGTTCTTAATCCAACTGAAATTGGTTCCTGTAGTAGTTGGTATCGGCGTTGGAGTTGTGCCTGCTAGACTATCTTCTCTTGAGAATACTCCTCCACTTTCAGCGTTCGCCCAACTCACTGAACTTCCAGTGCCAATTTGCGCTTGTACGGTTGCAGCTCCCATATCTACTTACCTCTTTCTATTTTAAACTCAACCATTACGGTAATTCCCTTGAATCCTAACTTCTTTACCCATTCTCACACCTAAAGCTTGCATCATGTTTCGACTATCAAGCTGTACAGTGATATTCATAGTTTTATCATTGCCCCCGCTTGCCGATGACAGCCCAAACGCACCTTTACTTGCTGATACTTTATTAGCTGGAATAACATTTGTACCACGCGAGAGGTTCATCAACACTTCACCTTGATGCACATAGGCTAAACCACCTGAGAAGTTTTCAACGCCACTGGCAAATCTACGGATGGGAATATTAAGAGGCGGAGGAGTGCCACTAGAGCTATAGTTTGTATTGACATTCACGTTCACAGGATTATTTGAAATGTCATCTAAATGGGATTTGAGAACCATAGCGTTCACATTTGCCTGAGTTAATGAGCCATAATTGACACCAATATTGGTAGGCCCAATAAGATCATCTAAATGCGTTTTTGTTTCCATAGCAAGCACATTCGCTGATGTTAAATCAGGATACCCCGTTAAGATATCCGTAGGCCCAACAAGGTCATCTAAATGTGTTTTTGTTTCCATGGCTAACACATTCGCTGATGTTATCTGTGGAGTCAGTACAATAGGAGTCGTAGGCCCTTTAAGATCATCTAAATGTGATTTTGCATCAATCGCTGCCATTCGAGCAGCTACCACATCTGGTGTCAGTACTCCTACATTCACAGGCCCTGTCAAATCATCCATATGTGATTTCAGGTCAATCACTTTTGCTCTTGCAATCTCTACATCTGGCGTCAACACTCCTATACTCACAGGCCCCTGCAAGTCATCTATATGTGATTTCAGGTCAATCACTTTTAGATCGAGCGCAGTCAGGTTTCTGTTCGGAAGATCAGTAGGCAGTACCCACGGCTTTGCAAGATCATCTAAATGGGATTTGATAGATTTGAGCATCCAAATCTTTTGCAGCTTTTGCAGCGTTATCTGCGGACGTCTTGGTGCTATTGAGGTGTGTCACCCAGTCAGGTTGATTGGTTCCTGCTTTTGGCACAATGTTATTATCTCGTATCCATTTTGCCAGGCCGATTTCAGCGACTAGCACCAAACCAATGCCTGTCACAATACCGGCAAGTGAAAGTTCCATAGCTGCCGCTGATGTAGCAGTGGCAGTTGCAGCACTGGTAGAAGCGGTTCCTATACCTGTCATGCTCGTTTGCACAAGATAGATTTTTGCAAGCATGCCAGGAACCGCGCTTACAAAGCTTGCCATGCCAGTAACAAGATTAGTAATTTTCACTGCCGCTATAGCAACAGCTAAACCAATCATGGCATCCTTTAGGAGTGTTGCCCCTACTGAGCTTCCCTGTAAAAATGTAATGATAGCAGAACCATTCTTGACGATATAATCAAGATTGTTCACAAAAGGAATAAGGCCATTCTGTACGATATCTGTGAGAACAGGTAACATCTTTGTGCCAAGATCAATCAAAACGACATTCAACGTGGCGTGAAGTTGATCGAGCTTTTGATTAAAATCACCCTGCACCATTGCCCATCCCTGCACATCCTTGCCGCTATTTTTAAATGCATCGGATGCTGCCTTGGTATCTGCTACTAAGATCTTCATGTTTTGACCCATGAGTTCAAGGCCAGCTATACCCGATTTTGAGCCTCCTAGAATGGTAGCAATGGCGCGGTTATACTCCACGCTTCCAGGTACAAAGTGCTGCGCAACGGCATTCTGAATCATTATCAAAGCATCAGGTAAGGATGTTCGCATAGTATTGGCAAGGGCAATACTATCAATGCCCATTGCTTTCATCTCTTTTGATGCGGTACTTGCTGGATTAGCAAGCATCTTGAGCATCATGGCCAGGTGTGTACCTGCTATGGAACCCTTATCCCCTGCTATAGCCATTGTCGAAAGAGCACCCTCTACGTCGGCAAGTGGGACATGTAACGCACCTGCAACAGGTAAAACAGTCTTCATGGATTCATTGAGGTTATCCATAGTCATCTTGCCATTTTGCACAGTCACAATGAGAGAGTTCATAACTGGCGTAGCTTGTCCTGCCGTCAGATTGAAATCATGAAGTGAGGTTGTGAGGATATCGGCTGTTTGGGTTAAATCGGCATGGGCTACCTTTGCGCCCTCTGCTGCAATCGTTTCTACTTGCAACCCCTGGGCACCGTGATACCCCGCACTCTCTACTAAAAACATCGACTTGACAAGTGCATCGGTTGAGGTTCCTGTAGCTACTGAGATGTCAAGCAAGCCCTGACGTACCATGCCAAGGTTCTTGACGCTCTCACCTGCACCTGTTACTAATGTAGTAGTAGTGCTTCGATAATCCCCCGCCATCTTGACGGCTGCTACCCCTGCTGCAACAGCACCAACGCCTACGGCGGCCATGCCAACGCCTAATGGCCCTAAGTCTCTTGCAAGCCCCTGAATCACGGAAGAGGCTTGATTTTGCGCCGTTATCATAATCGCTAAGGAGATATCACCCGCACCCATATGCTACTTTATCCCTACTACTCTACACACCTACGCATCGACCTCTGCGTCTTTTTCGGCTTGCGCTTCATGCCTTGCGATGATACGGCATCGCTGCTCTATAGCCTCTTCCAATGGAGCTAGAAGATATTCCGTCCTGGAACCAAACACGTCCCATAGCTCTGCTTTGATAATCGCCTCTGGGACTACTTCACCACGTCCAAGCGCGTTTTTGTATGCCCGTTTGCAGAGGCTAAAAAATCCTTTTGCTGCTTTGCATCCATAACACGCATTGCGAGTTTATCGCATATCTCAAACAAAGGAACGGTGTATTCTGTTGGAAGCTCACGAATGGTATCAATGTTGACATCAACCACATTGCCATTCCTGGCAAGTGTCCATCGAACAATCATCTGCTCTAACATGACATTGCGCCCACTGCCAGATTGCAAGGCAAACGTATTATCAGGCCCGATGCCAGTTGAAGCATTGGTGATTTCTTCCTGCATGCCCGCTGTCAGCTTGCCACGTAAGGTAATTTGTTCGTGTGGTTCCCATCCCCACTTTTCACGAAACTCTTGCGCTGCTGTAGCACCAGGATGTTTCTTGAGATA
>WNGL01004108.1_pt1 | contig 17524 bp, 15 predicted proteins | sample 5400591 | NCBI WGS metagenome assembly WNGL01 (sample SAMN13153377, study PRJNA577476) | soil metagenome | isolation source: 80 cm soil or saprolite under Garry oak tree replicate 1 | place: USA:California | collected 2016-06-15 | reverse complement strand
CGGCGGCCGGACGGGACGGTCCTGGAGGAGCGGCGCTGGGCGCCGAACGCTCACGTCGGCCAGGCTCGGGCGCTCGAGACGCTGCTCGCCTTCGTCCGCGGCACGCTCGGGGACGCGGAGCTCTCCGGCGTCGGGCACCGGGTGGTGCACGGTGGCACCGTCTTCACCGGGCCGGTGCAGGTGGACGACGAGGTGCTGGCGCGGCTCCAGACCTTCGTGCCGCTCGCGCCGCTGCACCAGCCCGACAACCTGCGTCCCATCCGGCTCCTGCGCGAGCTCGAGCCGGCGCTGCCGCAGGTGGCCTGCTTCGACACCGCCTTCCACCGCACCCTCCCGCCGGTGGCCGAGCGCTTCGCGTTGCCGGAGGAGCTGCACGCCGCCGGGCTCCGCCGCTACGGCTTCCACGGGCTCTCGTACGAGCACGTGGCGCGCGTGCTCCCGTCGCTCGACGCCGCGGCCGCGGCGGGCCGCACCGTGGCGATGCACCTCGGCAGCGGTGCCAGCATGTGCGCGCTCCGCGCGAGCCGCAGCGTCGCTACCAGCATGGGCTTCAGCGTCCTCGACGGGCTCTGCATGGGGACGCGCTGCGGCGCGCTCGATCCGGGGGTCGTGCTCTGGCTCGCCAGCGAGCGCGGCATGGACGCGCGGGCGATCGAGGCCCTCCTCTACGACGCGTCCGGGCTGCTCGGACTCTCCGGGCTCTCGAGCGACATGCGCACGCTGCTCGCCTCGACCGACGCGCGCGCCGGGCTCGCGGTGGACTTCTTCGTGTACCGCATCGCGCGTGAGCTCGGGTCGATGGCGGCGGCGCTGGGCGGCCTCGACGCGCTCGTCTTCACCGGCGGCATCGGCGAGCACGCCGCCGGCATCCGGGAGCGGGTGTGCCGCGACGCCGCCTGGCTCGGGGTCGAGCTCGATCCGTCCGCCAACGCCGCCGGCGGACCGCGCATCACCACCCGGCGGAGCCGCGTCTCGGCCTGGGTGGTCCACGCCGACGAGGAGCTCACCATCGCGCGGCACACCCGCCGCGTGCTCGACGAGGCCGCACGAGAGGAGCCACACGTGACCCCGAAAACGCCTGCGGCACAGGGAATCGCAGAGCTGTCGGCCTTCGGGACGGCGCGCTCGACGGTGAAGGGCTCGCCGCTCGCGCCGGAGGAGGTGCGCCAGCTCGACGCCTTCTGGCGCGCGTGCAACTACCTCGCGGCCGGCATGATCTACCTGCGCGACAACCCGCTCCTGCGCGAGCCGCTTCGCCCCGAGCACGTCAAGAGCCGGCTGCTCGGCCACTGGGGGGCGAGCCCGGCGCTCTCGTTCGTCTACGCCCACCTGAACCGGATCATCCGCGCGCGAGACCTTGACGCGATCTTCCTGGCCGGGCCAGGCCACGGTGCGCCAGGCGTGATGGGGCCGGTCTACCTGGAGGGCACCTACTCCGAGGTCTATCCGGACCGGAGCCTCGACGAGGAGGGGCTCCGCCGGCTCTTCAGGGAGTTCTCCTTTCCGGGCGGCGTCGGCAGCCACTGCACCCCGGAGCTGCCGGGCTCCATCCACGAGGGAGGGGAGCTCGGCTACGTGCTCTCCCACGCCTGTGGCGCCGCCTTCGACAACCCGGAGCTCATCGTCGCCGCGGTGGTGGGAGACGGCGAGGCCGAGACCGGCCCGCTCGCCACCTCCTGGCACGTGAACAAGTTCCTGAACCCGATCCGCGACGGCGCCGTCCTGCCGGTGCTGTCGCTGAACGGCTACAAGATCAACAACCCCACCCTGCTCGCCCGCATCCACCCCGACGAGCTCACGAGCCTCTTGCGCGGTTACGGCTGGACGCCGTTCCTGGTGGAGGGCTCCGACCCGGACTCGATGCACCAGGCCATGGCGGCGACGCTCGATCGCTGCGTCGAGGCGATCCGGGGGGCGCAGGCCGAGGCGCGCCGGACCGGCCTCGCCGACCGCCCGCGCTGGCCGATGATCGTGCTGCGGGCGCCCAAGGGCTGGACCGCGCCGCCGGAGCTCGACGGCCACCAGCTCGAAGGCTCCTGGCGGGCGCACCAGGTCCCCATCCCAGGCGTGAAGGAGGACCCGGTCCGGCTCGCGCTGCTCGAGAGGTGGCTGAAGAGCTACCGGCCCGAGGAGCTCTTCGACGCCGCCGGGGCGCCGGTCGCGGCGATCCGAGACGCCTCGCCGAAGGGCCGCCGGCGGATGAGCGCGAACCCCCACGCGAACGGGGGCCTCCTCAGGCGGCCGCTCCGCCTCCCCGACTTCCGCACCTACGCGGTCGCGGTGGACGCGCCGGGGGCATCGGCGGCGGAGACCACCCGACCGCTCGGCGCCTTCCTGCGCGACGTGCTGCGCGAGAACCCCAGCAGCTTCCGCGTCTTCTCTCCCGACGAGAACACCTCGAACCGGCTCGACGCGGTGTACGAGGCGTCGAAGAAGCTGTGGCTGGAGGAGACCTTCCCCGAGGACGCCGACGGCGGCCAGCTCGCGCTCGACGGCCGCGTGGTGGAGATGCTCTCCGAGCACACGCTGGAGGGCATGCTGGAGGGCTATCTCCTGACCGGACGGCACGGGTTCTTCTCGTCGTACGAGGCGTTCGTCCACATCATCGACTCGATGTTCAACCAGCACGCGAAGTGGCTCGCCATCTGCAACCAGCTCTCGTGGCGCGCCGAGCTCGCCTCGCTCAACCTGCTCGTCACCTCGACGGTGTGGCGGCAGGACCACAACGGCTTCACCCACCAGGATCCCGGGTTCCTCGACGTGGTCCTGAACAAGAGCTCCGAGGTCACCCGCATCTACCTCCCGCCCGACGCGAACTGCCTGCTCTCCGTCGCGGATCACTGCCTGCGCAGCCAGAACTACGTGAACGTGATCGTCGCCGACAAGCAGCTTCACCTCCAGTACCTGTCGGTGGACGCGGCCATCGCCCACTGCACGAAGGGGATCGGCATCTGGGACTGGGCGAGCAGCGACGAAGGTCACGAGCCGGACGTGGTCATGGCCTGCGCCGGCGACGTCGCCACGCTGGAGGCGCTCGCCGCCACCGCGCTCCTGCGGGTGGAGTTCCCCGAGCTGAAGCTGCGCTTCGTGAACGTGGTCGACCTGTTCAAGCTGCAGCCCGAGACGGAGCACCCGCACGGCCTCTCCGATCGCGACTTCGACGGCCTCTTCACGGTGCAGGCGCCCATCATCTTCAACTTCCACGGCTACCCCTGGCTCGTGCACCGGCTCGCCTACCGCCGCCGCAACCATCCCAACCTGCACGTGCGCGGGTACAAGGAGAAAGGGAGCATCAACACGCCACTCGAGCTCGCCATCGACAACCAGGTCGACCGCTTCAGCCTGGCGATGGACGTGATCGACCGCGTGCCGTGGCTCAGCAGCGCCGGCGCGCACGCCAAGGAGCGCTTCCGGAACCGGCAGATCGCGTACCGGCTCTCCGCCCACGAGCAAGGGATCGACCCGCCCGAGATCACCGGCTGGCGCTGGCCGCGAACGAGCGCGGTCGCGCCGGCTCAGGAAGCGAAGGAGGTCTGACCTCGCGCCCGCCGCCGCTCCTCGAGCCAGCGGTCGATGCCCCAGGCCACCACCGTGTAGAGGACGCCCAGCAGCACGTCGAGGACGTAGTGGTGGTCGAGGTAGATGGCGGCGAAGGAGACGAGGGCGAAGAGCGCGAAGCTCGCAGCGCCCAGCCAGCGCTTCCGCAGCTCGAGCCCGAAGAGGAAGGTGAGGAGCGGGTAGGAGACGTGGAGGGAGGGGATGGCGCCGAAGACGTCCGCGCTCCGGCCGTAGAAGGCCGCGAAGTACGGGATGCCCGTGAGCGCGTCCCAGCGCGCAGCGCCGGCGGCCGAGGAGTGGACGGAGAAGTCGGGCGGCCCGAAGCCGTGATCGGCGACGTACCAGGGCGGCGCGGCCGGATAGACGTAGTAGGTCGCGAACCCGACGATGTTCATGAGGAGGAAGGTCCAGCCGAAGCGCGCGAGCAGCCGCCGCCCCTCCTCGTCACGGCGGAAGGTCGCCAGGTACGCGGCGAAGCCGATGGCCCAGTAGACGAAGACGATGTAGGAGACGCCGGTGAAGAAGTCGACGACGGGCCAGTGGTGCCGCCGGAAGTACTCGTTCGGCGTGAGGAGCGCGCCGCCCTCGCGGATCCCGAACAGCGCCTGGTCGAAGGCGTACGGCTCCGCGATGTGGATGTGCAGGTAGCGGAAGTACGGCTGCGTGATGTGGGTCAGGTCGTACACGATCCCGAAGAGCAGGAACGGCAACATGCCGACGAAGAAGCCGCGCGTGCCCTCGCTCCACGTCATCAGCACCAGCATGACCGCGCACATCGCGAGCTGCTCGACGCGGTTCGTGCCCTGGAAGAGCCGCATGGCGACGAGGTAAGCGCCGATCCCGAGGACGCCGCCGTACAGGAAGCGGCGCGGCGTTGCCCGCACGCGCTCTGCGAGGCCGGGGCGATGGGCGGGTGCGGTGGTCGTCGTCGAAGATTCCATGCCCGGCGCGTGGTACCGGCCCACGCAGGCGGCGTCAAGGGCCTCGGCCGGTGCCGGCCCTCGGCTGGCGTCCGGCGCGGGGAGCGGGCCTGACGGATCGGGCGTCAGGGCGCCGTCGCATTGGCGCTGGCCCTCGCCAGCCCTCTGACGGGCGGGGCTCGTCCTTCCGCTGGCTTGCGCGCCCCCAGCCGCGCGGCACGCCGCTTGCCTTGCGACTGCCCCGGAGGAGCGTGCATGGCCGAGGCAGAGACGAAGACCGAGGCGAAGCCGACGGCGGCGGGCAGCTCGAAGCTCGTGCCGCTCCTGCTCGTCGTGAACAGCGTGCTGCTCGCGGCCGTCCTGGCGATGCTCGTCCTGAAGCCAGGCGGGCTCAAGCACGCGGAGGCGGCCGAGAAGCCCGGCCACGAGGCGAGCGCCGAGGGCGGCCACGGCGAGAAGAGCAAGGACGCCAAGGAAGGAAAGGACGGCAAGGCGGCGCTGCCCGGCCCCACCTTGCGGCTGCCGGACTTCGTGGTCCACCTGCGCGACGTCGACGCCGACCGCTACGCGCGCATGTCGTTCGAGCTGGAGCTCCCCGAGGAGAAGGCGAAGGAGGCCATCAACGCGCGGCTGCCCCAGATCCGCGACGCCTTCCTCTCCTACCTCTCGGACCGGACCGCCGATGACCTGCGCGGCAGCGAGGCGATGGTGCGCATCAAGGTGGCGCTCGCGCAAAAGCTCTCCGAGCTCGCCCCCGCCGCGGCGGTGCGCGGCTTGTACGTCACCGAGCTGGTCATCCAGTAGGCCGCCATGCCCGCCACGCTCTCCCCGGAGGAAGTGAAGGCGCTCATGAGCGCCATCCAGGACGGGAAGGTCACCGCCGAGGGGGGGCGCGGCCACCGCGGCCCGGTGGCGAACTATGATCTCACCAGCCAGGACCGCATCATCCGCGGGCAGATGCCCACGCTCGACGCGATCAACGAGCAGATCGGGCAACAGCTCGCCATCGGGCTGACCGGCCGCACCCGCCTCGCCATCCGCATCGGCTCGGCCGCCGCGACGCTCCTCAAGTTCGCCGACCTGACCCCGCTCCTCGCTCCGCCCGCGGCGGTGTGCGTGCTCGGGCTCGGTGGCGGGTACGGCTATGGCCTGGCCGTCCTCGAGCCGGGGCTGGGCGAGCAGCTCCTCGGCGCGGCGCTGGGCGACCGGCGCTCCCGCCAGCCCGACGCGCTACCCGATGCCCGGCGCGAGTTCACCGCCGTGGAGCAGGGCGTCCTGAAGCGCCTCCTCGGCGTCCTCACCGACGCCATCGCCACCGCCTGGGAGCCGGTGATGCCCTTCCGGCCCGAGGCGCTCCGCTTCGAGCTGGACCCGCGCATGGCGAGCATCGCGCCCCCATCCGACGTGGGCATCGTCTCCGCCTTCGAGGTGACGGGCGGGCTCGAGGGCCGTCTCCAGCTCATCATCCCCTACGCGGCGGTCGAGCCGGCCAAGCAACGCCTCTCGGCGCCGCGCCGCCTCTCGCAGCGGGGCGACGACCGGGTGGCGAAGATGATGTCGAGAGAGATCGAGCAGGTGAAGGTGGACGTGCGCGGGATCCTCGGCTGCACCCGCATCAACCTCTCCCGGCTGCTCGACCTGACGGAGGGCGAGGTGCTCCTCCTCGATCGCGACGAGTCCGCGCCGCTGCCCATCCACGTCCAGGGCCGGCAGAAGCTGCTCGGCTCGCCCAGCGTCTCGGGTGGCGCGATGGCCATGAAGGTCGAGCGCGCCCTCGATCCCCTGCCCACCACCGGCGCGGCCGGCTCCAGGTGACCCCATGAACAACCCCTCCCCGCCCGCCGAGGGCCAGACCCGCCGCCTCGACATGCTGCTCGACGTGCCGCTCGACGTGTCGGTCGAGCTGGGCCGTTGCCGCATGACCATCCAGGATCTCCTCGCCCTCAGCCCTGGCTCGGTCATCGAGCTCGACAAGGTCGCCGGCGAGCCGCTCGACATCCTCATCAACGACCGGCTCGTCGCGCGAGGCGAGGCGGTGGTGGTGAACGACAAGTTCGGGGTGCGCATCACGGACATCGTGAGCCCGCAGGAGCGGATCGCGAGGCTGAGGTAGGCCATGGAGCTGCCGACCTCGACCGCGTCGACCTCGACCGCGAACTCGTCCTCGACCTCGCTGCCGGCCCCCTACCCCGCCCCGCCGTCCTCCTTCTCGGGAGGCTCGATCGCGGCGGGCCTGCTGCTCGCGGCGATGGCCGCCGCGGCGCTCGTGCTGGCGCGGCGGCGCCGCCACCAGCCTCGGCTGGTCGAGATCGTCGAGTCGGCTGGCCTCGGGCCCAAGCGCTCGCTGGTCATCGTACGGCTCGGGGACGAGCTGCTCGTGCTCGGCAGCTCGGAGGGCGGGATCTCGCTCCTCGCGACGCGGCCGGCTGGGGTGCTGGCCTCGACCGCGACCTCGACCCCGGAACCGTCCGCCCTGAGCGTAGCGGCGCCGGAGGCGACGCGTAGTCGAAGGGCCCCGACCTCGACCGCCCTCGCCGGCGCGGCCCTCGGGCTCATCGATCGCCTGAAGCGCTGGCCGCGCCCGGAGGCGGTGCCCTCCTTCGACGCGGCGCTCGCGGAGAGCGGCGAGGACGAGGACCTGCGCCGCAAGCTCGCCGCCGGCCGCGCCGGGAGCGTGCGATGAACGTCGCCCGGGCCGCGCTCGACCTCGCCGTCGCCGCGGGCGAGCCCGCGCTCTCGCTCAGCATGGGCGGCGGCGGCTCGGCGCCGGTGAAGCTGTTCCTGCTCTTCACCGTCCTCTCCTTCGCGAGCGCGCTCCTCGTCTCGGTCACCTGCTTCACCCGCATCGTCATCGTCCTCTCCTTCCTGCGCCAGGCGCTCGGCACGCCCCAGTTGCCGCCCAACCAGGTGGTGGTCGGCCTCGCGCTCATCCTCTCTGCCTTCGTGATGAGCCCGACCGCCGACAAGGTGTGGGGCGACGCGCTCGGCCCGTACCTCGATGACAAGCTTCCGCCGGCGGTCGCGCTGGAGCGGGCCAGCGGACCCATGCGCGAGTTCATGCTGAAGCAGACCCGCGAGCAGGACCTGCAGCTCTTCTACGAGATCTCGCACCGGCCGCGCCCCACCCGCGGCGACGAGATCCCGATGACGGTGGTGATGCCGGCCTTCATGGTCTCCGAGCTCACCACCTCGTTTCGCATGGGCCTCTTCCTCTACGTGCCCCTGCTCCTCATCGACGTGCTGGTGGCGGCCATGCTCATGTCGATGGGCATGATGATGGTGCCGCCGGCCATGATCGCGCTGCCGCTCAAGATCGGCATCTTCCTCATGGCGGACGGCTGGCGTCTCGTCGTGGCGAGCCTGGCGAGGTCCTTCTCGTGACCCCCGAGCTCCCCTCATCCCTCCTGCGCGAGGCGCTCGTGCTCCTGGGCACGGTCGGCTCGCCCATGTTCGTGGCGGCGCTCCTCGTCGGCCTGGTGGTCGGCGTCCTGCAGGCCGCCACCCAGATCAACGACCCCGCCACCGGCTTCCTGCCCCGCGCGGCCGCGGCGGTGCTGGTGTGCTGGGTGGCCGGGCCGTGGATGGCGGAGCGGCTCTCCTCGTTCCTCGCCTCCTCCATCACGCGCATGTCGGGCCACGGATGACGTTGCCCGTCGGTCAGGCCTGGGCGCTCGCGCTCCTGCTCTTCCGCACCGCCGGGCTGGTGCTGGCGGCGCCGGTCCTCTCGGCGAAGGTGGTGCCGGTGCGGGTCCGTCTGGCGCTGGCGCTCCTGCTCGCCTTCGCCGCCTGGTCGGGCGCGGGCGCCGCAGGCGCCGCACCGCCGGAGCACCTCGGCGGGCTCATCGGGAGCGTCGCCGCCGAGACCGCGCTCGGCGTCACCGCCGGGCTGGCCGCCCGCTTCATCCTCCTCGCCGCGCTCATGGCCGGCCAGCTCGCCGGCCAGTCGATGGGCCTCGGCTTCGCCGCCCTCGTCGACCCGACCAGCGGCGCGGAATCGAACCCGCTCTCGGAGCTCGTCTACATCGCCGCGCAGGCCGGCGCGGTGGCGCTCGGCATCCATCGCGAGGCGGTGGCCTGGCTGGCGCGCTCGGCCATCGCCTTCCCCCCCGGCGCGACGCTCACGCTGCGCGAGCGCGCGGTGGAGGTCGTCTGGCAGGCGAGCGGCGCCACGGCGCTCGGCGCGCGCCTCGCCCTGCCCATGCTCGCGGCCGTGCTGCTCGGCCACGTCCTGATGGCGGGCCTGTCACGCACCGCCCCGCAGCTCAACCTCGGCACCCTCGGCTTCTCCATCGCCGTCTTCGCCGGCGGGGCCGCCTTCTATCTCGTGGCGCCGGCCGCGGCCGAGCTGGCCGCGCGCGCAGCGGTGACGGCCCTCGCGCCCCGCTGACCGGCCATGGCGAGCGAGGACGACGACGGCAAGACCGAGGCACCGAGCGGGAGGCTCCTCTCCAGGGCCTGGCAGGAGGGGGACGTCCCGCTCGGCCGCGACCTGCCGCTCGTGGCGAGCCTCGTCGCGTCGGTGGCGGCGCTGGTCGCGCTGGGCGGCACGCTGCGCGGAGGCCTCGTGCACGCCCTCGGCGCGGCGGCGGGCACGCTGGCGGAGACCCCGTTCCGGACCTTGCCTCACCTCATCGCCGTCCCTGCGCTCGCCGCCGCCGGGGTGTGCGCCGCCGCCGCCGCCGGGAGCGCGCTCGTGACGCTCGTCCAGACGAAGGGCGGGTTCTGGGCGGACCGCTGGTTGCCGGATCTCTCGCGCGTCGCCAGGCCGGGCAAGCTGATGCAGATGTGGAGCCGCCAGATGCTGGCCGATCTGGGGGTGGCCGCCGTCAAGGTGGTGGCGCTCGGCTGGGCCGCCTGGACCAGCGTGCCCGGCGACTTCCTGACGCTGCCGGGGCTGCTCGCCGCCGCGCCCGCCGAACAGCTCGGGCGCGCCTTCCAGATCCTCTACCGCGCCGGCTGGCGAATGCTGCTCGTCGCCTCCGTCATCGCAGGCCTGGACCTTGCACTCGTTCGCATGAGGTTCATGAAGCGCATGCGGGTCACCAAGGCGGAGGCGAAGCGCGAGATGCGTGAGGACGAGGGCGACCCCCTGATCAAGGGCAAGCGCAAGCAGCGCCACCGCGAGCTCGCCCGCGGCCGCGCCCGCGTCGAGGTGCCGCGCGCCGACGCCTTGCTCGTGAACCCCACCCACATCGCCATCGCGCTCCGGTATCGCCGCGACGAGGGGCGGGCGCCGCGCGTCATCGCGAAGGGCAAGGGCGAGCTGGCGGAGTACATGCGCGAGCTCGCCCGCGAGAACGCCATCCCGATCGTGCAGGACATCCCGCTGGCGCGCCTGCTGCACCGGAAGGTCAAGGTGGGCCGCGAGATCCCAGCCAGCACCTACAAGGCGGTGGCCGCCGTCCTCGCCTTCGTGTACCGCGTCACCGGCCGCGCCGCGGGCGGGAACGGGGCAGCCGCGTGAGCGCGGAGATCTCGAGCCCCGGCGCGGCGCGCGCCGAGACCTTCCTGGCCGTCGCGGTCCTGGCGGTCGTCGTCATCCTCATCGTCCCGGTGCCAGCGGCGGTGCTGGACGTGCTGCTCGCCCTGTCGGTGGGCCTCGCGCTCCTCATGCTCCTGACGGCGCTCGGCCTCACGCGCGCGCTCGACTTCTCGGTGTTTCCGGCGCTGCTCCTCGTCACCACCCTCTTCCGGCTCTCGCTCAACGTCGCCACCACGCGGCTCATCCTGCTCCATGGCGGAGAGGGTCCGGGCGCGGCCGGCCACCTCATCGAGACCTTCGGTCGGTTCGCGGTGGGCGGCAGCCTGGTGGTGGGGCTCGTCATCTTCCTCATCCTGCTGGTGGTGAACTTCTCGGTCATCACCAAGGGCGCCGGGCGCGTCTCCGAGGTGGCGGCCCGCTTCACCCTCGACGCGATGCCCGGCAAGCAGATGTCGATCGACGCCGACCTGGCGGCCGGCATCGTCGACGATCGGGAGGCGAAGGCTCGCCGCTCGGCCCTGGAGCGCGAGGCCGAGTTCTTCGGCGCCATGGACGGCGCCTCCAAGTTCGTCCGCGGGGACGCGGTGGCCGGCCTGGCCATCACCGCCATCAACATCGTGGGCGGGCTCGTGGCCGGCCTCATGCGCGACCACGTCTCCCTGGCCCAGGCGGCCGAGACCTACACGCTGCTCACCGTCGGCGACGGGCTCGTCACCCAGCTCCCTGCCCTGCTCGTCTCGACCAGCGCCGGCCTCGTGGTCACCCGCGCCGCCGGCGACCACCTCGGCTCGCAGATGGGGATGCAGGTGTTCGGCCGCCCGCGCGCGCTCTCCACCGCTGCCGCCGTGCTGGGCGCGCTCGGCCTCATCCCGGGCATGCCGCTCGTCGCCTTCTGGAGCGTCGGGGGCGCGCTCTGGCTCCTCTCCCGGCGCGCAGTCCGCGCCGAGCGGTCGAGCGCGCTGCAGCCGAAGAGCCCCGAGGCGAAGGCCCCGGAGCGGGTGCAGGATCTGCTGGCGGTGGAGGCGCTGGAGCTGGAGGTGGGCTTCGGCCTCGTGCCGCTCATCGATCTCGCCAAGGGGGCCGAGCTGCCGGGGCGCGTCACCGCGCTCCGCAAGCAGCTCGCCTCCGACCTCGGCGTCGTGCTGCCGTCGGTGCACCTGCGCGACAACCTCCGCCTCGACGCGAATCAGTACCGCGTGCTCCTGCGCGGTCTCGAGATCGGGAAGGGCGTCGCGCACCCCGATCGGCTCATGGCGCTCGACCCCTCCGGCAGCGCGCCCTCCGTCGATGGGCTGCGCGGCCAGGATCCCGCCTTCGGGCTGCCGGCCGTGTGGATCCTCCCCGCCGATCGCGCCCGCGCCGAGGCGTCGGGGCTCACGCTCGTCGACCCGCCCTCGGTCGTGACGACCCACCTCTCCGAGCTGCTCCGCCGCCACGCCCACGAGCTGGTCGGCCGGCAGGAGGCGCAGGAGCTCCTGGCGGTGGTCGGCAAGGAGGCCCCCAAGCTGGTGGAGGACACCGTGCCGGGCACCATCACGCTCGGCGAGCTGGTGCGCGTGCTGCGCGGGCTGTTGCGCGAAAGCATCTCCATCCGCGACCTGCGCACGATCCTGGAGGCGGTCGCCGATGCGGCGCCGCGCTCCAAGGAGACGCCGTGGCTGGTGGAGCAGGCGCGCCGCCGGCTGGCCCGCCAGATCACCGCCCGGGTGGCGGGCGCGGGCGGCGCCGTGAAGGCGCTCACGCTCGAGCGCGCCACCGAGGATGCCCTGCGCCAGAGCCTGGGCGCGTCGGACGGCGAGGCTGCGCTGGCGCCCGACGTCGAGACGGCCCGCCGCCTCATCGGGAGCCTGGAGAGCCACGCCCAGCGGCTCGCCGCCGCCGGCCTGCCGGTGGTGCTGCTCGCGCCGCCCGACCTGCGCCGGCCGCTCTTCGACTTCGGCGCGCGCTTCGTGCCCGACCTGTGGGTGATCGCCGCCCGGGAGCTCGTGCCAGGCACCACCGTCGAGCCGGCCGGGGTCGTGCAAGCCGCCCTGGCCCAGCTCGAGAGCGCCGCCGCGTGAGAGGGAACCGACCATGAGCGCCACCGTCCGAACGTTCCGTGCCTCCGACTCCACCTCCGCCCTCGCCGCCGTCAAGGCGGCGCTCGGGCCGGACGCCATCCTCATCTCCACCCGCACCGTGCAGGGCGGGATCTTCCGCCGGCCGGAGGTGGAGGTGACCGCCGCCGCGGGGGAGGCCATGGAAGGAGCTCCCTCTCCCTGGAAGGGACAGGGCCGGGGAGAGGGTCGGCGTGCCTCGGCCTATGCTTCCGCCCCTCTCCCCGACCCTCCCCCCGCGAGCGGGGGGAGGGAGCCCGGGGTCCGCCCCGTCGACGACGCCCTCGCCTCGGAGGTCCAGCTGCTGCGCCGGTCCGTCGAGGAGACGCGCCGCGCGCTCACCTCGGTGACGCGCGAGGCGCGCGCCGGGCGCGAGCTGCAGATCCCGCCCGCCGCCGCCGAGCTCCACACCCGGCTCATCGCTCGCGGCGTGGAGCCGGTGCTGGCCGAGGAGCTCGTCCGCCAGGCGCTCGAGCTCACCGCCTCGCCGCGGGCGGGAGGGCTCGAGGGGGCCGTGCGCGACCTCCTCGGTGAGCGCCTCCTCCCCTGCCGCGCGCCGTGGCTCCACGACGGCCGGCACGTCATCGCGCTGGTGGGCCCGACCGGCGTCGGCAAGACCACCACCCTCGCCAAGATCGCCGCCCGCGCCCTGCTCGACGCGAAGAAGAAGGTGGCGCTCCTCACCGTCGACACCTACCGCATCGGCGCCTGCGACCAGCTCGCCCGGTACGGCGAGATCATGGGCATCCCGGCGCTCGTCGCGCGCGACCGCGGCGAGCTCATCCGCGCGCACGAGCGGGTGCAGGACGCCGACCTCGTCCTCATCGACACCGCCGGCCGTTTCTCGGCCGAGGACGTCGCCCGGCAGGCCGACCTGGTGCGCGCGATCCCGAAGGTGCAGGTGCACCTCGTCGTGTCGGCCGCCACCGGCGCGCTGGAGCTGTCGGCGGTGGCGGAGCGCTACCGCGCGCTCCAGCCGGACCGCCTCCTCTTCTCGAAGCTGGACGAGGCGGCCGGGCCGGGCGCGGTGCTCTCGGCGGCAGTGCGCATCCCGCGTCCGGTGAGCTGCGTCACCGACGGCCAGCGCGTGCCGGAGGACCTGCACGCGCTCACCGGCCGCGAGCTCGTCGACCTCGCGCTACCCGAAGATCGCCCCCACCCGTAGGAGCACGCCTTGGATCAAGCGGAACGTCTTCGAGAGCTGGTGCGGGGCCGCGCGCCCGGCGCCCCCCCGCTGCGCGTCGTGGCGGTGACGAGCGGCAAGGGAGGGGTCGGCAAGACGCACGTGGCGTGCAACCTGGCCGTGCTGGCGGCGCGGGCGGGGCGGCGCGTGCTCGTGCTCGACGCCGATCTCGGCCTCGCCAACGCGGACATCGTGCTCGGCGTCGCGCCGCACTACCATCTCGGCCACCTGCTCGAGGGGTCGGTGCCGCTCGACGACATCCTGGCCGAGGGGCCGGAGGGGGTCCGCGTGCTGGCCGCCTCCACCGGCGTGCAGGAGCTGACCCAGCTCGACGATCGGCAGAAGCTGCGGCTGGTGTCGGCGCTCGACGCCATCGAGGATCGCTTCGACCTCGTCCTCATCGACTGCGGGGCGGGCATCGGGGACAACGTGCTGTTCTTCGCCGGGGCGGCCCAGGAGGCGCTCCTCGTCATCTCGCCCGAGCCGACCAGCCTCACCGACGCCTACGCCGCCGTGAAGGTGCTCTCCCAGCAGGGCGGCGTGGAGCGCTTCTCGGTGGTGGTGAATCCGGTGCCCACCGAGGCGCAAGGGCGGGAGGTGTTCGGCACGCTCACCCGCGTCACGGATCGCTTCCTCACCGCCCGCGTGAGCTTCCTCGGCTGGATCCCCCGCGACGAGAACCTCCAGCGCGCCCTCATGGCGCAGCGTCCGGTGGTGGACCTCTTCCCGCGCTCGCCCTCGAGTCGGGCCCTGGGCGACCTCGCGCGCACGCTCCTCGAGCGCCCGCCGCCCCCGTCCCTCCCCGGCGGGCTCAAGTTCCTCTGGCAGCGCCTGCAGCGCGAGACGGCCCGCGCCTGAACCCGCCCATGCACAGCGCCCACGCCCGCTATGCCGCGCAGGACGGCGACGCCGCCCTGCTGATGCGGCACGGCGCGCTCATCGACCGCGCGGCGCGGCGGGTGGCGGCGCGGACGGGCGGCGCGGTGTCGCCCGACGACCTGTGGTCGGCCGGCGCGCTCGGGCTCCTGGAGGCGGCGCGGCGCTTCGATGCCGCTCGCGACGTCAAGTTCGAGACCTTCGCCGCCCACCGCATCCAGGGCGCCATGCTCGACGAGCTGCGGCGCATGGATCACCTGCCGAGACGGCTGCGCGCGCAGGCGGACGAGGTGGAGCGGGCGCGCGGGCGGCTCGCCCAGGCGCTCTCGCGCGAGCCCACGGGCGAGGAGCTCGCGGCGGAGACCGGCCTCGGGAGCGAGGAGCTGGCGGCGGTGCTCGGCGCCGCCCAGCCGCAGGTGGAGGCGCTCGACACGCTGCAGTCGGACGGGACGCCGGCCGACGAGCGGCTGGAGCGGGAGCAGCTCCTCGGCGCCGTCTCGGCCGCCGTCGCCGCGCTGCCGGAGCGGCTGCAGACCCTGCTCGCCCTCCACTACGTCGAGGGCCTGACCTACCGCGAGATCGCGAAGATCTTGGACATCTCGGAGCCCCGCGTGTGCCAGCTCCACGGGGACGCGTTGGCGCGGCTCCGCGGCGCAGGACCACGGTAGGGCTCCCGCCCAGCCCCGCTGCCGCGTGGCGTCATGGGGCACGTCCCGTTACGTCCGCGGCGTGACCGACCTCCTCGCCGCGCGCTGGCTCTTCGGCACCTCGCTCGCTTTCCACATCGTCTTCGCCGCGGTGGGCGTGGCCATGCCGCTCTTCATGGTGCTGGCCGAGTGGCGGTGGCGGCGCAGCGGGGACGAGGTCCACCTCGAGCTCGCGCGCCGCTGGGCCAAGGGCACCGCCATCCTCTTCGCGGTGGGCGCGGTCTCCGGCACCGTCATCTCCTTCGAGCTCGGGCTCCTCTGGCCGCGCTTCATGGCCTTCGCCGGGCCCCTCATCGGCATGCCCTTCTCGCTGGAGGGCTTCGCCTTCTTCACGGAGGCCATCTTCCTCGGCATCTACCTCTACGGCTGGGAGCGCGTCGGGCCGGCGCTCCACCTCGCCGCCGGCGCGGCCGTCGCGCTGAGCGGGGCGGTGTCAGCCTTCTTCGTCACGCTCGCCAACGCCTGGATGAACAGCCCGGCAGGATTCCGCCTGGTCGCGGGTCGCGCCGAGGACGTGGCCCCGCTGGCGGCCATGTTCCCGCCCGGCTGGGCGCACGAGGTCCTGCACGTGCTCCTGTCCTCGTACGCGGCCACCGGCTTCGCCGTCGCCGGCATCCACGCGTTCCTCCTGTGGCGCTCACCCGCGAGCGCCTTCCATCGGGCCGCACTCGGCATCGCGCTGGGCGTGGGCGGGGTGGCGGCGCTCCTGCAGCCGCTCTCCGGCGACTTCTCGGCGCGACAGGTGGCGGAGACCCAGCCCGTGAAGCTGGCGGCGCTGGAAGGGCACTTCCGCACGCAGCGCGGTGCGCCGCTCCTCGTGGGGGGGATCGCCGACGCGGAGGCGCGCGAGACCCGCTTCGCGCTCGAGATCCCCTATGGGCTCTCGCTGCTCGCCTTCCACGATCCCCACGCCGAGGTGAAGGGGCTCGAGGCGTTCCCGCGCGACACCTGGCCCAATACCTTCCTCGTGCACCTCGCCTTCGACGTCATGGTCGGGCTCGGGACGCTGCTCGCGCTCGTGTCCCTGGTTGGCGCGGTGCTCGCCTGGCGCGCCCGCGGGGTCCCCACGCAGCGCCGCTACCTCGCGGCGGTGATCGCGGCGGGGCCGCTCGGCTTCCTGGCGCTGGAGGCGGGCTGGCTCGTCACCGAGTGGGGGCGGCAGCCCTTCACCATCCGCGGCGTGATGCGGACCGCGCAGGCGGTGACGCCGGTGTCGAGCCTCACCATCCCGTTCGCCGGGTTCCTGGCGCTGTACCTCTTCCTCGCCTTCATGGTCGGCCTCCTCCTCTGGCGGCAGATCGCGCGGGAGGCGGCGTGACGCCAGCCGACCTGCTCGGCGCCGTCATCCTCTCGGCGCTCATCGCCTACGCGCTCCTCGCCGGGGCCGACTTCGGCGGTGGGGTGTGGGACCTCCTCGCCTCGGGCACGCGCAAGGCCGAGCAGCGGCGGCTCATCGAGCACGCCATCGGGCCGATCTGGGAGGCGAACCACGTCTGGCTCATCCTGGTGGTGGTGGTGCTGTTCACCGGCTTCCCGCCCGCCTTCGCCGCCGTCTCGACGACGCTCTTCCTGCCGCTCGTGCTGCTGCTGGTCGGGATCGTGCTTCGCGGCGCGGCATTCACCTTCCGCACCTACGACGCCCACGACGACCGGGTCCAGGCGCGCTGGGGGCTCATCTTCTCCGCCTCGAGCACGCTGGCGCCGCTCCTGCTCGGCCTCGTGGTCGGGGCCCTCGCCTCCGGCCGGCTGCGCGTCGGCGCGGACGGCGCGCCGCTCGCGGGGCAGCTCGCCGCCTTCTCTCCCTTCACCCTCGCCACGGGACTCTTCGCCTGCGTCCTGTTCGCCTTCCTGGCGGCGACCTATCTCGCCGTCGAGGCCGCGGGGCCGCTGGCGGAGGACTTCCGCCGCCGCGCCCTGGCCGCAGCGGTGGCGGTCTTCGCCACCGCCGCCGCCTCGCTGGCGCTCTCCCGCGCCGAGGCACCCCTCGTCTTCGCCGGCCTGACCGCGCGCCGCTGGTCGGTCCTGCTCCACCTCGCCACCGGCGCGGCCGCGGTGACCGCCTTCGGCGCCCTGCTCGCCCGGCGACCCCGCCTCGCCCGCGCCGCCGCCATCGCGCAGGTGACCCTCATCGTGGTCGGCTGGGGCGCCTCGCAATATCCCTATGTGGTCGTGCCCGACGTGACGCTCGCCTCCGCCAGCGGCCCCCGCGCGACCCAGGTCGCGTTGCTGGTCGCGCTCGCCGCCGGCGCGGTCCTCCTCTTCCCGAGCCTCTACCTCCTCTTCCGCATCTTCAAGGGCGAGCGGCCGTTCTCCGTCGTCGACAGGCGGCCGGCGCGGCGCGGGTGAGCGGCGCCCCGTGATCAGCCACCTCTCCCTCGGCGTCCGCGACCTCGCCGCGTCGACCGCGCTCTACGACCGGTGCCTCGCCCCGCTCGGCTACGTCCGCCTGTACGCGACGGAGCGAGTGTCCGGCTACGGACCTCCCGGTGGGGATGCGTCCCTCGACCTCTTCCAGCTCGGCGCCGCGGAAGCCCCCGGGCCGATCCCGGGGTTCCACCTCGCCTTCGAGGCCCCCAGCCGCGCCGCCGTCGACGCGTTCCACCAGGCCACCCTCGCCGCAGGTGGGACCGATTCCGGTCCCCCGGGCCTCCGCCCGCAGTACGGCGACGGTTACTACGCCGCCTTCGTGCTCGACCTCGACG
>WNGL01004107.1_pt1 | contig 17525 bp, 15 predicted proteins | sample 5400591 | NCBI WGS metagenome assembly WNGL01 (sample SAMN13153377, study PRJNA577476) | soil metagenome | isolation source: 80 cm soil or saprolite under Garry oak tree replicate 1 | place: USA:California | collected 2016-06-15 | reverse complement strand
GATGGTACACGAGCAGGCCCCACAGGCACAGCTGATCATTGTGGGCAGTGGTTATCTCCAAACCCAACTTGAATGTATGGCCAAGGCACTTGGTACCGCAGCCAGCGTCGAATTTGCGGGTTTGCAGAGCGATGTACCAGCACAACTCCACCGAGGTGGCCTGGCAGTGCTTCCCTCGCGTTGGGAGGGCATGCCTAATGCTCTTCTGGAGGCCATGGCTTGCGGCCTCCCTTGTGTGGCAACACGCGTGAGTGGCAGCGAAGAGCTCCTTCAGCATGGAGTCAATGGTCTGCTGGTTGAGCCCGAAGACTATCAAGGCCTGGCACAGGCACTTCTTACCCTGCTGCATAATCCAGTGTTAGCCCAAAAGTATGGTCAGGCGGCCCGCGAAACGGTCGAAAGGCACTACTCACTTGATCGGATTATGGATAGGTATGTAGAACTTTATCAAAGAATTGCAGAGCGCCGATGTCAGATCGCAGGGGATGTACCGTCCTCTAGAACTTGCTAGCTGTCGCCTTAGGGTACCCCTTGTATGTTTGAGGAGCGCCCAGGGCTTCTAAGTTGTGAAAGGATTGAACTCAATGTGCGGAATAGCCGGATTTATTGATGTAGAGCGCAGTCGTGACAACGCGGAGCAGCTCATCGACCGCATGTGCCAGGTCATTCGCCACCGTGGGCCAGATGACCAGGGGGTCTGGGTGGGTGATGGTGCTGCCCTGGGCATGCGCCGTCTCTCGATCATCGACCTGGCTGGCGGTCATCAGCCGATTTTTAACGAAGATCAGAGCATCCTCGTCGTCTTGAATGGGGAAATCTATAACTATCGTGAACTGCAAAAAGAGCTTCAGGAGCGCGGTCATCATTTTCGCACCAATAGCGATACCGAGGCCATCGTTCACGCCTACGAGGAGTACGGGGATGACTGTGTCAAGCAGCTGCGCGGGATGTTCACCTTCGCCATCTGGGATAGAAACCGTCAGCGCCTGCTAGCGGCGCGCGACCGCTTTGGGAAGAAACCACTGAATTACTATTGGGATGGGCAGAGGCTGATTTTCGGCTCGGAGATCAAATCCATCCTGGAGGCTGGTATCCCTCGCGAAGTGAATCATTTCGCCCTCGACGAATACCTCGTGTACCGTTGTGTTCCTGCACCGAATACCCTCTTCAAGGGAGTGATGAAACTGCCTCCTGCCCATATCCTGGTCTACGAAAACGGGCAGATCAGTACGAAGTGTTACTGGGAACTGCCCTTTAGGCCAACCTGCAAGGACGATGAAGCCACTGCCATCGAGCGGACACGGGCGCTCTTGAAAGATGCCGTGGAAGTTCGTTTGATGAGCGAGGTTCCCCTGGGGGCCTTTCTCAGTGGGGGGATCGATTCTAGTATTGTGGTCGGGTTAATGAGTTCGATGATGTCACAGCCCGTCAAAACCTTCTCCATTGGCTTCGAGGAAGATGATTTTACTGAACTTCCCTACGCTCGGCAGGTCGCGCAGCATTTCGGTACCGATCACCATGAGTTTTTTGTTCGGCCAGAACTTATTTCAGTGCTACCACAATTGGTCTGGGCCTATGACGAACCCTTCTCGGATGCCTCGATGCTCCCCACATATTATGTCTCCAAGCTGGCGCGAGAACACGTCACCGTCGTTCTCACTGGAGATGGTGGTGACGAAATCTTTGGTGGCTATACGCCCTATAGGCGTGAATGGTTGATCAGCCGCATTCCTCCCATTCTACGCTCCTTGCTGGGATTTGGCAGCAGGTTTATGCCTGATGGCATGCGTGGTAAAAACCGTCTCGGTAGCTTGACTCGTGACCTTCCCACTCGTGTCGTGCAGTCCCAGATGCTCTTCGCCGCTAACAGGCGTCCCTCGATGTATAGTCCAGAATACTTCGCCCAAGTGCGTGACCATAATCCATACGAACGGCTCGTCGGTGAATTCCGAGCAGTATCAGATCTCGATGTAACGGCACAGCAGCAGTACGTCGATGTACGGAGATATCTCGCCGACGATATCCTGGTCAAGGTCGATAAGGCCAGCATGTTCAACTCACTGGAGACACGAGCTCCCATGCTCGACCAATACCTGGTTGAATACGTCGCGTCCCTGCCCTGGGCAATCCGTACACGCCATGGCGTGTTGAAGTACCTGCTGAAGAAGGCTGCTGCAGATCTGTTGCCTGCCGAAATTTTGACGCGAGGCAAAAAGGGCTTTGGGGTACCCATCAAGCACTGGTTCCGTGGTGATCTGAACGGCTATGCCTACGAACTGCTCCTTTCGCCACGGGCGCAACAACGTGGCATCTTTAATGCAGAGTTCGTTCGCAACCTGTTACAAGCACATGCCAGGACAACACTGGTGAACCACAGCAGTGCAATCTGGGCCTTACTTTGTCTGGAGCTCTGGTTCCAGACTTATATGGACGAGCCATCCATTCATGTAGAACACAGTTCGCTAGCACAAATAACAAGCCATAGTAGTGGGCCATTGTAGAAGAAGTCTTAGAGTTGAAAGACAAGTCCGCGGTTCTCAGTTTGTGGTTATTCAGAGAGTAAAAAATGGGATTTACTATGGACTCGAAACAACAAGCTACAAAGAAGCCTTTTCGTATTCTGATGGTAACGGGCGCCTATCCAACAGAGCAGCGTCCACACTCGGGCACGTTTATCAAAAGCCAGGTCGATTCGCTTAGTGCGGCTGGCCTTGAGGTGGAGGTTATTCATCCAAACCCCGGGCCTGTCGCGCTCCGCTACGCCTGGGCAGCCAGCCAGGTTTTTCTCGAGACGCTGAGAGGGCATTTTGACGTCGTGCATGGACATTATGGGACGTGGTGCCTGGTTGCACGTATGCAGTGGACGACGCCTGTAGTTGCCTCCTTTCTGGGGACCGATTTACTGGGTATTGTAGCTGCTGAGGGCGGTTATAGCAACAAGGGCACGTTGTTTATACGTCTCAGTCACTGGCTCTGTCGTCGAGTTGATGCTGTGATTGTCAAATCCGAAAGAATGAAAAAGGCCGCATCGGAGGGCAACATCTTTGTCATTCCCAACGGCGTAGATTTTGAGTTGTTTCACTACATTCCACGTGCGGAGGCCCGGGCCGCTCTGGGGTGGGATCAGGATCGCTACTACGTCCTCTTCGGCAATGACCCAAAGATACCAGTGAAAAATTTTCCCCTGGCGCAGGCTGCCATCGAATGCCTGCATAGCAGGGGAATCTCCGCTGAGCTGGTAGTTGCCAACGGATTGCCACAAACAACACTTGTGCGGTACATCAATGCCAGCAACGCGCTCATCCTCTCATCGATTGCCGAGGGCTCACCCAATATTGTTAAGGAGACAATGGCCTGCAATGTGCCGGTTGTTTCCACTGATGTAGGCGATGTATCCCAGGTTATTGGTCGCACTAAGGGCTGTAGTGTCTGTCCTCATGATCCTGATGCATTAGCGATAGCACTCGAACAGGCGCTTCGACACACAGAGCCGACAACCGGCAGAGCCGACATCATGCACCTGGATCGTTCAGTCGTGGCGCAACAGGTTCTAGCAGTCTACGAACAAGTAATCAGTAAAAAGATAAAGCGAAAAGAACATACTCTTGACGAGAGAGAGGCAACTGGCCATGGCGACAACTGGTAAAATACTGATGTTAGTGGAAAACCTTCCGGTGCCCGCGGACCGCCGCGTCTGGTCTGAAGCCACTACGCTGCGCGATCACGGATTTGAGGTGAGTATTATCTGCTCTAAGGGAACTACACAGCACCGGGAGTCCTATATTTGCGTCGATAATATACATATCTATCGATACCAATTGCCTACAACGACGAATAAATTTACTGCCTATCTTGCAGAGTACAGCGTTGCCTTGCTCATGACGTTCTGGTTGACTTTTAAGGTGTTGTTTCGCCATGGCTTCGACGTGATTCATGCGGCTAATCCTCCCGATATGTTCTTCATAATCGGGTTGTTCTATCGAATCTTCGGGAAAAAGTTCGTGTTCGACCAGCATGACCTTGCACCGGAGGTGTTCCAGGTCAAATTCAAGGAGCGCATGAAGCCGCTATATAAGCTTCAACTCTTCCTGGAGCGGTGTTCTTACCGGACTGCCCATAGAGTTATCGTGACAAATGCGTCGTACAGACGGATCGCTATGGAACGTGGTCGCTGTCCCCCCAACAAGGTATATGTGGTGCGTAATGGACCTGTTTTAGATCAGATGAAGTGCGTCACTCCTGAACCTGAACTGAAAAGAGGTCGGCGTTACCTGCTGGCCTACCTCGGTGTGATGGCCGTTCAAGATGGTGTCGAGTATGCCCTTGATGCGCTGCATGAACTCGTTCATAAACGCGGCCGTCAAGACGTATCATTGGTACTGATGGGAGACGGTGACCGTGTTCCCGCACTGCGTGCGCTCACCCATGAACTACAACTGGATGAGTATGTCAACTTCACTGGCTGGATCGAGAGTAAAGACATCATGCGCTACCTCACGGTTGCGGATGTGGGGCTCTCGCCCGATCCACAAAACGGGCTGAATGAGTTCTGCACTATGATCAAGACGATGGAGTATATGGCGATGGGAAAGTCTGTAGTGGCTTTTGATCTCGCTGAGACACGCTTTTCAGCGCAGGATGCAGCTCTGTACGCCATGCCAAACCTTGTAGAAGACTTTGCAAACAAAATTGAAGTCTTGCTGGATGATGAAGAACTCCGTCTCAAACTGGGTGCCATTGGGCGCAAACGTATCGAGGAGGAGCTAAGTTGGGATCATACGAAGCAGAATCTGCTGCTGGCGTATGAGATGCTCCTCCCCCGAGGTTCCCAGCCATCGGAGCCATTAGTTTCTGCTTTTGTTGCAGACCAAATAAAAAACTAGGACTGAGCAGTGAAGAAAGTTCCACAATCGAGCACGAATTAACACTGCATCTTTGTAGACATCACCATGATATTTGCACCTCGGTCTTGTACGCTTTATTAAATAGGCGGCTGATGGTTGTAGACAGCTACAGCAGTTATATTTCTCGCCACCGATGCCTTGAATGATCACTCGGGCTCGTGGCCAATCTACTAGCAGGAGGGCGGTGTGTATGCGCTAGAGTACGGTTATGGACTATGCTACGCTGTCAATAATGCGAGCGTGGCAGGGGCGCAAGAGTTGGCTGGCTGATCTGAGTGCTGGTATCGCCCTGGCATTAGTCGAGTTAGGCCTGCGGGCTTTCCTCATGCATCTGGGCTTACTCGATCCTGTTCAATCCCGGCGTCCAGCCGGAGATAGCCCCAATTTGGACGACAAGCGACAAAGCAGCAATGCTGACGAAAGTATACTGTTCTGTGTCATCACAGACCCGATGTGCAAGTTTTTCTCGCAAAGAAAAGGCTCATGAGATATGACTAACTTTCTAGTGGTAACCGACTTTGCCGATAATGATGACCGACGGGATGGGGATAAGTTGCCTGCCGCAGGTGGCTATCATAAGCGTATTGTCTGGACAGGACATCGTTGCCATTTGTTGTATATTGTGTAACGCTTGTGCTGCTATATTGTTTTGGAAAGGTTCCATTTCATGGAATACTGAATACAGGAGGTAACAGTCGTGTACACCAATAGCGCTGAGAGTGCTCTGCACTCTCACGATATGCCGGTTTATGATATTCTCGTCGGAGTGAGGGAGGAACACGGCACAAACACACCGCTACTGACGGAGATTGAGCAGCGGCAGTTGGCAGCGTGGAACGCTACCCAGCAGGACTATCCCCAGAATGCATGCGTCCCGCGATTAGTGGCAGTACAGGCCGCCTCCACGCCTGATGCAGTGGCCCTCGTGGCAGGCGACCAGGCGCTCACGTACCGTGAGCTGAACCGGCAGGCTAACCAGCTAGCCCATTACCTGCGGACACTTGGTGTGGGACCCAATGTGCTCGTGGGTTGCTGCGTGGAGCGCTCCCCGGACATGGTGGTGGGGTTGCTGGGCATCCTCAAGGCTGGGGGTGCCTATTTACCGCTAGACCCTTCCTACCCAACCGAGCGCCTCTCCTTTATGTTGAGAGACGCCCAGGCTCCCGTGCTGGTGACGCAGCAGTGCCTGGCTACACGCCTTCCCGCCCTTGAAGCCCAAATCGTCTGTCTGGATGCCGATGCGGTGAGGCTCTCGCAGCAGAGCGAGACCGATCCAACCTCTGAAGTTACGGTCGACGACCTCGTTTACGTCATCTACACTTCTGGCTCGACAGGCCAACCCAAGGGCGTGCAGATCACCCACAAGAGTTTACTCAACCTCGTGTTCTGGCACCAGCGTGCCTTCGCGGTGACACCTTCCGACCGGGCGACCCAACTTACGAGTCCAGCCTTCGACGCGACCGGCTGGGAACTGTGGCCTTATCTCACGCTTGGTGCAAGCGTGTATCTGCCCGATGAGGTTACTCGTGCCGCACCCGCATTGCTCCGTGACTGGCTAGTGAGTAGGGGAATCACTATCACGTTCCTGCCGACCCCGCTGGCTGAAAGTGTCATGGCCCTGGAGTGGCCGTCGACGCCCGCACTGCGTCTCCTGCTGACCGGGGCAGATACACTTCACCATTATCCATCACCCACGCTGCCCTTTGCGGTGGTCAACAACTACGGCCCAACTGAAACGACTGTCGTGGCTACATGCGGGCTCGTCCCCTCAACCCCACATGCCGATATGCCACCCTCGATTGGTCGCCCTATCGCTAACACGCAGATCTACATCCTGGATGAGCGCCTGCAGCAGGTCCCCATCGGTGCGCCGGGCGAACTACATATCGGTGGGGTCGGCCTGGCCAAGGGCTATCTCAACCGCCCCGAACTCACCGCTGAAAAGTTCATCCCGCACCCTTTCAGCAACGAGCCTGGTGCACGCCTGTACAAGACGGGCGATCTTGCCCGCTTCCTGCCAGATGGTCAGATCTCGTTTATGGGCCGGGTTGACCAACAGATCAAAATCCGGGGCTACCGCATCGAGCCAAATGAAATCGTGTCTGTACTGAACGAGCACCCTGCCATCCAGACGAGCATCGTTGTGGCCCGTGAAGACACGCCTGGCGATAAGCGCCTGGTAGCCTACATAGTGCTGGTTCCCGAAGCACACATCACCACCAGCAGTCTGCGGCAGAATCTTATGACGCGCTTACCTGACTACATGATTCCGGTGTCCTTTGTGCGACTGGAAGCGCAGCCATTGACACCCAACGGCAAGCTGGATCGCGACGCCCTGCCTGCGCCGGATGCGACCAACACGGTGCAGGATAGGGCGACCGTTACGCCCCGCACTCCTCTTGAAGAGCGGCTGACCGGGATCGTGGCCACTCTCTTGGGCATGGAGCAAGTTGGGATCGATGACGACTTCTTCATGCTCGGAGGGCACTCGTTACTAGGCACGCAAATCCTCGCACAGGTGGAAGACACCTTTGGGATCAATGTCCCCTTACGCACCCTATTCGAAGGGCCTACAATACGGCAGTTGTCCGTCAAGATTGAACAGCGCATCCTTGCCAAGCTAGAGTCGATGAGCGAGGAAGAGGCCCTGCAGTTACTGATGCAAGGGTATAACACCTAGTAGCGCCAGGCCACCTGGCACACGGAGGAACAAGTATGTCTACGCACATGGAAACATCGCTATTGGCAGGCAAAAAGAACCTTTCCCTGAGTCTTTACCACTTGCTCGACCCAGAGGTGCTCGCCAATCCTTACCCGTTGTACCATCGACTACGTGCTGAAGACCCCATCCACTGGGATCCCTATCTACACACCTGGGTAGTGACAGGCTACGCCGATGTGATGACGGTCCTACAGCATTTCTCCGCCAGCCGCACGCCCACTCCCCAACAACTGACTGCGATGGGCCTGTCGAGACTGGTACCGCTCGCACAGGTGTTGGTCCGACAGATGCTGTTTCTGGATGGGCCTGCACATGCTCGCATCCGTGGCCTGGCCGCCAAAGCTTTCACACCCCATAGAGTGGAGGCTTTGCGTTCACATATCCAGGAGATTACCGATAATCTCTTAGATGTGGTGCAGGACCAGGGGCGCATAGATGTGATCGCTGACCTGGCCGATCCCTTACCGGCCATCGTGACGGCTGAGATGCTGGGGTTGCCGACCTCAGACTGGCGGCAATTAACTGCGTGGTCAACCGACTTCGCCGAGGCTTTGGGTAACTTCCAGCACAACCCGGACCATGCCCCGCATGTCTTGCGGAGCCTGGAAGAGATGTGCAGCTACTTTCGTACTGCAGTCCAGGAGCACCGGCAGCATCCTGGCGATGACCTCATTTGTGCGCTGCTGAATGCCGAACTGGACGGGGAGAGCCTGACCGAGGAAGAAGTGGTGGCCAACAGCATCATGCTGATGACGGGTGGTCAGGAGACCACTACCAATCTGATCGGTAATGGAACCCTCAGCTTACTGCGTCATCCAGATCAGTTCCAGAAACTTCGGGCGAATCCTTCCCTCATCCACTCGGCGATTGAGGAACTGCTGCGCTACGAAAGCCCCATCCAGTACACCTCGCGCCTGGCACCCGAGGACATACAGATGGGGGGGAAAACGATCCGGAAGGGCCAGGCAGTGATTGCAGTGATGGGTGCCGCAAACCGTGATCCAGAGCGATTCCCCGACCCGGATCAACTGGATATCTGCCGCCCGGATAATCGGCATCTCGCGTTTGCATGGGGTGCTCACTTCTGCTTCGGTGCCCCACTCGCACGACTCGAGGGCCAGATCGCATTCGAGACGATGCTGCGCCGCATGCCTAACCTGAGCCTAGTACCTGGTCCGGTGAACTGGCGGGAAAACCTGGCCTTTCGGGGACTGACAACCTTGCCGGTCACATTTTAGCATGCTCTGTCCTAGAGCGTTTGACAGACGGACGCCAGGGAGCGCTTTGAAAACTGCAATTGATGGGGAGTGCTCCTATTGCCTTGAAAGGAAATGATGTGATGCCAGATACATCGGGACTCTCAGAAGTCAAGCGTGCCTTGCTTGAAAAGTACCTGAGCGGGGAGCTCCCGCAAGTTGCCAAGGCTGAGGATGCCATTTCTCAGCACGTCGAAGCAGAGGTAGCTAGTCCACGCGAACGCGGGGTGGAGATTCAGGCTGGGGGATCAAAACGGCCTTTTTTCTTCTTACATGGGCATTGGCAAGGTACTCCTTTATTTTGCTTTTCCCTGGCACGCGAACTGGGATCGGCCCAGCCATTTTACACGCTCGAACCGTATCAGTTTGATGGCCTAGCGGTCCCGCCCACAGTAGAGACTATGGCGGCGGCTCACATTAAGTCAATGCGTTCTGTTCAGCCAGAGGGGCCGTACCTGCTGGGGGGCTGGTGCAATGGCGGCCTGGTGGCCTATGAAATGGCGCGGCAACTTCACGCGGCAGGGCAGACGGTTGACCTGCTGGTATTGATGGATGCCTTTTATCTTGGCTATCTTACGCGGCGCAGATTGACTCGGGGGGTCATCAGTCGCTTGGGCGACCTGATGGGACTTGGCCCGGATAAGCAGTTAGACTGGTTTCTCCGTCTGCGATATGTGTGTCAACCTCTGCGATCTGTGCGTTATCTGCTATATGTGTTTAGACGTCTGCGAAATGCACGCCAAGGGAGCGCGCAAGACTCCGCGCACTTGACAATCGAAGACCTGATCAGCTTGGCGCGACGGAAAGTGATGACAGGTATAGAGAGATTCACCCGCATGTTTGAACCTGGTCACAGGCGCGACCAAGGGTCTGTTGCACCTCCGCGCCTCGATTCGCTTGTCCCAACAGCTGAAGGCCTCCGTCAAGATTATCCTGGCATATTTGAATGGGCGGATATGGCTTACGTGCCGCCTAGCCTTTATTCTGGCAAGATCACGTTCTTTTGGCCAAGTCAAGAGCCATGGCACACGGTTTCAGGGGGATGGCGTAAAGTGGCTGAAGCTAAAGGAGCTCAAGAGGTAGAGGTTTATGTCATTCCTGGCAATCAGTGGACCTGGAAAACCCAACATCTCCACGCGTTGGCTGAACGTCTGAGGATGTGTCTCAGCAAGGCGCAAAAAGAAGTAACATGATGCCAAACACCCCCGAGTTCTCAGAGCCTCCATGAAAATCTGGTTTCAATATGTCCTTCTAGCTGAGAAAATTCCACACATTCAAATAGCGGATGAACCCGAAATCAGGACTACGCCAACAGCACCAAACCAGAGTGAGGAGGCATCGTAATGGTTTGCCCAACAGGGTTGCCAGAGACATCGCGATAGTGACTATCTGCATTGAGAGTTACTGTGTAGCTGTCTGTTGCACTGGGATTGACGATGCTCAGCCCATGGCTATAGTCGCGCATATAGACATTTTGCGTTTGATACATGGGACCCTTTGGACTACCAATCTGCATATTGTACTCATCGTAGCGCTGGTCGGATCCATATCCTTGATCCGTCGAGATGAACAGTGCTGCGCTGTGCTCTTTGCCCATCAGGTAAGAGGCAAGCGCCCACTGAATCTCGGCAGGACCCACCGAAGGAAACTGGTTGACGATGTAGTATGCTTTATGTTGTTTCTGCACACTCTCGATAAGCTGAATCCTTTGCAGCCAGTCACTGCCAGTCAGGTAGCCATCTCCATAGTTCGTGAACCCTCCTTCATCGTTTATACCATCAATGTGGCTCACAATCTGTTGCATCAATGCATCGCTCGGAGCCAAGCCGTCAACGCCTAAATTGGGTATCAGAGCCAACGGATGCCGTAGTTGATACAAAGCCTCCTGCATCCGCGTAAGCCAGGTTATGATATCTGTGCGCCACTGTGGATCATCATACTGTCCGGTGTAGCGTTGCACCCACTGGCCATCTCTGTAGACGCCGCAGGCCCCGAACATGTTTTGCAGGTGTACATTATCTGCGGCGATGCCATCGTACCCGCTTTCGCTGGCCGGCTGCGCATAGGTCTGGATTTGCCAGGTTACCAGGGCAGGGTTGGCAAAATCGAGGGGCATATTTGGGTCGCCGAATTCGTAAGCAGGAGTGACTCGATCGCATTTGTAGAGTACCCAATCGGGATGGGCAGTTTTCCAGTAGGTCAGGTCGTGGAGTGCCTTGTTGTTAGAGAACGTGCCGTTGTCCCGGTGAAAGGGAATGTAATACGTGAGGAAGATGTTTGGGTTGGCTAAGTGCCATGCTGCGACATGATGACTGCTCGCTCCCCACGTGAAATCGTAGTACTTTGCGACAGCGGCTGGATCAGATATATTGTAGTCAAAAGCCAGAAAGAGGTGGATATTGTTCCAGGTATCAGCAAAGGGGCGTAACTGTGGTTTATTGACAGTACTTGATGTGGACGTGGGAGATGCCTCTGGATTGTCGAAAGTATTTGACCAGCTACAGCCACTCAAAAGCAGGAGAAGTGCGAGTCCTGTCAGCCAGTAGGGCATCGGTCTATTCAACAGTCTCAAGAATATCATTACATTCTCCAGTGCAAATCAATGTGTGGACAAACGCGTGAATTTCTCTGACCCACAGGGTAATTAACAGTTCGGTTACCTGACAGTAGTATAACATAGATAGCCGTTGTCAGTGCTCTCTCGCTTCGCCTTCTGCTTCTATGCACATATAGAAACCGGGAAAATTTGGCTGCTTTCTCTCAAAACCACCTTTCTGCTACTATTTGCTTTTGACTCCCCTCTTATAAGGAGGGCAAAGATGGATGATAGTTCGGGTCCTGCGAAAAGTCGAAGACCTCAGAAAAATCGCCAATTTGTGTCAAGCGATCACGCGGTGGAGCGGGTGGGCCAAAGGCTTGCCCGGCCGCATCGTTATTGGTGCCAGGAGTCGAGGTATCAAACTGGTGGTTGACGCTGGCGAGTGAGGGCAAGCCAAAACGACGCTCGATGAACTTCAAGATCGAACTATGTTCGTACAATTGCCCCGAGACATACCCCCGCCTGGCATAAGGTGAGATAATCAGCGTTGGCACGCGGAACCCCAACCCGTAGGCATCCACCTGGGGCGGTGCCACATGGTCGAAAAAGCCTCCGCTCTCATCATAAGTCAAGAAGAGAACCGCATTTTTCCAGGCACTCGAGGCCATGAGCGCTTTGATCACCTGGGCCATTTTTTGCTGGCCGTTTTGAATATCTTCTGAGGGATGTTCACTAATTCCCCCTTCCGTAATCAAAAATGACACTTGCGGAAGGGTTCCGCTAAGCAGGTCCTCGTTGTAGTCCTTCTCCTTGAACTGGAGCCGGGGATCGCTGTGCCACTTTTTGAAGGAGTTCAGCGCATTGTAAGGTGTCAATGATGATGTACTGCCGGTACCCCGGCCGAGATTGTAACACTTCCAACTCACGTGGGAAGCATTCAGCAGGTCAACAATGGTCGGATAATCTAGGCTGCCGACTTCGAGACTGTTAGTCGTGTTGCCGCCAGCGGTTCCAGCCACCAGCGTCAGGCGGTTCGGGACGGTAGGACCAAGTACCGAGCAAAAATAGTTGCCGCAGAGCGTGAACGAGTCGGCTAATGCGTAATAGTAAGACAAGTCGGAGCCATCATAGTAGCCGAGCGCATCAGGGCCATCGGTGGTAAAAAAGCCATCCATAGCTCCATGATTCCATTCACCGTGAATGGATGGCCAGCTATGATCGATATCTGTTGAGGTATGATTCGAAAAATGATGTGGTTTGACAGTGCCCCCACGGCCGTCAGGTTGCGAATAGTTGAAAGGGACGCCGAATTTGCCTGCCCTGGGGTAATAGCCAAAGTACACGTCGAAGGTATGATTCTCCTGACAGGCAATTATCACATGCTGGATGGAATCGAGCGCGGTTGAAGTTGACGTTGGAAAAGGATCATTCCAGCTACATGTGTCAAGTGCCAGGCTTATTCCTGCAAGCATACCGAACTGGCGCAATACCTTGCGTCGAGACTGCCGCTTATGAAAAAACTGTTGCAGATCCATAAAGGCTCTCTTTCTAGAGATGCATTAAGCCACTTGTGATCGCCCCAGTGAGCAGGACGATAGGATACATCAAAGCTTTGGCGGATTCCTGGTAACGCGTCATGTCATCCATACTTGCTCCTCACCTTCTTTCTCGTTCCATGGTACAAATAAAAAGTACTAACCTGATGACAAGAGCGGTTGCAATTGAGTTGAACTCTTTCTCACCGGTGTAGAAGACATGACTTTCACGGAGGGAATGCTAAACCCTATACACATGTTATCACTAACTCTCTACCACCATGAATACCGCATCAACACATGGCAGTGCTATTTTTACTAGGAGACGTTGCCAGATCGTATGCTTGATTGAAAAGGAAAAAAAGCTTCTAGGAAGTGGAATTACTCTTGAGGGAGGTTCGAGAAAAACGACAGCTAACATCGATTTCTTCGACAGCTAACGAAGCTGCAAACCTACCATCTACTGTAGATGTGCCGCAGCGCGTCTTTGTATTGCTGGCTGCTCTACGTCCTCGACAATGGGCCAAAAACTTCGTTCTCTTTGTGGACGTTGTGTTTGCCCAACAACTGTTCTCACTGCCCTCACTTGTGCATGCAAGCGTTGCTTATGCACAAACATGTACCGAGAAATGCGATAGAGGTCTAGAATGCAAAATGTGCAAGCGGCTCATCCCTATGGATCAGTTATAGGAGAACGCTATCTCGTACGTGACCTGCTTGGTGAGGGTGGTTATGGCGCTGTTTACTTGGTGAGAGATCAGCAGCGCGTCAATCGCAATGTTTCTACCCTCTTTGTACTTAAAGAAGTGATTAACTCGAGTAAACAAGAGCGGGATCAAATCATCTTCGAAGGTATGTTCCTTAGGCGCCTTCATCACCGATCACTACCCCGTGTTCATCACGTGTTCAAGGATGACAAAAACAATCGGGTATATATACTCATGGATTACATTGAAGGACCGAACTTGACGTTGATGCGCCTAAGGGAGCCAGAAGAGCGTTTTTCGTTGCCCCATGCCATGACTTTCATGACACCTATTGTTGATGCTGTTACCTATCTACATAGTCAACAACCTCCTATTATCCATAAGAACATCACACCAACCAACATTATCTTGCCCCATGGAATTGCTGAGCCTGTACTGGTTGATTTTGGTATTGCAAAAGCATTCGACCCGGATTCGACCAATACGGCTGTCCGTTATTTTTCATTTGGCTATGGAGCACCTGAACAATACAATGAAGACGCCTGCATTCGTACAGATATTTACGGATTAGCCGCAACCTTCTACAGTCTTTTAACTGGTTTGATTCCGCCCGATGCTCTGTATAGAATAGTGCAACTAAACAACACGGGGTCTGATCCCCTCGTGCCAGCGAATCAGATTACGCCGGTCATTCCCCCAGCTACAACCGAGGCTATCCATCGGGCTATGTCTATAAGCAGTAATGATCGCTTTTCTACAGTCGAGGAGTTTTGGCAAGATTTGACTGCCCATCTAATAGATGGACATTTACCGGCAGCAGAGTTTGTGCCATCTATCCCGGTAGATCAACAGCCAACTAAACACGATATTTTATCCTTTCTAGGCCAACAACTACCTGATCCTGGAGTCGTATCAGCAGTCCAAGAAGACCAACTACCACCTGAACCCGAAGTCGCATCAATGGCTCAAGAAGACCAACAACTACCTGAACCCGAGGTCGCGTCAGTAGTCCAAGAAGACCAACCACCACCTGAATCCGAAGTTGCATCAATAGCTCAAGAAGAGTACCAGCCACCTGAACCCGCAGTTGCATCAATGACTCAAGAAGATCAACTACCATCTGAATCCACAGTCGCATCAATAGCTCAAGAAGACCAACTACCACCTGAACCTGAAGCCCAACCAGCAGTCCAAGAAGACCAGCAACCACCTGAAGCTGAAGTTGCATCAATGGCTCAAGAAGATCAACTACCATCTGAATCCACAGTCGCATCAATAGCTCAAGAAGACCAGCAACTACCTGAACCTGAAGTCGCATCAATGGTTCAAGAAGACCACCTACCACCTGAACCTGAAGTCGCATCAATGGTTCAAGAAGACCACCTACCACCTGAATCTGAAGTCGCATCAATGGTTCAAGAAGACCACCTACCACCTGAACCTGAAGCCCAACCAGCAGTCCAAGAAGACCAACCACCACCTGAATCTGAAGTCGCATCAATGGCTCAAGAAGACCAACTACCACCTGAACCTGAGGTGGTGTCATCTGCACTACCTCAACCGCATGTTGTTTCGAAGAAAACTGTAGAAAATATTGTTGCTGCATCTATACCAGAACAGCCGCGTGCCCCTACTTCAAGGAAACCTGGTGCACTATTATTCATCTCACTTGCAGCTCTCGCCACTATAACCGTCGGGGCCGGGCTTTTGCTTTATACTATGGGCTACCATGCCTCCAGTTCTGCTACCCCCATATCCACATTGACGCATAAGACTCCTCCTTCCGAGCGTAGACCGACAATGCCATCTTCTCCCACCCCGTCGTCAACCTCCTCTATTAGTATGGCTGGATCATACTACGGTACCCTTTTCGATATGCCAACCGGCACGACCACGAACATCTCCCTCACGCACATTCGACAACAGCAGGGGAATATCAGTGGCTATCTCGCTGGAATCCCCGATAATGCTATCTTTAACGGGATTCCCCTGAATGGTCCTTTTACGGGAACCGTCACTATTGCTAAACAGATCCAGTTCATAGTGACGAGCGACACAGGGCAAACTGCTTTCTCATTTGAGGGAGTAATATGGGCGGACGGCACCATCGTGGGATCATTTTGCAGCCCCGCGGAGGCGAGAGGAAAATGCAGCGACTACGGCCTTTGGAGCGTTTCTCCTGCGACATGACGTACTCTGGTTGTGGTTTACGAACCTGGTTAGGAGGTGTGCGCCATGATTTCGCTCCCTCAGCGCTTGCGATGTCTGCCCAGCCTTTGCGGAGGCATAGTCGCTGGATTGGTGCTTGCGATGATCGCTCGGATAAGCAGCGGGGCTGAACCCGTTGCGGTCATGCTGGTGGTTGCTCTGCCGTTTTTCCTCGCAGCCTTGACGGGTGTGGCCAAGACCACGACAGCTTGAGGGATCTCGATGATCGGGACGATCGGGTCCCTCGTGCAGGAGACCTCCAACCGCTGGCTACTATCAGCCAGTCTGTACACCATCGCCTGTCTCGGCACGGCGATGCTGCTCGGTACTATCTTGGGTGCCCTGGGACACCTCATACGAGGTTGGGTCCACGGCGCGGCTGTCTACACCTTGTTTCCCCATGCGGGAGCATGGCTCATTGGCCTGCTTGCCCTGGCTTACGCGGTCAGCGATGTGGGTTTGCTTCGACTGCCACGCCTGACCCTGAGGCAAGCCGTCCCCATCACATGGTGGCGGTGGTGGAGACCCTACGGTGCCGCGCTGGCCTACGGCGCGGCACTCGGCATTGGCGTGATGACGCGCATCCCTTTCGGCGCCTTTTACGTGTTGTGTACCTGGTGTGTCTTGAAAGGCGACGCAATTTATGGTGCCCTGCTGATGGGCACCTACGGTGCGGCGCGTGCGCTGGTGATATTCCCGGCAAGCTGGGGACTCTACTGCCACCGCACGGCCATTACGCAGTGGTTTTCCAGCCCGCTCTTCAATCTGTGGCGTGCGCAGCGGGTCCTGGCCGTCGCGCTGATCATGTTCGGCACGCTGGTCCTCGTGTCCACGGTCTTGTCTTGATCGCGCCGCACCCTCTCTTCTAGGGTGTGTTTGCAAGGTCTCGCCATAGCAAGCGTAGAGCCCCAAAATCGGCTCTAGGAACCCATCCGGAGCCGAAATGAAGGCGCTCTCAGCAAAGGGCCAGAACGCTCAAACCAGTTTGCAAAGAGGCTCTCGCCAGTTGCCGCTGCATATGGGAGGGCTTTTGAGCTAAGAAATGCCATCAATATTCACAGCTCTCAGGCAGGACCTCTGTGGTTTTCAACTCCTTGACGGCTTTGGGGTAGGCGGCGTTCTTGTCGACGGGGATCACACGCGGAACCGTGGGGTGAGAAGCCGCGAGCGTCTTGTGGAAAAAGCGTTTGGTCGCCTCGGCATCCCGGGTGGGACTGAGCCAGAACTCGAGGGTGTTCCCATGCGAATCCAGCGCCCGATACACATACATCCACTGCTTTTTGATTTTGCTGGAGGTCTCCTCGACCCGCCACGAGTCTGTTGTCGTCTTGAGATGGGTCGGCATCGTCGGTCGAAATGATTTCTGGGGTTGTGTTACAAAAAGGCTGGTGGTATGGTAAACTCTGCTGCGTCCGGTGGTACTTGTTTTCCCGTTACCTGAGAAATTTAGGGCATAAAAAGGTGCGTATTCGTGTTATCTATGATAGAATAAGGGAAATACGACACGGATTGTTGCAGCGTTGCCAGGGTATCTTGTCTACCTACTATATGCAATCGTGTTCGCAATTCATGAATCAATAGCTAGAGATATCTCGCGGGAGTGGTTAGTAATGAAAAAAGGAATTCATCCAAACTATATTGAGGCCACGGTCAG
>WNGL01004106.1_pt1 | contig 17527 bp, 16 predicted proteins | sample 5400591 | NCBI WGS metagenome assembly WNGL01 (sample SAMN13153377, study PRJNA577476) | soil metagenome | isolation source: 80 cm soil or saprolite under Garry oak tree replicate 1 | place: USA:California | collected 2016-06-15 | reverse complement strand
GCACGTCGTAATCACTGGAGAGCCGGATGCATCGAAAGGTGCCCGTCCGGTTCGGACCGGAGGTCGCCGGAAAAGGACCCGCACCACGGGCACCTCGCCGGCGGCCTACCGGTGTTCAAGGTCGCGATCCGGTCCCCGGAGACAAGCCGTGGACGCGGAAGACCGAGATCCTGGAGTTCCGGACGTTTTACGGGGTGCTCCAGCACATGGCCGCCGAGCTGCGCGAGCGGGGCGTCACCCATGTGGTGATGGAAGCCAGCGGGGTCTACACCGAGCCGGTGTACTACGCCCTGATGGAGCAGGACTTCGAGCAGGTCGCGGTGATCAACCCGGCGCACGCCAAGGCGCTGAAAGGTCACAAGACCGATGCGAAAGACGCGCTGCGGCTGGCGGAGTTGTTCGAGTGCGGGCTGCTGCGCGGCAGCTACATCCCGCCGCAGGATCTGAAGGACCTGCGGGACCTGACCCGCTACAGGGTCAAGACCGTGCAGGCCCGCACCTCGGAGATCCAGCGGCTGGCCAAGGCGCTGGAGTCGGCGGGGATCAAGCTCGATTCGGTGGTGTCGGACCTGACCGGCAAGTCCGCGGGGCTGATGATCGAGGCGCTGATCGACGGGGAGCGGCGCGGGCAGGTGCTGGCGGACCTGGCAATTGGCCGGATGCGCACCGCGGGCAAGCTGGCGGACCTGTCCCAGGCGCTGGTGGGCCGGTTCACCGATCACCACGCGGCGCTGTGCCGGCTGCACCTGGACCGGATTGCGCTGTTCGGCACCGCGGTCGCCGGCCTGGAGCAGAAGATCGCTGTCAAGGTCACCCCGTACCAGCGTGAACTGGACCTGCTGAAATCGGTCACCGGGTTCGGGGACGCGGTGGCCTGCGTGTGGCTGGCCGAGATCGGCCCGGCCCCGCATGAGTACTTCGGCAGCCACGAAAAGCTCGCGTCCTGGGTCACCTTGTGCCCGGGCAACCACATGAGCGCCGGGAAACGCAGGCACGGCCGGACCGGCGACGCCGGCGCATACATCAAGCCGATGCTCGTGCAAGCAGCCTGGTCGGCGATCAAGACCCAGGGCCGGCTCCAGGCCAGGTACCACAAGCTGGTGCGCCGGTTCGGCGGCCCGAAGAACCCGGCCGCGGTGAAGAAAGCGATCCTCGCGGTCGCCCATACCCTGCTGAAGATCGCCTACCAGGTGCTCCAGAGCGGCAAACCGTATGAGGACCTAGGCGCTGACTTCTACGCTAAGCGGGAATCTCCCGAACAGCGCCGCGCTTACCTGCTGCGGCAGCTGGAAAAGCTCAGCCCGGGCTGCACCATCACCATCACCCCCGCGGAGGCCGCCTGAAGGCCGGCGCCATCCCCGACCGTTCCCGCTGATGACGGAGCCGTTGCCACCCAATCTCCTGCGCGCCCGGCCCGCCTGCCGCCGGGCATATAACGCCTCGCACGATCCCTCGCCGACATCACGGGCCAGGGTTCGCTGCCGCGCGCATGGCGGGGGGCCCAGTTTCGTGTCAGAGGCCAGGGGTTCGAGTCCCCTTAGCTCCACGGTTTTTCGTGCGTTTGTTCGATGAAAAGTGACTACCAAGTGACTACGGTGCCAGACTCTCCGGCTCCGGTGCCCAGCGAATAGAGGACCATGGCGGCGCGCCCGGTGACGTGCGCGGGGGTTCTGGCGGGCCTACCTGGGGAGGCTGCTCAGCGATCGAGCGAGCACACCGGGGGCGCGGGCCTGATGGCATGCGTTGCACGCAAGAGGCCAGTGATCGGAAATCGAACGTTAAGAAGCTCTTTCGCGTATTTATTCGAAACCCAAAGTGACATCGGGCTGGCAGCTGCCGAGAACCACCCCGTGAACGTTGGCCCAACCGCAGTGATCACGAATCGTGACGAATCGGTAGTGGCTAGAGAATCAGCGTGCGCGCAGAGCGCCGACTCGGAGCGACTGATAGTCGCCTCAGCCAAGCTGATGACAGCGTGCAGATCGGCCACTTCTGGGCGCTTCGAGACGCGACCGCGTGGCCGCCAGTCTTTCCCCGGGAGTTACATGGATCGGACAGATCATGCGCAAGCGTCAGGATGCGGTTAGCGGGCAGAGGACATCGCTCGGCACGTCAGTGCGTACTCAACACGATCGATTGGATCATTTCACATGCGTGCGTCCAGGCGGTCGCTCCGGGCCGGGGGTGGGAATTATGGTTTGCGGCCGATCCCGCAGTACGCCGGTATCTCGTAGCTCAGGTCGGCGTCCGGTGAATCCGGCCGCCACCGGTGGAGCTGGACCAGCCCGGGTGGCACCATATCCAGGCCGTCGAAGAAGGCGGCGACCTCTGCGTGGGTCCGCAGCGTGCCTTGGGTGTCACCCATCCGCTCGTTCAGCCGTTCATAGGCTTCCGATATCGCCCCGGTGTCTACGTTCTTGGCCGGATGGGAGATCGCCAGGTAGCTGCCTGACGGCACCGCGTCCATGAGCCGGCCCACAATGTCGTATGCGTTTTCGACGAGCATAAGGATCATGAGCAGTGTTACCGCGATGGGCTGGTCAAAGTTCAGCGCTGCCGCCGCGTCCCGGAGGATCTTGTCCACATCACGCAGGTCGGCCTCGACGTAGCTGGTTGCGCCCTGAGGGGTGCTGGTCAGCAGCGCGCGTGCATGGGTGAGCACGATCGGGTCGTTGTCGACGTAGACGATCCGTGAGTCGGGCGCGGTCGCTTGGGCGACCTCGTGAACGTTGTCCTTGGTGGGGATGCCGGTGCCGATGTCCAGGAACTGGTGGATACCGGCCTCGTCAGCGAGGTACCGCACCGCCCGGCCCAGGAAGGCTCTGTTGGCCGCGGGTATCAGTGGGTTACGCCATGAGCGGGCAGATTCTTCCCGAGGACATCGGCCGCCCGGCGATGGTGGGAAAGGTCGCGGCCGGTGTCCGGGAGGCGATGACGCGCGCCGGCATCACCGACCCCGCGGACGTGCACTATGTCCAGACGAAGACGCCGCTGCTCACCCTGGAGACGATCACCGACGCCAAGGGCCGCGGCAAGGACGTCGTCACCGAAGACACCCTGAAGTCGATGGACATCTCGAACTCGACCAGCGCGCTCGGCATCGCGGTGGCGCTGGGTGAGATCAGCGAGCCCCGGCCAGAGCAGATCCACTCCGATCTCGCGCTCTACTCCTCCGTCGCGTCCTGCTCCAGCGGGGTTGAACTCGACCGCGCGCAGATTGTCGTGGTGGGCAACGTGCGCGGCATCGGTGGCCGCTACCGGGTCGGGCACTCGGTGATGAAGGACGCACTGGACGCGGACGGGATATGGGAGGCGATCCGCAGCGCGGGCCTGGACCTGCCGGACCGGCCGTACCCCGGCGACCTGCACGGCCGCCTGGTCAACGTCTTCCTCAAATGCGAGGCCGACCCCAGCGGCCGGGTGCGCGGGCGGCGCAACATCATGCTCGACGACTCCGACGTTCACTGGCACCGGCAGATAAAGGCGTGCGTCGGCGGCGTCGCGGCGGCGGTGACCGGTGACCGGGCCGTGTTCGTCTCCGTCGCCGCCGTCCACCAGGGCCCCTCCGGCGGCGGCACGGTGGCCGCTATTGCCGACCTCGGCGGCTGAGCGGCAGCTATCGGCGCCACACCCACCCCGCACTCCCACGCCACCTGGGCCTGACCGCCCGCGGCACCTACAGGTCGCCGGCGTCCCCGCTGGCCCCGCGGTGTCTCGTCTCAGGTGACCTCGAATATGGCACTAGCCACCGAAGAGCCGGCGGCCACGATGTCATTGGTTGCTAATGATGAGCCGTCAGGCCCTGCGTACGATCCATCCCAAAGGCCGCGGGGCGGTCCCACCGTTGCCGTGCCCGCGGCCGGCCAGGCACCAGGTGCCCACCGCCCAACGCCGTGCACAGGAGATTGGCCATGACCGTTGAGTTCGGCCTCGCACTTGAGAACTTCACACCGGAACGCAAGTGCCCGGGCATGGACGCGATCGTGGACTACTCGGTCACCGCGGAAAAGCTGGGTTTCGCGTCCGTATGGGCCTGGGATCATCTGTTTCTCGGTGCGCGGCGGCCGTTCCCGTTCTTCGAGGCGCTCACCACGCTGACCGTTGTGGCCGCGAGAACCAGCCGGATAGGGCTGGGTACCGGCGTGCTGGTGCTGCCGATACGCGAGCCCGCAGTGCTGGCCAAAATGACGGGGACACTGCAGATAGCCAGCGGGGGCCGGCTGGTGCTCGGCATGGCGGCGGGCTGGTACGAGCGTGAGTTCGAGGCAACCGGGGTGCGCTTCGCGGGACGCGGTGCCATCTTCGAGCGCAATCTGGACCTCGTTTACCGGCTGTGGGCAGACGACGAGGTCAGCGGCCAGTGGGACGGCCGGGTACTGCGGCGGGTACGGATGCTTCCCCGCCCGGAGCCCCGCCCGCGGGTCCTGGTCGGCGGGTACGTGGACCGCGTGCTGAGGCGGGCGGCGACCCTGGCGGACGGCTGGCTCACCTATTTCTACACCGCGGAATCCTTCGCCAGGTCCTGGGCCAAGATCAGGGCCTTCGCGGAGGAAGCCGGCCGCGACCCTGGCGAACTGCGCAACGCCGCGCAACTGCCGCTGTGCGTCGGGTCCTCCTACGAGGCCGCGGCCAGCCAGGCACGCCAGTACGTGGGGGAGTACTTCGACACGCCCCCATGGAGTGAGGCCTCGGCTGACAGCGCTATCGCGGGCACGCCGGAGCAATGCGCCGAACAGATCGCCGCGCACATCGAGGCGGGCGCCCAGCACCTCATATTCTGCCCGTTCAACTACGAACCAGAGCAGGTGCAGCGGCTTGCCGCTGAGGTCTTGCCGCTGCTCGGCCGGGCCCTGCCGGGAGCGGCGTGATGGGTGCGGCCACGTTCCGTGATGTGAGGACGGAACGGGAGGCAAGGACGCGCCCGGTCACGGATAAGCGGATGACCGCCGTGGAGGCCGCCGCGCTGGTCCGCGATGGTGACCACGTCGCGATCGGCGGGACCTGTTACTCCCGCACGCCTATGGCGCTGCTGTTCGCCCTGCTGAAACTGCGGCGCCAGCGGCTTACCATCTCCCGGCCGCTTTTGAGCTACGAAGCCGAGCTGTTCCTGGCCACGGGGGCGGCGGAACGGATCGTGACCAGCTGGGTCGGGATAGGGCTGCGCTGGGGGCTGGCGCCTGTCTTCCGGCACTACATCGAGACCGGGGCGGCAGCCTATGAGGAGTGGAGCCACATGGCGATGGGGCTGCGCTACCGGGCCGGGGCGATGGGGGTGCCCTTCCTGCCCACGTTCAGCATGCTCGGCTCCGACCTGGCCCCAGCAGTCGGGCTGCGGATGATCACCTGCCCCTACACGGGGGAACGGCTAGCCGCCATCCCCGCGCTCAACCCGGATGTGGCCCTCATCCACTCCCACCGTGCGGACATGTACGGCAATGCGCAGGTCGATGGCTACCGCCACATGGACGTGGACATGGCGCGGGCGGCGCGGAGAGTGGTCGTCAGCGCCGAACGCATCGTGAGCACCGACGAGATCAGCACCCAGCCGTGGGCCACCATGCTCCCGCACTTCGCGGTGGACGCCGTGGTGGAAGCGCCGCACGGCGCCTACCCGCACGAGTGCTACGGGCTCTACGTAGCCGACCTGGAGCATTTCGACGGGTACGCGGCGCTGGTGCGGGACGGCGGCGCCGACGCCGCGCGACGTTATGTGGCCGAGCACGTCGACGCCCATCCCGACTTCGCCTCGTTCCTGGCCGCGGCGGGCACCGAGCGGCTGGCCGCCCGCGCCGCGGGCGCGGAGAGGCTGATGCCGCGATGAGCGAAGTGACGGCCGAGGAGCTGATGGCGATCACCGCCAGCAGGCTGCTCGCGGACCACAGGGTGGTGTTCGGCGGGGTGGGCATGCCGCTGCTTGCCTCGGCCCTCGCCCGCCGGCGGCAGGCTCCGAACCTCACGATCGTGCTGGAAGGCGGCATCATCGGAACCAGCCTGCTGCCTGGGTACCTGCCCGTTTCCACCAACGAGATGAGAGCCGCCTACGGCGCGCAGATGCTGACCGACATCACCGACATCTTCCTGTTCGCCCAGCGGGGATACTTCGATTACGGGTTCCTCGGCGCGGCGCAGGTCGATCAGTACGGCAACATCAACACGAGCCTGATCGGCAGCCTGGACCGCCTGAAGGTCCGGCTTCCCGGCAGCGGCGGCGCCAACGACATCATCTCGCTGTGCAATGAGATCTTCATCGTCACGCAGCATGAGCGCAGGAGGTTCGTTGAGCGGGTCGACTTCGTCACCAGCCCTGGCTACCTTTCGGGCGGTGACAGCCGGCAACGGGCCGGCCTGATATTCGGCAAGATCGGTGCGGTCGTCACCGATCTCGCGGTGCTGGACTTCGAACCCGCCAGCCGCCGGATGCGCCTGTGCTCGCTTCAGCCCGGCGTCACGGCCGCCCAGGTGCGGGCCCAGACTGGTTTCGAATTGCTGGTGGCCGATGAGGTGAGTGAGCTTGCGGCGCCGTCGGCCGAAGAGATCGATGCCTACCGCGCACTCCGTGACGGGCTGGCAGCCGGGAGGCCAGCATGACCGTTCAGCCCACCCGCCGCCTGGGTCTGATGATCCCTTCCTCCAACACGATGATGGAGGTGGACTTCGCCCGGCACGCCCCGCCCGGCACGGCCGTGCACACGGCGCGGATGTACATGGAGGACACCACGCCGGAGGGCGAGAACCGCATGCTCGACGAGTTCGCCCTGCCCGCCGCCCGTGACATCGGAACGGCGCGGCCGGACGTGGTGGTGTTCGGGTGCACCAGCGCCGGTGCCCTGCGGGGCAACGAGTACGACCAGCAACTGTGCCAGCGCATCAGCGAACTGGCCGGCGCGCCCACGGTCTCGACCATCGGGTCGGTGCGGCAGGCGATCGAGGCGGCGGGGGCCGCCCGGATCGGTGTGATCACGCCCTATGTGGATCAGCTCAACGAGAAGATCAAGGCGAGCATCGAGGCGGACGGCCCGGAGGTGGTGCGCATCGCCGGCCTCGGCATCACGGAGAACTTCGACATCGCCCGGGTCGGCCATGAGCAGATCGTGAGCTTCGCCGTCGGCGCGCTGGGTGACCTGGCCGAAAGCGGGGCCATCGACCTTGTCTTCGCGTCCTGCACCAACTTCGGGGCGATGAGCGCGCGGCAGGCCATCGCCGGCCGGCTTGGCCTGCCGGTCATCACCAGCAACCAGGCGGTGTTTGACGCGGCGCTCGCACGGGGCTGGACGTGCTGGCCGCCTGAAGTGGCCGGCGGCGGGCGGAAGGGCCGCGGATGAGAGGAGAACGATGGTTGCGGTCGCGTTCGACTACCTGGCGGCGGGCAGCTACCCGGAAGCAGCGGCGCGGCTCGCCGAGTACGGCGACGAAGCCAAGATCATCGCGGGCGGGCAGAGCCTGCTTCCCATGCTCAACCTGCGGCTGGCACGGCCCTCCGTGCTCATCGACATCAACGCGGTGGACCAGCGGGAACCCGCGGTGGAAGACGGCACGCTCCGGCTGCCGGCCACGACCCGCCACCGCGTGCTGCTCGAGCACCCACTGCTGCGGCGGCACTGCCCGCTACTCGCCGGCGCGGTCCGTCACGTTGGCAACGTGCGGGTTCGCAACCGGGGCACGATCGGCGGCAGCCTCGCCCACGCCGACCCCACCAGTGAGATCGGCTCATGTGCGCTGGCCCTGGGCGCTCAGGTGGTGGCGCTCGGCCCCGGCGGGGAGCGGGCGATCGACGCCGCCGACCTGTTCATCACCTACCTGACCACGGCGCTGGGCGAGACCGAGGTCATCACCGACGTTCTCGTCCCGGTGGCCGGGCCCCGCCAGGGCTGGGCCTTCCACGAGATGGTGCGCCGCACCTCGGATTTCGCCATCGTGGCCGTGGCCGCATGGCTGGAACTGGCCACCGGATCCGATGCCGTCGCCGCCGTCCGGGTGGCCCTGGCCGGGGTCGCCGTCCGGGTGGTGCTGGTGCCGCCGGACACGATCTCCCCGCTGCTCGGCGGCGTGCCCGGGGACGCGGAGTTCCAGGGCGCCGCCGCGGCCATAGCCCGGTCCGTTGATCCGGCGAGCGACGTACACGCCAGCGCCGGTTACCGCCGGCGGCTGAGCGAGGTGCTCACCGCCCGCGCGCTGCGGGATGCTTACCACCGGGCCCAGGGGGTGACTGCATGCGCGAACTGACGCTAACGGTCAACGGCCGTGACCAGGTGGTCTGGGCGCTCCCGTCCGCCACCCTGCTCGATGTCCTGCACGATGACCTCGGGCTGTCCGACGTTCGCTACGGCTGCGGGGAAGGTGTCTGCGGCACCTGCACCGTGCTGCTTGACTCCGAACCCGTGAGCGCCTGCCTGATGCTGGCCGTGCAGGCCGAGGGCCACCCGGTCACAACGCTGCGCGGGCTGACGGGACCCGCTGGTGAGCTGCACCCGTTGCAGGAGTGCTTCCTGCGGCGCGGCGCGTCCCAGTGCGGGTTCTGCACCCCGGGCATGGTGCTTACCGCCGTGGACCTGGTCCGCCGGCAGGGCAGGCCCAGCCGCGACGAGATCCGCTTCGCGCTGGTGGGCAACTTGTGCCGTTGCACCGGTTACACCAAGATCCTGGATGCGGTGGAGGAGTACGCGGCACAGGCTGGCGGGCAGGGGCCGGAGGCGCGATGACGGTCGTGGACCGGCCCGCGCCCGCGGCTGACGAGCGAACCGAAACTGGGTTCCGGGTGGTCGGGACCTCGCCCGCTCACCATGATTTCGTGGACAAGGTCAAAGGATCGCTGCATTACGCGGCCGACTGGCGGCTGCCGGGGATGCTGTACGGGCGGGTGGTGCGCAGCCAGGTGCCGAGCGCGCACATCCGCTCCATCGACGTGACGCGGGCGCGGGACCTGGCCGGAGTGGCCGCGGTGGTCACCGCGGCCGATGTCCCGCACAACCGGATCGTCGAGATGGCCAGCGGCGGCCTCGCCGAGCTTGAGGTGGCGATGCCGGTTCTCGCCGCGGACCGGGTGCGCTACTTCGGTGAGCCGGTGGCGCTGGTCGCCGCCACCACCCAGCAGATCGCGGACGAGGCGGCGGAACTCGTCGAGGTCGAATACGACGAACTGCCCGGTGTCTACGACGTGGAAGCGGCACTGGCGGACGGGGCGCCACGAGTGCACGACGCCGGGAACACCCTGGTCACGTGGCAGATCAGCCACGGCGATGTGGCGCGGGGGCTGGCGGACGCCGACGTGGTGGTGGCCGGCGAGTACCGCACCCAGCACGTGGAGCACGCCTACCTCGAACCCGAGGCAGGCGTCGGCTGGCTGGAGAACGGGGTCGTCACGCTGCGCGTGTCGACGCAGGTCATCGAGCACGCCGCCACGATCGCGGGGATTCTCGCGCTGCCGGTGAGCAAGGTACGGGTGATCGCCGCGTACATGGGCGGCGGGTTCGGCGGCAAGGAGGACATGACCGTCGAGCCTTACCTGGCGCTGCTGGTCTGGCACACGGGCCGGCCGGTGCGGATGGTCTGGGACCGGCAGGAATCACTGGCCGCCAGCACCAAACGGCACCCGTTCATCATGCGCTACCGGACCGGGGCCCGCGCCGACGGCACCATCACCGGGCAGCAGGTCGAGATCCTCGGCGACGCGGGCGCGTACCCCAACCTGTCTCCCCGGGTGCTGTTCGCCGCGGCGGCCCTGGCCTGCGGTCCCTACCGGGTTCCCGGTGCGAGCATCGCGTCGAAGGCGGTCTTCACCAACAACGTGCCCGCGAGTGCCTTCCGCGGGTTCGGTGCGATGCAGGTGGTGTTCGGCTACGAGGCGCAACTGGACCTGATCGCCGAGCGGCTCAGGCTGCCGCGCACCGACGTGCGCGAGCGCAACTTCCTGGCCAAGGGTGACGAGATCCCCACCGGAGAGCGGCTGGGGACAGCGGTGGAGGTGGCGCAGACGATGCGGCGCGCCCTGGCGATGCTCGGCGAGCCAGCCGCCCCGTCGGGTCCCGGCAAACGGGTGGGGCGCGGATTCGCCTGCAACCGTCACCCCTACGGGCGGACGACCTGGTTCCGCGACCGCGCCTCGGCCTGGCTCAGCCTGCAGCCCGACGGCACCCTGCTGATCCGCAGCGGCATCACCGACCTGGGCGCGGGGCAGGCGGCCAGCCTGTGCCAGCTAGCCGCCGAGGTGCTGGGTGTTCCGCTGGATGACATCAGCATCTACATCGGTGACAGCGCGCTCAACCCACCGGCGGGCGGCACCTTCGCCACCCGGCAGCTGTACATGTCGGGTAACGCCGTGCTCGCGGCCGCGCGCGAGCTTCGCGACCGGATCGCACCCGTGGCCGCGGAACTGCTCGGCGCCCCGCCCGGGGAACTGGTCTTCGCCGGCGGTGCGGTGTCGCCGGCGCCCCCGCCGGGTGTCGCCGAACAAGCCAGCCTGACCGTGGCCGAGCTGGTGGCGGCCTGCGAGCAGCGAGCGGTGCCCACCTCACACCTGTCGGTCTGGCGGGCGCAGGCCGGCTCCTTCGACCCGCGGACCGGGCAGGGCGATACGTTCCCCGACTACACCTACGGCACCCACGCCGCCGAGGTGGAGGTTGACACCGAGACCGGCGAAGTCACCGTGCTGCGCTACACCGCCTGCCACGACGTGGGGCGCGCGATCAACCCGATGCGGGTGGAGGGCCAGATCCAGGGCGCGGCGATGCAGGGTCTCGGCTACGCGCTCACCGAGGATGTCGTGATCTCCGAGGGTTACGCACAGGCGGCGCTGTTCGCCGACTACCTCATCCCCACCTCCTACGACTTCCCCGACGTGCGGGTGGCGATCATCGAAAGCGGCGAGGGCAAGGGGCCGCTGGGCGCCCGCGGGATCGGTGAGCCACCTATCGGCAACGTGGCCGCGGCCATCGCCAGCGCCATCCACGACGCGGTCGGAACCCGGCCGGCCCAGCTGCCGATGACCCCGGAGCGGGTGCTCGCGCTGATCGATTCCTCCCGCTTGCCCCCGGCATGATCTGTTGAATTGGCCAAACGGCTGGCGGGCTATTTAGCAGTTCGTGACATACTGCCCGCACGGCCGGCCCCGTTAGGGTGAGACGCCATCGGCGGCGGCACGACCGGGGGAGGCACGTGTGAGCAGGCGCACCTACGGCGGCCCTCTCGTCGACATGTCCGGTGCGGTGGACCTGCACTGCCACCCGTACCCGGACCTGTTCCCGCGGCTCGCGGACGACTTCGACATCGTCCGCGCCGCCAGGGACGCCGGGATGCGGGCGATCGTGCTCAAATGCCACCACGAGAGCACCGTCTCCCGCGCCTACCTGGTGCAGCGCGTGATTCCCGGCATCGCCGTCTTCGGCGGCATCGTCCTGAATTACTACGTCGGCGGGCTCAATCCCGCGGCCGTCGAGGCGTCGCTGCGGCTCGGGGGGCGGGAAGTGTGGATGCCCACGGTGGACGCCGGGTACCACGCCGAGGTGCACGGCGGCACCGGCGGCTACGACGCGCAGCAGGGTGGCAGGAGCCAGGCCGAAGGCATCTGGGTAGCCGATTCCGAGGGGAAGCTCCGCCCGGAGATCAAGGAGATACTCGAGCTCGTTGCCCAGCACGGGGCGATCCTCGGCACGTGTCACCTGTCGCCGCGCGAGATCGTCGCGCTGGTGCGTGAGGCGCGGTCGGTGGGTGTGGAGAAGATCGTCATCACCCATCCCTACTTCCGGGTGCCCAACATTGACCTCGGCACGCTGGAGGAAGTGGCGAGGATGGGTGCCATGCCGGAGTTCGGCTACTGCACCGTCTCACCAGCCTGGCAGTACGCGGCCGTACCCAAGATCGTCCAGAGCGTGGAGCGCATCGGCGCCGCCCGCTGCCTGCTGGTCTCCGACACCGGGCAGCGGCACAACCCGCTGCCGTCGGAGGCGCTGCGGATCTTCGCCCAGACGGTGTTCGAGAAGGGCGTCCCGCTCGAGGTGGTGATGCGCATGATCACGCAGAACCCGCTCGACCTGCTGGACGCCGATTCCTGGCGGCCACCGAGCGCCGAGGACATCGCCTGGGCCCGCGGCCTCGCCGACGATCCCTGTGCGGCACCCCATGCCGGTGATCCGGCCTGACGCGGGCACCGATGCCACCGTCCCGCACGACGCCCTGACGGTGCGTGAACTCCTCGGGCAGGAGTCGATGCGAGGCTCCCGGCTGATCGCCGGGGCGGACGGGCTGGGCCGGCTGATCCGGCGGCTCAACGTCATGTCGGTGCCGAACATCGTCGGCTGGACAAAGCAGGAAGAGTTCCTGCTCACCACCGGTTACCCGCTTCCGCGCGACGCCGCGGGCTTCTGCCGCCTGGTCGGGCAGCTAGCCGCCAACGGCCTGGCCGGGCTGGGGGTCAAGCTGGACGAGTATCTCGCCGAGGTCCCGGCGGCCGTGATCGAACTCGCGGACGCCGCCGGCTTCCCGATCGTGGTGATCCCGCACTCCGCCCCGCTCGACGACGTGCTGAGCCAGGCCTTCGAGACCATCGTGAACCGGCAGGCCGCGGCGCTGGCGAAGACACGGGAGATCCACGACGCCTTCATCGGGATCGCCCTGACCGGCGGCGGGCTGGCGAAGCTGGCCGGGGAACTGGCGGTCATCCTGCCCAGCGCCCAGATCGTCATCTGCGACACCAGCGGGTACCCACTGGCGACCGCGGGGCGGCCCGGCCCGCTGGCGGAAACCGGGCTGCTGACGGACGGGGGTTTGCTGGACACCTCCCGGCTGTCCGCCCCGGACCACGCCAGCCGTGCCGCGGCGCCGCAGGTGGCGGTCGCGGTGATCCGGGCGGGCGCCATGCGGCACGGTTTCGTGGCCGCGGCTGGTGATGGCGGTGGCCTGCCCGCCGTGGCGGGTACCGCGGTCGAGCAGGCGGCGCTGGTGGCGGCGCTGGAGATCACCCGTAACCTCGCGGTGCTCGCGGCAGAGCAGCAGTTCTCCTCCAACGCCCTGCATGACCTGGTCACGAGCACGCCGGCCGATGTGGACGACGCGGCAGCCCGCGCTGCCAGCTTCCGCTGGGACCTGCGCCGCCCGCTGGCCGTACTGGTCGCCCGTCACGCCGGCCGGGAAGGCCAGCACGCCGGGACGAGGGGCCAGCAGGAACCAGACGTCCTGCGCTCGGTCGAAGTCTGGATGTCGGCCGTCCGGGCGCGTGATCCGCGCGCGGCCGTGGCCGGCTTCGCGACCGAACTCGTCGCGGTGGCCGGTGCCACCAGCGACCCGGTCGCGCTCGCCCGCAAGATCCAGGCCGAGATGACCGCGGCTACCCGGCGGGTCTACTCGGTGGGGGTGAGCCAGGTCGCGGCGAGCCCGGAGCACATACCCCGGCTGTATGAGGAGGCCAGGATCGCGTTGCACGTCGGCCGCCGCCTCAGCGGCGACGGTGCCGTGACCGCCTTCGGCGGGCTTGGGCTCTACCGGCTCATCAGCAAAGTGAGCCCGGCCGAACTGCGATCGTTCGTCCATGACACGCTCGGCCCCGTGCTCGACCTCCCCGAACCCGGCCGCGGCGACCTACTGCAGACGCTCGCGGTCTACTTCGACACCAGGTTCAACATCGCGGAGTCGGCCCGCGCACTGCATTACCACTACAACACGATGCGTTACCGCATCGGGAAGCTGGAACGCCTGCTCGGTGAGTTCGCTGGCGACGCCCAGGCCGCGCTGCGCATCGGCGTCGCGCTCCAGATCCTGCGGATGTACGAGATCTCCGGTGAGGCCCGCAAGTCGCTGCCATGAGCGCCGCGGCGGCACCGCGGGCAGCTCAGTCGGCCGGCACCGGCGCCGCCAGGCCGAAGGCGGGCGCTATCTCGGCCACGGCACCGACGTAGCCGAAGACATGACCGATGCACGCCAGGGCGGCATCGTGCCGCTGCGCGGTCGTCCCGGCGACGGCATCACTGAGCACGAAGCAGCGGTAGTCGAGGTTACGGGCGTGGTGGACGGTGGAGATCACGCAGATGTCCGTGCACACGCCAGTGACCAGCAAGTTCTCGACGCCCCGCAGCCGCAGCGCCAGGTCCAGGTCGGTCCCGAGGAAGGCGTCGTAGCGGCGCTTGCCCCGGATGCGCACGTCTCCCGGCGCGGGGTCCAGGCCCGCGACGATGTCCGCCCCCCGGGGTCCCCTCGATGCAGTGCGGCGGCTCGAAGGCCAGTTCGATCCCGAAGTCGGAATGGTCGGCGCGGTGCATTTCCTGGGTAAAAACAACCGGCAGCACGAGCCCGCGAGCCTGCCGCGCCAGCGCCGCGATCACCGGTACAAGTTCCAGCCCTCCCGGCGTGTGGACGGGCGCTCCGGGTAGCAGGAAATCGTTCTGCATGTCAATGACCAGCAGCGCCGTCCGCTGCTGGTCACCTTGCAGGCGCTCGAGCGCGACCGCCAAGTCCCGGTCCTCCCGGTGGTATGTGACAAAAAACGACTGCGGGAATCGTCACTATTTGCCGCTTGTGAGAAGAATCAAAACGACTCTACCTTAGCTTTCAATTCTGGCAACCGGTCACGAGCGGAGATGACCATGGCAGCCGAAGTCGTGAAGGGCCAGGCCAGGCTTGACGCCCACTCAATCGAACCGATCCCCGAAGCCGACAAGGACTCCACCGGCTGGCAGCAGTTCTGGATCTGGGCGGGCGCGAACATCGCGCCGATCAACTGGATCCTGGGCGCGCTCGGCATCGTGCTTGGCCTCGGGCTGACCGAGACGATTCTGGTCATAGTCCTCGGCAACATCGTGGGCTGCGCGATCTTCGCCGGCCTCACCGTGATGGGGCACCAGACCGGTGTCAACCAGATGACACTGTCGCGGTCGGCGTTCGGCCGGCGCGGCGGTTACCTGTCGTCCTGGCTCCAGTTCCTGATGACGATGGGCTGGATCGGGGTCAACACCTACTTCCCGGTGGTGCTCGCCATCGCGATCCTTGGCCACTTCGGCGTGGGCGACTCGTTCGCGGTCAAGTTCATCGTTGTAACCGTCATCATGCTCATCCAGGTCGGCATCGGCGTGTACGGCTTCTACCTGATCCGGTCGTTCGAGAAGTACACGGTGCCGGTCACGTTCGGGATCATGGGCTTGATGAGCATCTTGGCCTGGACCAGGCACGGCGTTGTCAACTGGGGGCTGACCTCTCACCTGCACGGCGCGGCTCACTTCTCCGCCCTGAGCGGGCTGGTGACCGCGATCGGGGTCGGCTGGGCGATCTCGTGGGTCACCTGGGCGTCGGACTATTCGAGGTTCGTGCCCAGCAGTATCTCCGCCAAGAAGGTGTACTGGTACAGCTACGCCGGCTTGTTCGTGCCCACCGTGTGGCTGGCTATCCTCGGTGCCTCTATCGCCAGCGTCAGCCAGTCCGCCGACCCGGCGCGGCTGGTGACCTCGGTGTTCGGTGGCATCGTCGCAATCCTGGTCATGCTGCTGGTCCTGCACGGGCCGATCGCCACCAACATCCTCAACGTCTATTCCTCCGCGCTGGCCGCGGTCTCCGCGGGCATCAAGCTGTCCCGCCAGGCGCTGGGCGTGCTAGCCGGCGTCGTCGGGTACGCGGTAACGCTTTACTTCGTGCATTCCCCGAACTTCGCGGACAGTTTCGACAGCTGGATGGCCGGCCTGGTGCTGTGGATGTCGCCGTGGGCGGGAGTGGTCCTGGCCGACTTTTACGTGGTGCGCCGCCGCCAGATCGACGTTGACCAGTTGTACGCCGATCCCAAGGTCAGCATCTACGGTGACGTGAACTTGGTGGGCATCACGGCTTTCGTGCTCGGCCTGGTGGGCGGCTGGCTGTTCGAGTTCGGCCTCGTGGGCCCGCTCCAGGGCACCATCTCCAAGCATCTCCTGTCGGGGGCGGACCTGTCCTGGCTGGTCGGCATAGTGGTGGCGGCCGGCGTTTACCTGATCGGCATGCGCGGCAAGGTCCGCGTGGCGGGTGCCCAGGAAGTGGCCCCCGTGGTCGGGCAGCCGACCGCCTAGCGGGCCGGGAAATGATCCGGGCCGCGGTACTCACGGCACCAGAGAAGCTGGAGATCCGGGCCTTTCCCGAGGCGCCACCGCCGGCCGATGGTGCGGTGCTGCGGGTGACCCACTGCGGCGTGTGCGGCACCGACCCGCACATGTACTCCGGGCACCTGGCCGTTCCCATGCCGCTGGTGATGGGGCACGAGTTCGCGGGCGTGATCGAGGGCATGGGCAGGGACTTTCCCGCCCGTGACGTCTACGGCCGCGTGCTGTGCCCGGGCGACCGGGTCGTGGTGGGGACCACGCTGTCCTGCGGCACCTGCTACTACTGCCGGTTCGTGCCGCAACGGGAGAACCTGTGCGAGCACGTCAACATCTACGGGATCACGCTGGGCTGTGGCACCGAACCGTTCGTCCGGGGCGGGTACGCCGATCTCACCTACCTCTTCCCGCAGACCTGGCTGTTCAAGCTGCCGCCGGACGTGACGCTGCGGATGGCGGCGCTGTCGGACCCCATCGCCTGCGGCACCCGCGCGCTGGAACGGGCTTTCGCCCCTGGCCTGCCATGGGCCGGTGAGGGCATGGGCCTGGGCAAGTCGGTCGTCGTGCAAGGGCTGGGGCCGATCGGCATCCTGACCGGTGCGGCCGCGCGGGCGATGGGGGCCAGCCCGGTGATCGGGATCGACCGCATCCCAATGCGGATCGAGGCGGCCAGGCGGTTCGGTTTCGACGAGGTGCTCTCCCTGGCGGACCTGCCGGAGCCGGCCGACCGGGTGCGGGCGGTGCGGGGGATGACCCGCGGCCTCGGTGCCGACATCGTGATCGAGATGGTGGGCCTGCCACCGGCCTTCGCCGAATCGCTTCAGCTTGTCCGCAAGGGCGGGCGGATCGTGGAGTTCGGCCACTTCACCGACAACGGCACGATGGCGCTGAACCCACAGCAGGTCGTGAACACCGACGTCGACATCCTGGGCTCCTACGCCTACCCGAACTCGCAGATCGGCACGTCGCTGACGCTGCTGTCGCGCTTCGCCGACGTCTACCCGTTCGAGGACCTGGTCACCCACACCTTCGGCGTGGAGCAGGCCGCCGACGCCATCCAGGCGAGCCGTGACAAGACCTGCGTGAAGGCCATGGTGGTCAGCGAACCCTGACCCCGGCGAGTTACCGCGGGCGGCGGGTGACCATCTCTATCCTGACCGGAAAGTAACCAGCGGGAGCCGCCGATGAGCAGTGCCGATCCGTACCTGGCTGAGAACGCGCTCGCGACGCCCGCGGTTTCCCCCCAGCCAGTTCCGTGGCCCGGGGATTACACCGCGGTCGCCTGCCTAACGTTCGATATGGACGCCGAGGCTGCGGTGCTTACCGCGGACATCTCATCGATCAGCCGGATGACGCCGATGAGCCACCAATCCTACGGCCCGCTGGTCGGGGTGCCGAGAATCCTGGGCCTGCTGGCCCGGCACGGCATCCGGGCGACGTTCTTCGTCCCCGGGTACTCCGCCCACCGCTACCCGGATGTGGTG
>WNGL01004105.1_pt1 | contig 17529 bp, 15 predicted proteins | sample 5400591 | NCBI WGS metagenome assembly WNGL01 (sample SAMN13153377, study PRJNA577476) | soil metagenome | isolation source: 80 cm soil or saprolite under Garry oak tree replicate 1 | place: USA:California | collected 2016-06-15 | reverse complement strand
AAAGTCCAGCTGTTCCCGCAATGAGTGCCCGCGCTTGATGGCCTCGGCCTGACGGCGTTCCCGTTGCCAGATTTCATGTGCCACGCGGAGCAAGTCGTCCATAATCCCCCTGGCGACAAACAAACAGCCATCATCGTCAGCGAAGACCACATCGCCGGGTTCGACCAGGAAGTCGCCGAAACGAGCGGAGCGCAATGCCGACAAATCACGAGGATCGAGCCGTTGCGGGCCGGAAGGACACGACCCGTAGCTGAAAATCGGCAGGCCAATTTGCCGTAGCTCCGGCGTGTCGCGATGCGCACCCCACACTATGATTCCAGCCAGGCCGCAGTTTTTAGCCTCGAGCGCGGTTAGATCGCCGATGCAGCCTTCATCCAAACGACCGCCGTTATCGATTACCAGAACGTCGCCGGATTGCGCGTTCTGCATTGCTTCGAGAAAAACGTCGACGCTTCCAAAATGTCTAACCGGTAACGCCGGGCCAGCGAGACGTTGATTGGACGCTACCGGTCGAATGCCGGGCGGACAGATTCGCAGTGGAATCTTCAATCGTAGAGCAGCATCTGCGATCAGCGGCGTAGAAAGTTCGGCAAAAGCGCGCGATAACGAGTCGGTTTTCACGCTGCGACCTTGCTCGTACTCGGCTGGCTTTGCAAAAGGAGTAAGGTTGAAGGATGAAGAAAAAAAAAGAGCGCTCCGAATGAGACCCGAGGAACGTTCGCGACTTGATGCGCTCGACGCGGCGTTGCGGTCCGAGGATGTCCACGCACAAATTCGACCGATTGTGGAACGGGTCCGCGCGGAGCTGGCTCGAAAGGCAGAAGCGCTAATGACGTGGAAACCGATTCCATTGAGCACTTTTCGTCGTGTGTTGCCACCTGAGATTCGGTCAGCCTGGGTATTTATTTTGCGTGCGGGTGCGGACACCGGCGCGGAACGGCATCCAAACAGTCATCAACGCATGATGTCGTTCGAGGGGAGCGGCGATCTTCAAACCGGTGATCCCGGACAGTGGCAATCGAATATTCTGATTAGTGATCCGGCAGCGCCATTGGAGCAGCGCTGGATTTCAATTCCACCGAATGTCTGGCATCGCCCGGTGGTCGGCCGGGACGCAGATTGGGCGGTTGTTTCATTTCACACTGTCGAAGCCCACGAATTGATTGAAGAGAAGCCGGATACTAGCAGCAAGAGTGGAACGAAACAGATGAAGTATCTGGCGACGAAAGTAGGAAGTAAGAGTTAAGAAGGTAAAACGATCGCTTCGGCGAGCAATTCCGCCATGTGTTTTGGGCGAATATTCGTAAGATCGCCGATTTGATGACGGCAACTTGTGCCTGAGGCGATGACTTCTGTTGCGGGCGGTTGATTATCGATGTTGTCGAGCAGACGCTGGGCGACTTGGACAGAAAGGTCATATTTCTCGGCGAGCGCACCGAACGCCCCGGCCATTCCGCAGCAGGCGGTATCCAGCACAGTTGCTTTTCGCCCTGGCAAACGTTCTGCGAGTTTTTTCATAAATGCAGGATCCATGATCGACTTCGCGTGACAATGGGGATGAATCGCGATTGTCTCGGCGCGCTCGCTGAAACGAAGAGCATCGGGTTCTCGCGCGAGCAAATCCTCGACGAACCCTTCAAATAGGAAACAGCGCTGTGCGATGTTGTCTGCGTTTTGGATTTTCAATTCGCGATAATCTTCGACGAACATCGACCAGCATGATGGCTCGAGAAAGAGAATTGGAGCTGAAGAAAGTTGAGAGTTGAGGGTTGAGAGTTGAGAGATATTGCGTTTTCCGAGTTTTGCGGCGGCATTGAGATTTCCCACACTGAATGCCGGGCGTCCGCAGCACCGACGATTTTTTACCAGCGCCACCTCGAATCCGAGCGCTTCCAGTACTTTGACCGCGGCCATGCCAATGTGCGGTTCGTGATAGCGCACAAATGTGTCGTCCCAGAGGATGACGGGACCGCGCTTTTTCTGTAGCGGCGCTCTATGAGCGCCGTTGTAGCCGCGATCGGTGATCGCGGCCGGGCTGCCGGGGTCACCGACCCCGGCTACAGCATGTTTTGCGAACCATTTATCGAACCGTTCTCGCGCATAATGCGGCAATGAGCGCTTCACTGAGATACCAAGCGCGCTCTCCATAAAGGCGCGCAACGGTCTAAAATCGAGAAGCGGATTCGCCAGCGCTGGCATGGCGCAACCGATTCGGCCTAACAAATCGACGCTACTGAAAATTCGCTCGCGCAATGGCAAACCATGGCGACGCCACCTCGCGTAAAGCATCTCGGCTTTCAGCAACGCGAGATTCACGTTTGACGGACATTCGGGTGTGCAGCCTTTGCAGGACAGACAATTGCTCAATGCTGCATCAAGCTCCTCTGATTTCAGTGGGTCGTGACCGTTTACGCGCAGCTCGAGCGCGCCACGGATGATGTTCGCGCGACCGCGCGTGGACATGACTTCTTCCCCAGTCGCCATGAACGTCGGACACATGATGCCAGTGTGTTTAAGGCAGCCGCCGCAGCCGTTGCATTGCTCGAGGTTGCCGATGAACGAACGGTCCTTGAACGCGAACGCGAGCACCGGTTGAAATGGAAGCTTGAGCGACTGCGTGAAATTTTCGCGCAGATGACTGTCTATCTTATGCTGGCCATCGGCGAAAATTTTTCCAGGGTTAAAAACGTTTTTCGGATCGAACGCGCGTTTGATCTCGCGCATGACGCCGAGCAGTTCGTCGCCGAGTTGGTCGCGCATGTACTCGGTGCGCGCGATGCCGACCCCGTGCTCGGCTGAGAGCGAACCTTTGAACTGCCGCACCAGCGCGGACGTTTCATCGGCAACCTGTCGAAATTTTTTTAAATCAGCGGCGCTATGCAGATCGAGAACTGGTCGTACGTGAAGCAAACCGCTTGCCGCGTGTCCATAATAGCTCGCCTCCAAGCCAAGTGGTTTCATGATCAATTGCAATCCGCGTACGTATTCGGGCAATTGCGCGGGACGAACGGCGGCGTCTTCAATAAACGCGACGGGTTTCGCCGGTCCAACGCAACCGGTCAAAAGTGAGAGACCAGACTTGCGAACCGACCAGACAAGATTCATTTGCGCTGAATCGGTCAGAATTTTTTTGCGCAACCCGAGCTTTCTCGATTGCAGAATCGATAATCGCTCTGCAACATCATCGTAGAACTCGACGATCAGGATCGATTCGCAGGGCTTGCTATCCAATTCGAGCAAGTCGCGCGCCGGCTGAAAATGAAGCTGGCCCTTGGTTTGATCCAGCAACGGGCGATCGATGTGTTCGATCGCTGCAGGTTTAAGATCGAGAAGTTCGACGGTTGCCTGCATCGCTTCTCCGACCGACGCGAAAAAGATCAGAGCCAAACCCTTCTCATGCGGCAATGGCGAAATTTTCAGTTCCGCGGAAAAAATCGCGGCGAGCGTTCCTTCGCTCCCTGCGAGAATGTTCGTGAGATCGTTCGGCGTGCGAAGGAATCTTTCGATCCCGTATCCCGGCCACCGTTTTATCAGCCCCGGCGGCCAACGTTCCTCCATCTCGGCGCTCGCTGCTCGGATGACCTTCTCAATCGTCACGCGTTCCGCATCGAGCGATTGATGTCTCGCGCCGATTTTTTCGACGCGACCGTCAGCCATCACAATCTCAAGCGAAATGACGTGATCAGCCGTCGTTCCATAGATCGGGCAACGCGCACCGGAGGAATTATTGGCGATCATGCCGCCGAGCGTTGCGCGCGAGCTGGTTGCGACATCGGGACCGAAACAAAATCCGTGTGGCTTTAGAGCATCATTTAGTTGATCGAGCACGGTGCCCGCGCCAACGCGTACGCTACGTTTTTCAAGATCGAGTTCCGTGATCTGGCGATTGCAGCGCGAGAAATCAACGATTAATCCTTCGCCGATCGCGTTGCCCACCAGGCTCGTGCCGGCGCCACGTGGCGTTAAGGACAGACCTGCATTAGCAGCGGCGCGAATGACCAGGCTTGCTTGCTCGGCACTTTTCGGAAACGCGACGCCAACGGGCTCGATCTGATAAATCGACGCGTCCGTCGCATAGAGTTGTCGCGTCAGATTATCAAAGCGCGCGTCGCAACCGGTCTGCTTGATTTTCCTTTCCTGAGCGGAAGTCATCTTGTCATTCTGAGCGAAGCGAAGAATCTCGGACTCTCAAGGAACAATCCGAGATGTTTCGCTGCGCTCAACCTGACAGTTACAGCCAGGTAGTTCCGTTACAGCAAACTCATCTGTGCGTTTTCGGGCGCGGTCTCGGCAAAGCGAACGCCAAGGCCGATGAGACGCACGGGTTTTCCTGTGCGGCCGAAGGCTTCTTCGAGCAGAGCGCGAAAATCTTCCAATGTCGGCGCAAGGCCTGCGCGCTCGACGGTCGTACGTGTGAAGTCGTTGAACTTTAGTTTTACGAAAATTTTCGTGATCTCGCGCGTTGATTCTTTTTGAGCCAAATCAGCCATTAAATCCTGAAACAGTTCTTCCAGTTTTTCTTCGCATTGCTCGAGCGAGGTCAGATCGATGGCGAACGTTTCCTCCGTGCTGAGGGATTTTCGCGGACGATCGGGTTCGACTGGCCGATGATCGATGCCGCGACAAAGATTGTAGAGTTCGAGGCCAAATTTTCCGAACAGATCAACAAGCTCCGGACACGAAAAGCGCTGGAGTTCCCCGCAGGTTTTAATCCCGAGTCCTTCCAGTTTTCGCTCGCTCTTCTCGCCGATTCCCCAAATTTTGCGAACGGGCAAACCCTGCATGAACTCGGAAATTTGTTCCGGCTTAACTTCAAACTGGCCGTTCGGTTTGTTTATTTCGCTGGCGATCTTGGCGATCAATTTGTTGGGACCAATTCCGGCCGAGGACGTCAGCTTCGTCGTTCGGAAAATTGTGCTGCGGATTTCGTGTGCCAGCGGTCCCGGCACGCTCGGATGCGCAGTGACATCGAGGTAAGCTTCATCGAGCGACAGCGGTTCGATTATTGAGGTGAACCGATGAAGGATTGCGCGAATCACTGCGGCTTCGCGCCGGTAAACATCGAACCGCGTCGGCAGCACAATCAGGTTTGGGCAGCGTTGCAGCGCCATGAAAGTCGGCATAGCGGAGCGCACACCGAACTTGCGCGCTTCGTAATTGCACGTCGTCAACACGCCACGCCGATCGCGTGCGCCACCCACGCCCACTGGTTTGCCGCGCAACGAAGGTCGGTCGCGCACCTCGATGGCGGCATAAAAGCAATCCATGTCGAGGTGAATGATGGCACGTCGCGCCTGCTCATTTTGCACATGGAAATCTCGCACAACGCAACAACCAGACCATCGAGCGTTTCTCTTGGAGCCTACAAATTTCAGGCTTTGCAAATCGCTCGTCCGTTTAGATATTAACCGGTAACTTTTTCTGAAATGGACGCTTCCACCTCTGTTGAAACCCATCACGAACCGCACGAGCCCGACGCTGCTCATGAGCATCATGAGCTTGGATGGTGGCGAAAATATATTTTTTCCACCGACCATAAGGTGATCGGAATCCAGTATGGCCTTTGTGGCATGGTGTTTCTCTTCTTCGGGTTCTGCCTGATGATGTTGATGCGCTGGCAACTGGCGTATCCCGGCCAGGCTATGCCGGTGATCGGCAAATGGCTGCCGTACATTTTCGGGGCCGATTCGATGCCGGACGGAAAAATGACGGCGGATTTTTACAACTCGTTAGGCGCGATGCACGGCACAATCATGATCTTTCTTGGTGTTGTGCCGTTGGCGTTCGCCGCATTCGGAAATTTTGTCGTGCCGCTGCAAATCGGCGCGCCCGACATGACGTTCCCAAAAGTCAACGCGGCGAGTTTTTGGGCGTTCGCGGTCGGCGGCGTGATCATGCTGGTCAGTTTCTTCGTGCCTGGCGGCGCGGCCAAGGGCGGCTGGACATCCTATACACCGCTGGCGGCTTTCGACGATACCGGGCCTGGACGTAATCTCGTGTTTAACGGCCAGACGCTCTGGTTGATCGGATTTATTTTTCTGATCACCTCTTCACTGCTTGGCGCAGTAAATTTTATCACCACCATCATTCAATTGCGTGCCAAAGGGCTGACCTGGATGCGGCTGCCATTCTTTGTGTGGGCGCAATTTGTGACGGCTTTCTTGCTGCTGCTAGCGTTTCCGCCTCTCGAGGCGGCGATCATCATGCAGATAATGGATCGCGTCGCGCATACCAGCTTTTTCCTGCCGGCCGGTCTCGTGGTGAATGGCGCGCCGGTGTCCATCAGCGGCGGTGGCAGCCCGCTTTTGTGGCAGCATTTGTTCTGGTTCCTCGGGCATCCCGAGGTTTACGTGCTGATTTTGCCTGCGTTTGGAATCGTTGCCGAAATCTTGGCCAACAATTCGCGCAAGCCGCTTTGGGGTTACAAATCCCTGGTCTTTTCCGTGCTGGTCATCGGGTTCTTGTCGTTCATCGTGTGGGCCCATCACATGTGGATGACGGGCATGGGCAGTGCGGTCAGCGCGTTTTTCCAAACCACTACGCTTCTGATCTCCATTCCATCGGTGATCATCTTGAGCGCATTTTTCATTTCACTGTGGGGCGGCTCGATTCGCTTTACGGTCCCGATGCTTTTCGCCACCGCATTTCTCCCGATGTTTGGAATTGGCGGCCTCACCGGCATTCCGCTGGCCTTTAATTCAGCCGACCTTTATCTGCACGACACGTACTACATCATCGCGCATTTCCACTACATCGTTGCGCCTGGCACAATCTTCGGGCTTTTCGCCGGGATTTATTACTGGTTCCCCAAGGCGACCGGCCGAAAGATGAACGATTTCTGGGGCAAAGTGCATTTTTGGCCGACGCTCATCTGCATGAATGTGATTTTTCTTCCAATGTTCCTGCAGGGAATGGCCGGGATGCATCGGCGGTGGTACGATGGCGGCCAAGGGTGGACCGTGTCGAACGATCACACCATTTGGGGATTGACCGGGTTTCAATGGAACCATCCTATTTCATGGGCCGCCTGGATCATGGGTCTCGCCCAAATCCCCTTCATCATTAATTTCTTCTGGAGCATCTGGCGCGGCGAAAAAGTGAACGACAATCCGTGGGAAGCGACGACTCTGGAGTGGACTGCGCCTTCGCCGCCGCCGCACGGAAATTTTATTCATATACCCGTCGCTTATCGCGGGCCTTATGAATACAGTCTCCCAGGCAGCGAACGCGATTACACGATGCAGAACGAACCGGTGCAACCCGCCGAGCGGACTCGGCGCAAGCCTCCCGCCGAACTAATTCCCGCGTAGCTGGTCGATCGCGATCTGCTGAGCCATGGAAATTCCGTACACAATTTCGACTCGGCCTGACACAGGTCTTTGGAACGCGAAGATCGGCATCTGGCTTTTTCTTGCGTCAGAAGTGATGCTCTTTGGCGGGCTCTTCTCCGCTTACATTTTTCTCCGGATTGACGCGGCGCCGGGCATGTGGCCGCACGGATTACTCAACGTCCCCGTGGGCACGATGAACACGGCCATCCTGATCCTGTCCTCGGTCACTGTGGTGCTGGCATGGGCGTCGCTGAAGATGAGAAGGTATCGCGCCTACTGGTGGTACATGCTGGCCACCATTTCATGCGGCGTGATTTTCTTAACGGTCAAACTCGCTTATGAATGGCCGCAGAAGTTCGAGCACTTCGGCGCTTACATTAAACCGGAAGCGCTTGGGAAATACGAAAAATATTTGGGTAACGAGCGTCGCGCCGAAAAAGGTCTGGAACCACGGATCGAGATCACCGGACATCTGCACAGCCAGAACTCAAAAGAATACGAAGTTGCGCTCGATCCGGTTAACGCCGAGCCGGACAATCCAGCGATGGATCGGCCGCACTTTTTCCCGCTGCCAGTCACGGACAAGATCGCAACGATCGAGAAGGAAGACGTCCTGCGGGCAACGATGTTTTTGCCGACGCACAATACGTATTTCGCCAGCTACTTCACCATCACAGGTCTGCACGGCATGCACGTGCTCGGCGGCGTGCTCGTGTTCATTTACATGTGGCTGCCTGTCAGCAAAAGGCTTTATCAGCGCAACCCGGAACACCTTGCTAATCGCGTCGAAGTAAGCGGCCTTTTCTGGCATTTTGTTGATCTGGTCTGGATTTTTGTGTTCCCGCTTTTTTACTTGCTCTGAGCCATGAACAATCCGCCCGATATTTCGCAGGATCCAAAGGAATACGAGGAATACGCGCACGGCATACAAAAGCACGTCAGAGGTTATCTGATGGTGGGCGCGCTCCTGCTGACCTTTACCGCTGTCACGGTGGCTCTTTCCTACGTCGATTTCGGAACGCGCAAAGCCAATATCAGCATCGCCATGCTGGTGGCGACCTTGAAAGCGGGCGCCGTCGCCGCGGTTTTCATGCATTTGGCCGCGGAAAGACGGCTCATTTATCGCATCTTGATCTTCACCGGTTTTTTTGTGCTCGGCCTCTTCTGGCTTATTTTATTGGCGTGGTACGACTACCCAGTCTATCGCTAAATGTCCCTTAAAGCTTTCCATATCGTTTTCATTATTTTCTCGACGCTGCTCGCGCTGGGGACCGCGGCATGGTGCGTCTGGGTCGATCTGGTGGAAGGCGCACCGATTTATCTTGCTGGTGCGATCGCGTCGTTTGCAGCTGCCATCGCGCTGATGGTTTACGGCGTCTGGTTCTACAGGAAAATGAAACGGCTGCGAATCATCACATGAAAAAGGTATTCTCGTTGCTGGTTTTGTCGGTGTTGATGGCAGTTCAACAAGCGAGTGCGTGTCCGTTTTGCTACGGTGCGAAGGACGGGAAATCGACGGAGCACATGGCAGTCGCGATTTGGTTTCTTTTTGGCGCAGTCCTGTCCGTGATGGGTGGGATCGGCGCGTTTAGTTTTCACCTCTGGCGGCACGGTCGCATGCCCACCGAACCCCACCAGGAGCTCGCCGAAGAAGATCTGAGCAAGTATGAATAGTCTGGCGCTGATCAATGAATTCCTGGGCCAGCCGCCGAACGCCTCGTCCCATGGGTATCAGATCGACCACATCCTCGAGTTTTGTCACTGGTTCATGGCCGCCCTTTTTTTTGGTTGGTCCGCTTTTTTTATTTTCGTTCTGATTCGGTTCCGGAAGCGTCGGCAGCCGGCTGCTGATCATGCGGGGGTGCGGAGCGGCATTTCAACGCACCTGGAATTTTCAGTTGTGTTAATCGAAGCGGTGTTGCTTCTCGGTTTTGCTATTCCGCTTTGGGCAAAGCGCGTGAATCAGTTTCCGCCAGGCAAAGAAGCGCTGGTCGTTCACGTCGTGGCGCAGCAGTTCAGTTTCAATTATCATTTGCCAGGACCGGATGGCCAGTTTGGTCGGCGCGATGTGAGCTTTGTAACCAATGCAAACCCGCTCGGTCTTGACCCAAACGATCCTGCAGGCAAAGACGACATCGTAACGACTGGCGAACTTCATGTCCCAGTGAACCGCCCAGTGATCGCTGAGCTTTCCTCAAAGGATGTGATCCACGATTATTTCGTGCCGAGCATGCGGATCGGCGGTGACGCGATTCCCGGTTCACTGATTCCCGTTTGGTTCACACCGGTCAAGACTGGAACTTACGAAGTAATTTGCGCCCAGCTCTGCGGCCTCGGCCATTATGGGATGAAAGGCACGCTCGTTGTGGATACGCCGCAGGATTATGAGGCGTGGCTTAAAGAGAGGGCGGAACTTTCCGGTGGCGCTCAACCGGCGGCCTCTCCGGGCGCATCACAGCAGCCCCAAAACAAACCGCCTGCGCCTGCCGCTTCAGCGAGTCCGAGCGGATAATCCGCTTTCTGTATCGGCGCTTTATGAGCGCCGGATGATCGATGCGGCAGCCGACACCAGAAAATTCGGCGGTCATTCCGACACGTCGGAGCTATAACAAATGGCTGAACCGTTTCGCGTGGCTTACGTGTTTCGCGACGGTCTTGCTTATTTGCAGCGGCGGCATGGTTACCAGCAAAAACGTCGGGCTCGCCGTGCCCGATTGGCCGACCACATTCGGTTACAACATGTTTTTATTTCCCGTCTCCAAATGGGTCGGCGGAATTTTGTTTGAGCACACGCACCGTTTAATGGGTTCGGTCGTGGGATTTCTCACCATCATTCTCGCGGTGTGGCTCTGGCTGCGCGAAGATCGACCGTGGGTGCGCAGCCTGGGCGTGATCGCGCTTGGCGGTGTGATCTTACAGGGAATTCTCGGTGGCCTTCGCGTCACGATGATGAAAGATGAAATCGGCATCTTTCACGCGTGTATCGCGCAGGCATTTCTCGGGCTGCTCGTCGTTATTGCTCTGGTCACGACAAATTTTTGGCAAACACTGGCGAATCTGCGAATCGATCCTCTAAAGCTCACGCAAATCAAAACGCTTGCGATTGGAATAGCGCTCGCGATTTACCTGCAGCTTGCGCTCGGGGCAACGATGCGCCACCAACACCGGGACCTTGCGATTCTTGATTTTCCCACAGCAAACGGCGCGTGGATACCCGATACCAGCGCAGCTGCGCTTGCAAAAATTAATGCGTGGCGCGACGCGCGGGGATTGTCCGACGTGACTGCGTTCCAAATCTGGTTGCAAATGGTGCATCGGTTTCTCGCCCTTGTTATCGCTATCGCTGTAATCGCTTTTTCTCTCCGCGTCTGGAGAGATGCGCCTCGTTTTGTTGCGCTGAAGCGATTGTCGATCTGGTGGGTCGCGTTGGTCACTTGTCAGATCGCGCTGGGCGCTTGGACAATTTGGAGCAACAAGGCTGCCGACATCGCGACGGCGCATGTCGCTGTCGGCGCCATCATGTTATCTTTTGGTGTGAGCATTGCTGCGATCTGCTGGCGGATTTTACACCAACAAACTGGTAGGGCCGCGCCGCGCCGCCAACCGATTCCCGCATGAAAACGGCCGCGATGGAAAATGCGAATGCTGTGCCATTACGCAATCGAGTCGTTGCAGATCTCGCCGAGTTGGTCAAAGCCCGATTGACGCTCCTAGTGCTGCTTACGACTGCGGTTGGTTTTTATCTCGGATCGGAATCCCCGGTGGATTACGTGGCGCTTTTTCACGTTGTGTTTGGAACCGCGGCAGCAGCGGCGGGCGCAGCGGCGCTCAACCAATGGTGGGAACGCAGAGTCGATGCACTGATGCGCCGCACAAGAACGCGCCCAATTCCGGCCGGCCGAATGCCGCCATTGCAAGCGCTTGTGCTTGGGATCGCCCTATCCGTTTTCGGAGTCGCATATCTGGCGATTGTCTGCAATTTGCTGAGCGCGACACTCACGGCGATAACGATCGGGATTTACATTTTTGCCTATACTCCACTGAAGCGCACCAGCACTGGGAATACGGCGGTCGGCGCAATCCCGGGTGCGATTCCGCCGATGATCGGCTGGGCGGCTGCGCGCGGAAATATCGGCGCCGGCGCATGGAGTCTTTTCGCGATTATTTTTCTGTGGCAATTGCCGCATTTCTTCGCCATTGCGTGGATGTATCGCGAAGATTACTCCCGCGCGGGCTTTCGCATGATCTCGAGCGACGACCGCAGCGGGGAAAAGAGTGCCAGCCAGAGCGTGTTCTTCTGCATCCTACTGCTGGTGATGGCAGGTCTGCCTGCGTTTCTGGGCATCGTCAATTTTGTTTATCTTGCAATCGAGCTTTTGCTCAGCGGCTTGTTCATTGCCATTGCGATGCGCTTTCTACGGATGCGCACCGCGAGCGCTGCGCGTGCATTGTTCCTTGCATCCATCGTGTATCTCCCACTGATTCTCGCCGCCTTGGTTCTGACGAAATCATGAATACAAGCTTTGTGACAACAGATCGGGCGCCGACGCGCAGTGGCATCGCTTGGAAGATAACGTTAATCCTGATCCCGCTAATCACGCTGGGACTCTTACTTTGGCTACGTCAGTTGGAAGTGAACGCGCTTCGGCAGCGCACTGTTTCTTCCTACGGCACGGTGCCGTCATTTCAGTTGGTTAATCAGAACGGACAACCGTTTGGTTCAGCACAGTTAGCCGGCAAAATCTGGATCGCCGATTTCATTTACACGACGTGTCCGGGGCCATGCCCGATGATCAGCAGCCGAATGAGCGAACTGCAAAAGCCGTTGGAAAAGACCGATGTGCATCTGGTCTCATTCAGTGTCGATCCCGATAAAGACACACCGCAGGTTCTGCGCAGCTACGCGGAGAAATGGCAGGCTGAACCGGGCCGCTGGGATTTTCTTACGGGACCAAAATCTGCGATCTACAAGCTTTCCCATGACGGCTTTAAGCTCGCGGTATCCGACGGCAGTGATGCACAGGGAATTCCGGTCCACAGCACGCGGATGGTGCTCGTGGATCGGCATGGTCAAATCCGCGGTTACTACGATGCGAGCGAAGCCGATGCAGTGACGAAATTGGTTGCCGACACGAATCATTTGCTGCGCGAGCAACCGAAATAGGTCTCGCCGCGAGACTAACTGCTGTAGCGTCCGCTGTCTCAGCGGACTCGACCGTGGGCGTGGCAACGGGCAAATGCTCTGCGCTGAGGACAGCGCACGCTACAGCAGTTAGTGCGTAAATATCATCCGACCGGCTCCGGACCGGCGCTCGGCCCTTCGTCGCAAACCATTCGCAGATACTCGCGATATTCGTTCTTCGGTAATCGGTCGATGAGCTTCGCGAGATCGGATTGGGGGATGAAGCCCATCCGGAGTGCGACCTCTTCCAGGCACGCGATTTTCAGTCCCTGTCGATGCTCGATGGTGGCGATGTAATTACTCGCCTCGAGCAACGTCTTCGTGGTGCCGGTGTCGAGCCAGGCCATGCCGCGGCTAAGCAACTTCACGTGCAGCTCGTCGCGCTCAAGATACAGCAAATTCAAATCGGTAATCTCGAGCTCGCCGCGCGCCGATGGCCGCAACGTGCGACAAAGGTCGACGACTTTATCGTCGTAAACATAAAGTCCGGGCACGGCGAAATGGCTCTTCGGTTGTTTTGGTTTTTCCTCGAGGCTAATGGCTTTGCCTTCGGCGTTGAACTCGACGACGCCATAGCGCTCGGGGTCGCGAACCTGATAGCCAAAAATGCATGCCCCACGCTCGATGGCGAGCGCATCACGGTAGAAGTCGAGTTTGCCGTAGAAAATGTTGTCGCCAAGAATGAGCGATGCGCCGGAGTCGCCGACAAATTTTGCGCCGATCAAAAAAGCTTGCGCGATACCTTCGGGCTTCGGTTGAGCTGCGTACTCGATGCGAATGCCGAGTTGCGAGCCGTCGCCGAGGTAGTCCTCGAGCATTGGCAGATCTTTGGGCGTTGAGATGATGAGCACCTCGCGCAGCCCGCCAAGCATCAAGGTCGCCAACGGGTAGCAGATCATCGGCTTGTCGTAAATCGGCAACAGCTGTTTGCAGACGATTTTCGTCAGCGGATAAAGACGTGTTCCCGCGCCACCGGCGAGAAGAATGGCTTTTTTCATTTTCGATTTTCTATTCGACTTGCTTTGCTCGCTCAGCACAAGATTTCGATTCCTGGCCTCTGCAGCTCCAGCCCAAAAGCAATTCCGCCCATTGTCGCCAGAACTTTGTGTGACTGGTCAAATGGAACCGGCCGGTTTTATCCAGCACAAACGAGCCATGCTCTGCTTCGAGCAGTTTGCCATCATGAACACGGCCTCCAACGCACTGCGGCAAAGCCACCTCGATCCACGCCCGCGGTAATGGTGGACGCCGCTCGATTGTCGCGCTCACTGTGACGTTAAGAAGATCCTTTAACATGAGCGCACAAACGAGAGCACGGGAACTCGTGGCGTGTACGTGCGACACTTTTTTGTCTCGAAGCAATCTTCGCAAGACCAGGGCAAACCGCGCTTGCCGCAAGAAGATTGCGCTTGGCGCCCGGTCGCGCTGCTGGGCTCGGTCTTCTTCCAAACTTTGCGCGAGGCCTGAGTTGGCCCGCCATTCTGCTTCTATCACCATTGCGTCCGGCAAAAATTCGAGCGACGGGGCTATTCCCTCCATTGCATGAGTCAACCGGCGCCTGGAATCCAATTCGCACACAAACGGGATGATCGGCACATGATGTTGCTTCATCTGGTCGAGCTCACGTTCAAGCAGCGGCAGATCGTTGTCCGGCCAGCGATCGATCAGATATGCAATCGCCGTTGATTGGAACATAGAGTTGTGCTCTGTGTCCCCAGCGGAGATTTTCGCCGCTGTCCCCGATCCCGTGGGTTGCAAACCCGCTAGGCGCACAGACCGAACTATGTTCCGCGGCGGCGACGCGGCGTCCTGAAATAATTTCAGCAACGGCGCGACAGTGTGTTCGATTCGGAAATGCTGCTCGATGCGTGCCCGCCCTGCACAGCCGTACCGCACTCGCAATTCGCGATCACAGAGCAACTTTTGGAGAGCCTCGGTCAACGCAGCAGTATCGGCAGGGGAAACCAATAAACCGGTTTCGCCATCGATCACTAATTCTGGAATCCCGGCAAGCCGGGTGGAAATGACCGGGCGCACCGAAGCCATGGCTTCAACAATTACGGTCGGAAAAACGTCGCTGGCGCCCTCGGCATCTGTCACTGATGCGAGCGCGAAAATGTCAGCGGTCTGGAGTTTTTCCAGCACCGCTCCTTGCGACAGAGAACCGAGCAGATTGATTCGCGAGGAGAGGTTCAGCGAATTCACCCTCAACCTTAGCATATCGCGCAGCGGGCCATCTCCAATGATATCACAGTTAAAATCGAATCCGCGACAGGCGAGCTCGGCGCAGGCGTCGATGAGATGCTCAAATCCCTTAAATTCAACGAGTCGGCCAACACTGACAATGCGCGGCACGTGAGTCATCGTGGCCAGAGCTGGCGCTGGAAAACGTTCGACATCGATTCCGTTGTAAACGCGGTGAATTTTGGCAGCGGAACCCGGACAGCGCTGGCAAAGAAGCTCGCGGCTGTAATCGGTCTCGGCCGCGACGAACTCGGCCGCAGCGCAGATCTCGCGAAGAAGATCGTCGCTGCCCAGGTCCTTCATGAAATCCTGACCATGTGCCGTGACGCTGAACGGAATGCCGGAAATTTCCTTCAGAAAAACTGCGGTATGCGCCGCGCGATTGGCAAAATGCACATGCACATGATCGACCCCGTTGCGCGCGAAGAAGTCGGCGAAATAGAGGGCGTTGCGCGCGCGCTGCTCTGCCTTTACAGCTGGCCCATATCTTTCATCGTGTCGTTCGACCAAATGCTGCGGCCACGTCCCGGCAATTTTTGCTTTCTTCTCTGAGACTCTGAGGATTTCTTGCGGCGGCGCATAGTGAATGGGCGCACGCAGGGAAGAGATATGTTCGTGACGCAAGCTGGTAAGCGGCGAATAGATCGACCCGATCGTCAGGTCGAGACCGAGTCGCTCCAGCGCGAGCATCTCCGCATCGCAAAACGTTTGCGAAATAACCGGATACCGAGAGTAAAGATAGCCGAGCCGCATCGAGACCGATGATTACGCGCGAGAGGGCTCAATGGCAATGGATTGTAAATGCGCTCGCAATTTCAACGTTCGAAAGCTCAACGCTCAACATCCAACGCTTAACGATTGAGTCGCGGTCCGTTTGAACGTTGGGCGTTCAGCGTTGGACGTTGGACGTTGGGCGTTTGCGCTATTTAGGAAAACCGCACGTCCTTCCCCGGGTCCATCTCGAAATCGAGCACCAGTGAATCCTCGGTGTTCGGCTTGATCACTTCTTCGGTGAACTTCACGAAGATCGAGTCTTCGCGAAAAATTGCGTATTTATCCATCGACTCAAAATCGATAGCGATGAAGAATGGCCACGGGTTTTCAGGATCGATGCGTTTCCCGCATTTGATGCTAAGAACCTCGGGAATTTTGAGGAGCTGCATTCGCGCGTTCATCATCATCTCTTCCACACGGGCGGGCGTGACCTCAGGGTTAAGTTTGTAGAGAACGATGTGATGAACCATGAGGGTAAAGCTAATAGGCGTTTCCAAGGTGCGTTGCAAGCATGAATCCACACCCGGACCAAAGCATTATTTATTGAATCGCCCGTCAGAATTGAGCGCGAAAAGAAGTGCTTCCAATCTCGCCCGGCTGAAATAGCTGAACACCACGCCGATATCGTTACCCGAACTCCCACGACTCATAACGCGATCTGGAAAATACTTTCGCCTACGCATCACTTGAGGTTATGCGCTTGAGATTACGCGCGGAGGGGGAATATATTCATTCAATGGTAAACACCTGGCATATCGGAGGCGGCTCTTAACATTCGTTGAGCGTTGCAAACGAGAAGAACGCTAATCTTGAATACATGGACAGTGATTCTCCGACGGAGCCGTTCGTTTCAGTAGTCATTCCGCTCTACAATGAAGGTTCTCACGTCAGCGCATTGTTATCTGATTTGAAGACTGCTTTGGAGGAAACCGGTTGCCGGTTTGATGTAATCCTGATCGATGACGGTTCGCGAGACGATACTTGGGAACGAATTAAAGCCGAAGCGCGAACGCTTTCGAGTTTGCGAGCGGTGCGGCTAAGCAGAAATTTTGGCAAAGAGTTGGCGCTCTGCGCGGGTCTGGAGCGTGCGCGAGGCGATGCCGTCATCGTGATGGATGGAGATGGACAACACCCGCCTTCGCTCTTGCCGGTGATGATCGAAAAGTGGCGGAGCTCTGGAATAGACATTGTGCAGGCTGTGAAAGCCAAACGGGGGCGAGAATCTTTAGCCAGCAAGCTTGGTGCGTTGTTGTTCTATGTTATTTTAAACAAACTTTCCGGCTTTGAACTAAAGGGCGCCTCGGATTTTAAACTGATGAACCGCAAGGCAGCCGACACGTGGCTGGCCATGCGCGAACGTAACGTGTTCTTTCGCGGTATGACTGCATGGATGGGTTTCAACACGTTGCAGATTCCATTTGAGGTCGCGGCCCGAAGAGGAGGAAAATCGGGTTGGTCATATTTCAAGCGATGGAAACTTGCTTTCATAGGAATAACAACCTTCTCATCTCTTCCCTTGCATCTTGTGACGTTTGTGGGTGTGATCTTTTTTATCTTTGCGGTTGGCTTGGGAATCCAGACACTGTATTTGAAACTGGCGGGCCGCGCCTTCACGGGTTTTGCCACCGTAATTCTTCTGGAGCTCATCATTGGTAGCCTTTTGATGATCAGCCTCGGTATCATTGGCGAATATCTGGCACGCATTTACGAAGAGGTTAAGGGACGTCCGCGTTACATCGTGACTGAATCGATCGATTTAGCTGAAGGAAAACCCCGCCTTCTGCCCTCCGGGAATGGTGGTGCCCGGCCCGCGAACCATGACTGAGAGGAACGCAGGCTCGCGGGCGAACAATGCAGCGGAGTCTTTGAGAAACTGGCTCCCGCCAGCACTGGTCTTCGCCGTCGTGCTCTTAGTTATGTTCTGGAGGCTTGGGAGCTATCCGCCCTACTTCAACGACGCGGTTGACCACGGGATTCACATGGAAGTGAACAAGGTCT
>WNGL01009601.1_pt1 | contig 17533 bp, 16 predicted proteins | sample 5400591 | NCBI WGS metagenome assembly WNGL01 (sample SAMN13153377, study PRJNA577476) | soil metagenome | isolation source: 80 cm soil or saprolite under Garry oak tree replicate 1 | place: USA:California | collected 2016-06-15 | reverse complement strand
GGGTGGCGTAGAGGACTTCGTTGTTTGGAGAGAGAACCACGGCCGCGGGAATCCCCTTCTTGATGGGATTGCCGTATGCGGCAACGAGGTCGAGGTTTCGGTCGAAGTTCCCGATGTCGACCTTGACTACCTTGAACTGCCGGGCAAGCAGCTCGGCATTCTTGCCGCTCTTGATGGCGAGATCGAGCGCGCGACAGTCTTCGCACCAGTTCGCGCCAAAGATGACGAAAACAGGGATGCGACTCTCCTTTGCAGCGCTGAGCGCCTGTTGAACGGCTGCCTTGGCGTCGGCCGATTCATCGTAGGGAAGCGGCGCGGCTACGGCGAGCGCGGCGAGCAAAGCGCCGAAGAGAAGGAGGGGTTTTCGCATGACAGGCTCCTATGAATGTCCAGCCGAAAGCTCAGCCGGGTTTCGCCCCGCTTTGAATGAGGCACTTTCTGCGCTGCTCAGCATACGCCTTTCCCTGCAGATTATTGGCGGCAAGGTGACAGACGAGGAAGGTGCCCTGCGTTGCCAGCAGGTCGGCACTCAGGCACTCCGCCAGATCCGCCTTCACCGCGTCCGGGTCCGAACCTTGTAAGCTCGCGTGCAACGCGCAGTAGGAGATCGCGGAATAGGGCGGCACCGACATCTTCTTCAGCTCGAGGGGCAGGTCGTCCCACTTCACGAGCGTCAGCGGCGGTTCCTCCGTTGTCTCGGGCGTGGTGCAAGAGGCGCCGAGGCAAACCGCGAGAAGTGCGACTGAATGGGCGAGGATTGCGTGCCTGGCCATGTTGCTAGCGTCCGTTTTCGAACGCGCGGTTAGCCGCGCCCTCTCGTATCAACGGGCAGCGTGTATGGCTATGCCGACAAAGACGAGCGCGACGATAACCATTAAGGCAGCGACGATGATGTCCATAGTCATAGCCCCTTCAACGACTGAATGTGGCGATCAATCCGCCGATGGAGGAAGAGGATGCCAAGACTCAAGGCTACCACAACAACAACAGTCGCCCAAAAAACAATTGACTCACGATACTTCGACCTTGACCAGCTTTATGCGGCCAGACGCTCCAGACTTTATGGAGACGGCAGCCTTCGGACACCGGAAGTGCTCGGCCACCAAAGCAACGAGTTCCTCATTAGCTTTGCCGTCCACGGGAGGTGATTTCAGCTTCGCGAGCCAAGTGCCATCCGGCGCCTGCATTAGCGAGGAGGCACGCGCCTTGGGCTTCACTTTGATTTGAATGAGTACCGTCGCCATTTCTGCGTACGGTCTAACGATTAGAACAGCGACGCGCCGCGGTTTGGCGCGTCCTCTGGAGCGATTTGTTGGGCCACCTTACTGAAAAGGGATCCAAGCGTTAACTCGGGATTCCATAGCCTCTCAAGCTCGATTCCGTATTTCTTTTTCAAGAGCATTGAAAGTGTTTCCAGCTCCAAAGCATCTATTCCTTTTACAGGATTGAGCTTGTCGCGAATTTCGAGGAGCTTATCGCTGGGACGGAATTTCAGTTTATCTCTTTCTCGAATAGCGAATGCTTCGGTGAAAACAGATAGGAATAGTCGTATTTCTTCTTTTCGTGCTGTAGGAAACTGGCTGCGCCATTCATTTCCCGCGCATTTCCTTTCACGATAGGTTTTCGGTAACCTCAGTCCAGAAACTGCCCAAACGATAGATACCCCAACGAGACCGACAACGGCCGCGATTATTATTTGGGTTGCTGTCATTTGTTTGAGGCCCAATAGTCTTGGTCAGCGGCGCCGATAAGCGTCCGCTGCACCTAAAGTTAGGCTATTTTTTTCCATTTTGACCAGGTGGTTGTAACCCGTGTCGTCAAACTAATTTGTTACCTATCTCCCCGGCCGGTCAGGCAGCCGACCTTAGATAGGGTAGTCCAGACCTCTTAATGTACAGGGTGCATCCTCCGGCGGATCGGGGATGATGCTCTGAACCAACCGGGAGGCGCAGCCAGCACCCCGCAGAGTACGCTCGGACTTCGTCGGCAAACTCACCCTCAAGGACGAACAACTCGGCACCTTGCTCATAGGAGATGATTCCAAGGTCTGCTTGCGGCTCCCAACGCTCGAGGCGCATCAGGTCCGAGAAGCCGGCTTGCCGGTAGAGCGGCTTGTGATCTACGGCCGGAATCGAGCTGGGCTCCCACGCGAGCTTGTGGGTGTCGACGACTACGTGGCGCCGTTCCCGACCCGGGAATTGCCGCAGCTTCACGAGCAGGACGCATCCAGGTTCCGAAAAAGGGGCATGACGAAAGCTTTCCGGATTGAGGAGAAACGTGCCCGCGGGCCAGTCCCCATGTTCGTCGGAGAAGACGCCCTCGAGCACCAGGATTTCCTCTCCCTCCGGATGGTCGTGCGCCGGGAACCTCGAAGCCGGCTCGTAGCGCACGACAGACGTGACTTGGCCCGATTCCGGAGGCCCCACCAAGTGGACTCGCTTTCGCCAGACCGACCCGCTCGGACTCGGCGTCCACTGCATCAGAGTCGTGTCGGCGACGGCTCGGACAGAAAGATTTCCGTTGATCGCCTCTACCATCGAGTTCTCCCCTTCGCGAGATCTGGTCAACGATCATCGCAGGGACGAAACCTTGACGGGCATCCGCTTCACGGTGCCAGTTCGCATTCGCCCTGCCGCGCTGCCTCAATGCGTTGGGAAAAAGTCATGTTCTTACCCCCCATCGTGACCTCGAGAACACCCACGATGCGGCCCGGATCTATATTCAACCGCGCAATTCCAGTCGCGACTTGCGGACTCTCGCAGACGAGAAGATAGCGAATTGTGTCGCCACGTCGGCTCTCATTGCCTAGTTTGCAGCCCTGAAGCGACGGGTGATGCAGGACTGGGAACACGGGAGGGAGTTCGTGACTGCGCAAACAGCGACGCTCCCGGGTTGTGGCGTACCGCAAGTTCTCCTCAAGATGAGGCATTACGGTTTGGACCGTGATCTCATAGGTGCCCGGCTGAACTGCTTCGTCCAATGCCCACGCAGCTGTACAGAGCCATGAGGCTGCCATTAGCAGGGCAGTGCGCGGGCGGCGCGAAAGCCTACAGAATGAGACCAGAGAAGGCACAACTTTGCCGAGGCCTAACGTCCGCGGCCACCGGGCCGACGCGACAAAGAATGCCACAGGGAGCGCTGCTTTAGAGGCTCCGGGTGGGCCGCGCGGTTAGACAGCACTACTTATCCTCCAGCTGCCCAGGTAGCTTACCTGTTGCCAGAAAATCGAGCTCTGCGTCGCTCGGTGGGCCACGATCCAGCGCGCGCGATGAGCAAGTTTTTTCAGGACGAAAACGACAAACGTCGTTTCCACACCGCTCGATAAAGCGCGCGACTCGATGTAGGAAGGCACGCCTTCGAACTCGAGCCAGGAGCACAGTGCCTCGGCAGGCCCGCGATCCGGGAATGTTCGGAACTCCTCGTAGTCACCGTCGCGCGGTATCTCCATAGTGCTGTCTAACGAGAAATCATCTTCCGAAAAACCATCTAATCTGGCGTGTCAGTCTACGCTTCTCGGAAATGCCCCGCAAAATCATGCTTGTGTGTTGTGGGCTATGGATAACGAGTCGTGATAGATTGCGCGCGGAAGGTGAATGTCTCGGAATCCCGCGACCATTTCCGGATTGGATACGCTTTTGACGCGTCCGAGTTTCTCGAGGCAGAAGAAGCTCGCGCCGTAGCGCATGAGCGCGGCCCAGTCGAGCTCGCGCACCATGCGGCGTTCCTCGGCGCTGAGACCCGCCTTTTCGAACGCCGCTTCGGGGTCTCCCTTGAAGAGCGCGCGGTTGGCGCGCGCGGTGAAACCGTGGAGGAAACGGTTGAGCCGCAGCGCCTTCGCGCTGGCGGCGAGGTCGAAGAGGTAAGTGCCTTCGAGCTTTTCGACGCCTTTGAGCTGCGGGTTCAAAGCAGATCCTTCGCTTCGCTCAGGATGACATCTTTGCGGAGGTCCGCGCACTCGCTTTTCCCGACGCGGGCACTTTCTGCATAGGCTCCTCGAACAACGCCACCGCCATCGCGGTGGTCATCGGCAGGTAGTAGTTCTGGTGGATTTTCTTCGCGCGCGGGGAGAGCGCGCCGCGCATCGCGAGCCACATGATCTCCTCCGCCCCTTCGGTGCCGCCCAACCTGATGTAGTCCGCGTGGCGCATCGCCACGAGTTTCTTCGGGTCGGCCGCGATGAGATCGAGGAACTTCCTGTCCCATTTCTCGTTGTTGAAGCCTGCGCGCTCCCCGTTCATCTGGTGCGAAAGTCCCCCCGTGCCGACGATGACCACTTTCAGGTCCTCGGGGTAGGAGAGCACGGCGCGGCGCACCGCCTGGCCGAGCTTCCAGCAGCGCGCGGGCGTCGGGATCGGGTGCTGGAGCACGTTGATCTCGATCGGCACGATCCGCCCGGGCCAGTCGGGCGAAGGCGGCCAGAACATGGTGAGCGGCGAGTGCACGCCGTGGTCGATCGGCAGGTCCTGGAAAACGGAGATATCGAACTCCTCGTTCACCAGCACATCGGCCATGTGGCGCGCGAGGCCGGCGTGGCCTTTTAAAGGCGGAACGGCGCGCGGTCCCAGGCCCTCGTCCGCGATCGCGTACTCGGCGCCCACGCCCAACGCGAAAGTCGGATAGTGATCGAAGAAAAACGTGGTCGCGTGATCGTTGTAGAAGAACACGAGCACGTCGGGCCTCCTCTGCGCGAGCCAGGCCTTGACCGGCTCATAGCCGCTGAAAAGCGGAGCCCAGTCGGGATCGTTCTGCTTGTTGCGGTCGTAGGCGCCGCCGATCGTGGGGACGTGCGAGGTGCCGATGCCGCCGAGAATTTTTGCCATGGAAGAAATTCCGAGGGAATGATGGGGCTGGCGAGGTGAAACGGCAAGCGGGCCAGAGCACGCTCCCGCACGGGGCGTGGCCCCGCCGGCCCGGGTACATTGTCACGTTCCGCGCGCGAATCACCCCTCGTCCGGGCCGCATTAGCGGTTTCCTGACAGGAGGTGTCGGGTTTCCCCGGATGGCGGCAGGCGCCCGCGAGGCATATCGTTGATCGCGCTCGCCTTCTTGGTGAGGCTCGTACCGCATTCAAAAAAAAAGGAACTCCAATGCCGAAATTTGCTGGTGTCATCGGGGCCGGGACCCTGGCCCTTTTCGTCGCGAGCGGGGCATCGGCGCAAGCCGAACGCCTGACGCTGGGTGTGTTTCCCGGCCTGGATGCCGCCGAATCCTACGAAGTACTGGATCGCTATATGCCGCTCGCTCAATACCTGCAGGCCAAGAGCGGCGCCGTGGTCATGCTGATTCCGGTGAGAGTCCCCGGCGCCGCGATCCAGCGGATGATCGAGGATGGGAAGAGCTACAGACTCTTCTTCGGCCCACCGGTCTTCGCCGCCGAGGCCATCAAGAAAGCCGATTTCGTCACGATCGCCATGGAGCAGGAAAAAATCCGCGGCGTCTTCCTCGTGAAAGCGCGCAGCAAGCTGCAGACGGTGCGGGACGTGACACCGAGCACACATGTGGCGATGCCTTCTCCGAAGCTGCTGCTCGCGATCCTGGCCCTCGCCACTTTCGCCAAGGAGAACATCATCCTGCAGCCGGAGGCGCGCCGTCACCTCGACTCCGCGGAAGGCATGTTGCTCGCCCTCGAGAACGGGGTCGTGGATGTCGCAGTCATGCGCGACCGCGTGGGGCAAAAGATCGCCGCCGAGAAGCCCTCCGAATATCGCATCATGGGGCAAACGCTCGATGGCCCGGGATTCGCGCTGATCGCTCACCGGTCCGTCTCCGAACCGCTGCGTGCGAAGCTGCGCCAGGCCGCGATCGCCCTCAACAACGACCCGTCGCCTCTCGCCGTGCAGACGCGCGCGCGCCTGAGAACCAGTCCCTTCCTTCCCGGGCAGGATGGGGAGTTCCTGGCCTTGCAGCGCATGATGGCCGCGCGCGGCAACTGAAGCAGAATCGCGGTGCCCGGCGAGCGGGGCAAGCGAAATCACCACTGGCTTCCGAATTGCGCCGGTATGCGCAGCGCTCATGCACCTTGAACCCTACGCGACTGCGACGGGGATCTTGAAATCCTTGATGCGTCTTTCCCATTCTGCCGGACCGGTCTGGTGCACGGAGGTGCCGTTCACATCGACGGCGACGGTGACCGGCATGTCCTTCACCTCGAACTCGTAGATCGCTTCCATGCCGAGATCGCCGAAGGCTAGCACCCTGGACTTTCGGATCGCCTTGGCGACGAGGTAGGCGGCGCCGCCGACGGCGATCAGGGAAGCGGCCTTGTGCCTGCGGATCGCCTCGAGCGCCGCGGGGCCGCGTTCGCCCTTGCCGATCATGGCGATGAGGCCGGTTTGCCCGAGCATCGTCTCGGTGAATTTGTCCATGCGTGTCGCCGTGGTGGGGCCCGCGGGTCCGACGACCTCGTCGCGCACCGGATCGACCGGGCCGACGTAGTAGATCACGCGATTGCGGAAGTCCACCGGGGGTTTTTCTCCTTTGGCGAGCATGTCTGCGATGCGCTTGTGCGCGGCGTCGCGGCCGGTGACCAATTTCCCCGACAGAAGGAGCGTCTCGCCCGGCTTCCATTTCGTCACTTCCACGCGTGTGAGCGTGTCGAGGTTCACGCGCCTGGACTGCGCGGCGGGAGTCCAGGTCACGTTCGGCCAGTCCTCCAGGCTCGGCGCTTCGAACTCCGCCGGCCCCGAGCCGTCGAGTGCGAAGTGAAGGTGCCGGGTCGCAGCGCAGTTCGGGATCATCGCGATCGGTTGCGACCCGGCGTGCGTCGGGAACGTCCTGATCTTGACATCGAGCACCGTGGAGAGGCCGCCCAGTCCTTGCGCCCCGACGCCGAGCCGGTTGACCTTTTCGTAGAGCTCGAGACGCAGCTCCTCGTCCTTGTCGCGGGGCCCGCGCTCGATCAGCTCGTGCATGTCGATCGGCTCCATCAGAGACTCCTTGGCCATCATCATGGCTTTCTCGGCCGTGCCGCCGACGCCGATCCCGAGCATCCCCGGCGGGCACCAGCCCGCTCCCATCGTGGGGACGGTCTTCAGCACCCAGTCGACGATCGAGTCCGAGGGGTTCAGCATCGCGAACTTCGATTTGTTCTCGGAGCCTGCGCCTTTCGCGGCCACGTCCACCGCGACCGTATTCCCCGGCACGAGCTCCATGTGGATCACCGCCGGAGTGTTGTCCTTGGTGTTCCTGCGGGCGAAGACCGGATCCTCGACGATGGACGCGCGCAGCTTGTTGTCCGGGTGCAGATAGGCGCGGCGCACGCCTTCATTCACCGCGTCGGTCACGGACGGAAATGAGGAGCCCTTGAAACCGTCCAGGCGCACGTCCATGCCGATTTTCAGGAACACGTTGACGATGCCCGTGTCCTGGCAGACCGGCCGGCGCCCTTCGGCGCATTGGCGCGAGTTGCTGAGGATCTGGGCGATCGCGTCTTTCGCTGCCGGCGACTGCTCGCGCTCATAGGCGCGCGCGAGGTGCTGGATGTAGTCGCGCGGATGGTAGTAGCTGATGTACTGCAGCGCGTCGGCGACGCTCTGGACCAAATCCTCTTGTTTGATCACGGCCATGCCCAGTCCCGCCTTTGAACGGTGCGGCAAGACGACAAGTATACCCATGGGGGCTTTTCGCCCGCGCGGAGATGTCGCGGTGTTGAGACAGGTCCAAGCGCTGCGAAATCAGCCTACTAGTCGATTCGCTGCCTTGCTGCGTCGTCGCGCGGCGACATTCTCCGCGCGCGCTTTCTTCCACCACTGCGCTAATTGCCTGATGCGGCATGAACAATTCGCGATGGCACGGGTGTTGCGAACGAGCTGCTGTCGCCTGGAAAAGGAGAAACGAGATGCGCAACCTGAAATACGGAGTGCTTGCCTTGACCCCGCTGCTCGGTGCCGGAGGTTTTGCGCAAGGACTCAACCTCGGCATGAACGACGGGCTCGTCTTGCAAGCGCAAGCGCCCACGCAGACCGGATCGTACGGCGCGATGAACGGCGGCGTGAGACCCGAACCCGACCGCGAGCCAGGTGCCGACCGCGCCGCAACTCCCGTGAACGGGGAAGCCAACCCCGATGCCGGCGCTCCGACGGCCGGGAACCTCAAGAGCTCGCCGCGCGCGCACGCAAAAACGCAAGCTCGCAAAGTCGGGAAGAAATCCAAGGACACGGTCACGAACTGACGCAAGGTCCGAAGGGACGGAGGACACAACATCGAACATCCACACCGCTCTGCCGGGGCGGCTTGCGGGAGTTTCGCTCGACGCTGTTTAGGCGCCCTGCTGCTATTGGCAATTGCCGGCTTGTTGATTGCTTGCGGAGGGTCCAGTGCCACCAATGCCACCAGTACCACGGCGGGCACCGCCACTTTGGCGTGGGATGCCGTGACAGACCCGAGTCTACAGGGTTACCGAGTCTACTACGGCACCTTCGCTGGAACATACCTCCAATCCCCTGGCAAGGGACTACCCGTAGGAAATGGCACGACTACCTATAAGGTCACCGGCCTGAGCACTGGCGCCACGTACTACTTTGCAGTCACCGCCTACGATTTGCAGGGCGACGAAAGCGCTTACTCGAACGAAGTGGTCAAAGTCATTCCCTAACCGAATCTAACCGGATCGGGTATCGGTAATGCGGGTAGTTGTCCCATAAAAATGTGGATTGATAATCAACTTTTCTTAGACGTAACGGATACACGATTCAGGCATTGAAGGATCACCGTCCGCCTCAATTCCTCCTCCCTCCCTCCTAGGCGGACGGCCTCGGGCCCGCAGGAGATCGACCTCCTGCGGGTCTTTTTTTTCGGCGTTTGCGAGCTAAGGCTGCCTGGTTGCGAAGCCCGCGCCGGGGCCGGTAATATCAGCACTTCCACAGGGGGGACATGCAAATGGCCGACGCAACGATCGAGTCCGTGCTCCAGGAGGACCGGCTGTTTCCGCCGTCCCCGGAGTTCGTCAAGCAGGCGAACGTGTCCGGTGCCGCGGCCTACCAAGCGCTGTGCGATGAGGCCAACCGGGACTTCGAGGGATTCTGGGGCAGGCTTGCGAGGGAACACGCGCTGTGGCACAAACCCTTTACCAAGATTCTCGACGAATCGAACGCGCCGTTCTTCAAGTGGTTCCATGATGGCGAGCTCAACGCTTCCTACAACTGCCTCGACCGGCACCTGAAGACGCAAGGCGACAAGACCGCCATCGTTTTCGAGGCGGACGACGGCAAGGTCACGAAGATCACCTACCAGCAGCTCTACCACAGGGTCTGCCAGTTCGCGAACGCGTTGAAGGCTCTCGGCATCAAGAAAGGCGAGCGCGTCATCATCTATATGCCGATGTCGATCGAGGTGGTGACCGCGATGCAGGCCTGCGCGCGGATCGGCGCGACGCACTCGGTCGTGTTCGGCGGCTTCTCGGCGAAGAGCCTGCAGGAGCGCATCATCGACGCGGGGGCGGTGGCGGTCATCACCGCCGACGGGCAGATGCGCGGCGGCAAGGAAATCCCGCTCAAACCCGCGGTTGACGAAGCTTTTGCCTTGGGCGGCTGCGAAGGCGTGAAGAACGTGGTCGTGTACAAACGCACCGGGACTCCGGTCGCGTTTCAGGCGCCGCGCGACAAGTGGTGGCACGACGTGATCAAAGGCCAGGGTGAAACCTGCGAGCCGACCTGGGTGAATGCCGAGCACCCGCTGTTCATCCTGTACACGTCGGGCTCGACCGGCAAGCCGAAGGGCGTCCAGCACTCCACCGGCGGGTACCTGCTGATGACGATCATCACCATGAAGTGGGTGTTCGACTATAAGCCCACGGACGTATTCTGGTGTACCGCGGACGTCGGCTGGGTGACCGGGCACAGCTACTGCACCTACGGCCCGCTCGCGGTCGGCGCGACCGAAGTGATGTTCGAAGGCGTGCCGGTATGGCCGGACGCCGGGCGCTTCTGGAAGATGATCCAGGACCACAAAGTGACGGTGTTCTACACCGCTCCGACCGCGATCCGCACGCTCATCAAGGCGGGAGGCGATCTTCCGAAGAAATACAATCTGAAATCACTACGCATCCTCGGCACGGTCGGCGAGCCGATCAACCCCGAGGCGTGGATGTGGTACTACAACACCGTCGGCGACAAGCGCTGCCCCATCGTCGACACCTGGTGGCAGACCGAAACCAGCAGCCATCTGATCACGCCGCTCCCCGGCGTGCACGCGTTGAAGCCGGGTTCCTGCACGATGCCGCTGCCCGGAATCATGGCGGCGATCGTGGACGAGACCGGCCACGACGTCGAGAAGGGCAAGGGCGGGATTCTCGTCATCAAGCGCCCGTGGCCGGGAATCATCCGCACCATCTGGGGCGATCCGGAGCGCTTCAGAAAGAGCTACTTTCCGCCCGAGTTCGAGGGCAAGTATTACCTGGCGGGCGACGGCGCGAGTCGCGACAAGGACGGCTACTTCCGCATCATGGGCCGCATCGACGACGTGCTGAACGTCTCGGGGCACATGGACGTTTCGGGACCCAGACCGGGAATGATGGAGGTCGAGGCGGCGCTGACGACATGAGCGGAACCACGAGCATATTCGGAACATCGTTTCATCGTCAGCACCCACGTAGATCTGGTCCGGTAGGCTAGAACTCGCCAAAGAAATTGGCCACTTCACGCACGGAGACAGGTTCCACCATGGCAAAGAAAACGGTAAAGAAGACTCAGGCGAAGGAACACACCGAGTTCAGCGAAGCGCAGATCGCGGTGCATTGGAAGGAAGAAGAGCGTTTCCGGCCGCCGAAGAAATTCGTTGAGCAGGCGAACGCGAAGGACCGGGATATTCGCGAGCGGTTCGGTCCGAAGAAATTCCCCAGCTGCTTCAGGGAATACGCCGATATGTTGACCTGGTTCGAGCCGTATCGCACGATCCTCGACACGAGCAAGCCGCCCTTCTGGAAATGGTTCGTGGGCGGCAAGATCAACGCGAGCTACAACTGCGTCGATCGCCACCTCGCGCAGTATCGCAACAAAGCGGCGCTCATCTTTGTCCCCGAACCCGAAGATGAGCCGACGGTCGCGCTGACGTATCAGGAGCTCTATAACCGGGTGAATGAAATGGCGGCGCTGCTCCGCGACTTTTGCGGCCTCAAAGCGGGCGACCGCGTGACCTTCCACCTGCCGATGACGCTTGAACTGCCAATCACGATGCTCGCTTGTGCGCGACTGGGCATCATTCACTCGCAGGTGTTCGGCGGATTCTCCGGCCAGGCGTGCGGCACACGCATCGAGGACTCGGGCAGTCACATCCTCATCTCGATGGACGCCTACTGGCGCGCGGGAAAGCTCGGCGATCACAAAGCGAATGCCGATATCGCGGTGCAAACCGCGAAAGAGATGGGGCAGCAGGTGGATAAGGTCCTTATCTGGCAGCGTTACCCCGGCAAGTACAGTTCGCCGACGCCGATGATCAAGGGGCGCGATTTCTTCGTCAACGAAGTCCTGAAGAATTACCACGGCAAGCGCGTTGACCCCTTGCCGATGGACTCGGAAGCGCCGTTGTTCCTGATGTACACCAGCGGCAGCACCGGCAAGCCCAAGGGATGCCAACACCGCACAGGGGGATATCTCGCCTATGTCGCCGGCACCTCCAAGTACATTCAGGACATTCATCCGACCGACACTTACTGGTGCATGGCGGATATCGGCTGGATCACCGGGCATTCGTACATCGTCTACGGCCCGCTCGCCATCGCGGCGACGAGCGTCGTGTACGAGGGTGTTCCCACCCATCCCGATGCGGGACGTCCGTGGAGAATCGCCGAGCGGCTGGGCGTCAATATCTTCCATACCGCGCCTACCTCGATCCGCATGCTGCGGAAACAGGGACCCGAAGAACCGAAAAAGTACAACTACCATTTCAAGCACATGACCACCGTCGGCGAACCCATCGAGCCTGAAGCGTGGCGCTGGTACTACCACGAAGTTGGCAAAGGCGAAGCTGTCATCGTCGATACCTGGTGGCAGACCGAGAACGGCGGATTCCTATGCAGCACGGTGCCCGCCATCGACCCGATGAAACCCGGCAGCGCGGGACCCGGGGTGCCCGGCATCTATCCGATCATCTACGATGAAAACGGCAAGGAGGTTCGCGCGGGCTCCGGCCAGGCGGGCAACATCTGCATCCGCAATCCCTGGCCCGGGATCATGCAGACGATCTGGGGCGATCCCGAACGGTTCGTCGATCAGTATTACGCGCGCTACTGCAAGAACCGCCACAGCAAGGACTGGCGCGATTGGCCCTATCTGGCGGGAGACGGGGCGATGCAGGCGGCGGATGGCTACTTCCGCATCCTAGGCCGCATTGACGATGTCATCAATGTCGCCGGCCATCGCCTCGGCACGAAGGAGATCGAGTCTGCGTGCCTGACGGTGCCTGAAGTCGCTGAAGCAGCGGCGGTGCCGGTCGCCGACGAGCTGAAAGGGCGCGTGCCCGAGATCTACATCGCGCTCAAGCCCGGCTACCAGGCCAGCCAGGAGATCGTCAATCGCGTGATCAAGGCGAACGAGGATCTGATTGGCAAGATCGCGCGACCGAAAAGCGTATATATCGTGCCCGACATGCCCAAGACGCGCTCCGGCAAGATCATGCGGCGCATTTTGGCTTCGATTTCGAATCGGAAAGACGTGGGTGACGTCACGACGCTTGCGAATCCCGATGTGGTCGAACAGATCCGCGTGTCGGTACAAGGCAAGGAAAAAGTCGCGTCGAAAGACGCTTTGCCCGAGGACATCGCCAAGTTCGGAGAGAACGACTAGTACTGGCCAAGAAGGCCGTATATTTCGTGCGGCGCGCGGAGCAGTGTCTAGCGACTCGGTTGCGAGCGTTGACGCGGCCGGATACAGCGCGGGTTTGCTCGCGCTCGCGTAAAATCCCGCTCGAACGGAGAGGTGGATGAGCGGTTTAAGTCGCACGCCTGGAAAGCGTGTTTAGGTTAATAGCCTAACGCGGGTTCGAATCCCGCCCTCTCCGCCATACAGTCAACAGCGTCAGCGGCTATTCTCCGATCCGTGGAGAATCTCTCGAGATGCCACCGCATATCCTTGTCCTTATCGTCGTCCTTATGCTTAGGGTGACGGGGCCTCCACAAGTGAGCCAAACAGGCCGTGCTGCTCGTCACTGGGGCCCGCGGTGAAGAAGAGGGTATTTCTCGGCCCGCTGGCGGGAGAGCCGCTACCGAAGGCAAGCCCCCAGAGGCCGTCGATGACGAGCGGCCGCCCGTCGACGGAGTGCAGCCGACCGCGCTGCTGATACTCGCCGTTGTCGCGCTGCGCCCCGGGATCGAAGGCGTTGATCTTGCCGTCGCCGAAGTTTCCGACGAGCAGGTCGCCGCTAAAGAACCCGAAGTCGGGGGGAGCGAGCACGAGCCCCCACGGAGAGTTGAGATTTTCCTGCGAGGCGACGCGGCGGAGCAGCTTACCGGCGGTGTCGAAGGCGTTCACGAACCCGTGCCCCTTGCCGGGCACGTCGTCATGCTTGAGCGCGTCCTGCAGCGCGTAAGTCACATAGATGACACCGTTCAGGTTCTGGATCCCGAAGGGCGCGTAGCTTGGGGGAAGATCGGGGTCGGTAAACGCGCCGGGGGGGAGGGTGCCGTTGACCTGAGCGAAAGTGCTGTTGAACACGTCAACCGTGCCCGCGTGGAAGTTGGTCGCGTAGAGGAAGTCGCCGGTGGCGGTGCCGGTGGCGATGGCCAGCCCCTTGTAGATCGCCCCGCTCGCCGAGTTGTTCACGGCGATCACCAGGGGATTCCCTCTAAATCCGGAGATGGTGCCGTCCTCGCTGGCTAGGATGAAAGTGGCCGGGCTCGGGCTCCCGACGCCACCGTTGCTCACGATAAAGCCGGTGCCATTGTTGCGCACTAGGCCGGTCGGCGAGCTCTTGCCTATCGCACCTGGAACCGTGAAAAACGAGATGACTCCGGTATTCACCCTGTAGAGCGTGGTCGTGCCCGTCCCATTGTTGGAGATCCACCACGGCGAGGTGGGACTGGCAGCCAGCCCCCAGGCGTTGACCATGTTGGGATCGAGGTGGTCGGCCGGGACGGCTCCGTCGGATACCAAGTTATGCTGCGTGTAGAACTGGGCGGTGGCGGGTCGCACACCGCCAAGAATCAGCACGATCGAGAGCGACGCGATGACTAAAATGATTTTTCGCATAGGTTTCTCCTTTCTCGTTGAGTGCGCGGACGGAGGTTGTGCCCCCACGCATTTGGGTGTCGGATCGGCTCTCCCCTGGCGCTTCGCAACGGGCGTTACGTCCAAAATCATGCGCTGCGCCCACAAAGTGAGTCAAGCGCTGGTTTTGCTTGTCGCGCTCAGGCGGTGACGGGGACGGGTGATATGGGGGGATGCTGTAGAGAACCTGCCGGTTGATCGTACGTGAATGGCCGTTTTGGGTCGCTTGCCGACATGTCGCGAATCGGCAACGCGGTCATTCATGCGGCCAAGCGAGGGTGCGACGAACTACTGCGAGATCATGCGTCGCCCCTTCACGCGGTGGCGTGAGCTTGCTTGCATGAGCGCGACAAACGCGCAAGATTTGAAACGTTTCGGCAAGAATACGAAAGACAAGCTCGCCCCTTGTCTTTAACATGCCATCTTTTCGTTCAACCCTTACAAGGAGGAAAAAAATGCAATCATTGCTCTGTAAGAGCCGCAAAACGCGGCTGATCGCATTATCCGCCGCTACGGCGGTTCTCGCTTTCAGCGCCGGCAGCGCGCTAGCGATAAGCCAGAGCGGCGAACAGAAGGACATGAAGCTGGTGGGACACGTTGACCTGCAAGGACGCGGCGCCTACCAACCGAACTTCATCAAGTATCCGGACGGGCGAATCATCGCATTTGCGGGCCTGCATCCGTCGCCCAACTTGAACGGCGTGCCGGCCGGCGCAGTCAAGAATCCGCTGAACGGCAACCTAGCGGAACACAACGGAACGATGATCATCGATATCACCGATCCGAAGAACCCGGTGCAGAAGTTTCATATTAAGGGCTCGGCAGGCGGCACATATACGATGGTACGCCTGTGTCTGGGGTCCGATCTGCCGGGCGGGATGTCGGGCCACGTCTACCTCCTGCGCAACGTTCAGAGCAGCAACAACAGTGTCTCGGGGTACGAGGTCTGGGACGTAACCAATGTATCCGCACCCGTGATCGTCGGCGCATTGCGCGGAATCCGCAGCACGCACAAATCCTGGTGGGAGTGCAAGACCGGTATTGCCTATCTGCCGGGCAGCAAGGCGACCGCGCCGCTGTGGCGGCAAGCCCAGTCCATGGTGATCGTTGACTGGAGCCATCCTCACGACCCGACGTATCCGCTGTACCTCCGCACTCACGGTTTGCCGGGTGGACAACCGAGTGGAACCGGACCTGTGCCCACCTCGCTGCACGGTGCGATCTCCGCGCATGAGCATCCCAATGCCGCCGGCAAGCTCGTGAGCGGCGTCGACGTTATTGGGAACCGTATCTACGCGGCATGGGGCGTTGGTTCCAACGGCGTGTTGCAGATTTTGGACCGGAATAAACTGTTACCCCCAGCCTATGGCGGCTCATTCACCGGCGACCCCGACAACCCCACGGACGCGCAGTTGCTCTCAGCGCAAGTCGGGCGCATGGACATGTCGCCGGATCAGGGCGGCCACACCTCCATGCCGGTGTTCGGGCTGGCGCCGAAGAGCTTACAGTGCTCCGGTCCTGGACCTGGTGGTGTACCACCTGCAGCATGCCCTGAACCCCCCGCTGTAACCCTCTCCCCCCCTGTAGACGTGCGGGATATCGTGGTGCTGACCTCCGAAGCAGGCAACTGTAATTCGCAGCATTGGGGCTTCATCGTCGACGTGTCGACGGAAAACTCGATCGGCGTGCGGCAGGACATGTGGCAGGGACCGATGGTGCTCTCGACGCTGTGGGTCAATCCGCAGTCGGGTGAGAAATACCCGCGTGGCAACTACTGCCTGCGCGGCCAGCGCTTCGGCACGCATTCGGTCGAAGAAAACTTTCGCAATCCGTACTATGGCAGGTTGACGTTCACCGCTTACTTCAACGCCGGTATACGCGCGTGGGACATCACCGACCCGCAGGGACCCGAGGCGGCGGGGTTCTATGTACCGGTCGGTCCCGTCGATCGCTGCGGCAAGGGGACTGAGACTGACTGCTCGTATATGACCAACAACGTCGAAGTCGACAATCGCGGCTGCATCATCATCGTCGACCGCATCGGCAGTGGGATGGACATCGTGGAACTGAGCGGCAAGGCGAAGAAGTTCGGCCCTGGACAGTGCACGGGCCATCACGACGACGACGATTGAGCGAAGCTGATGCGTAAAGGCGAAAGTCAACGCCCAACGCGATAGCGGGAACAGGCAGCCAAGCAGACAGGGCACGCCGTAATGGCGTGCCCTGTTTTTTCGACGCTCGTTCCGGGAACCATCAGAAGAGTGGCGATGAAAACGGTTGTATTGAGGCTGACGGTTTTTACGGTGTTGCTCGCGCTGGCCGGACCGGCCCTGTCCCATGGCTGCGGCCAGATTCGCGCCCCCAAAGACGAAGACTAAACCAATCTAATGAAAAGGTAAGAGAGGAGAACTCAAAATGTTACTGAAAATGTCTGGACTGTTTTGCGGCTGCAGGCCGCCCCCCGGATAGCCCGAAGGACGCAGAGGACGCCAGGAAAGAGCAGCCTCAAGATTGCTGGCGAAACATTCTGTTGACGCGAAGGATTCGCGTAGTGCGCGAACAAATCCACTCATCCTGAGGATTTACGCTGAACAACGAGGGACTCTGTTTTCCCGCGCGAGGACATAAGCCGGTTCCCGGAAAACCCGCAACCCGATTCGCCAATGATGCTGGCGCCAGGATGTTGACACTGGCAGAACAAGGAGAGCAGACTAAATCTACCAGTACGTCGGCTCACATGTTCGAGGGGGAGCGGGCAGAGGGCATCGAAATCGAAGGTCTGCGTGGCGTCTTCCATGCGAAGAGGCGCGCGGTCCGCTATCCCGGGCAAATCTGATATCAAGCTCAATGAGTTTCACCATTGCAAAGTGCGGGTAAATCGCGGGAGAAAACAATGACTGCGTTGCAGAACAGAAGGGACACGGCCGCAAAAAAAGTTCGCCTGCGCCCGGTCGCTCGGGAGGCCCTGCGGAGGAAGCTCGTTAACGTCGCGATCGCAAGCGCGTTGGCAACGGCCGGAACGCTTGTCGTCGCGCCGGCGGCCGATGCGCGCATCACTAAGGTTGTTTTCGACAAGGCGCTGTCGCAGGCGCCTTCGATCTTCCCAGATCAGTCCCCGACGTTCGGCCGCTTCTCGTGGCTGGGCGTCGGACAGTACGAGAAGATCATCGGCACGGCCTCCGGCGAGGTGAATCCTGCCGACCCGAGGAACGCCGTGATCGTCGACCTCGAGCTCGCCCCGCGAAACGCACGCGGCAACGTCGAATACTCGTTCGACTTCTACATCCTCAAGCCGATCAATCTCGGCAACGGCGCCCACAAAGTCATGTACGAGC